>ERZ773218.189-NODE-189-length-80912-cov-5.277440_pt1 | contig 80912 bp, 86 predicted proteins | sample MGYA00580527_ERZ773218 | MGnify/ENA primary metagenome ERZ773218 (study PRJEB29015, sample SAMEA2737763) | human gut metagenome | biome: human gut; feature: human-associated habitat; material: faeces | place: China | collected 2012 ...
ACGCTGGCGACCCTATCGGATATGCAGATTTAACAAGCTCGTACTGGCAGCAACATTTGATTGGTGCTGGACGGGTGAAAACCAAATAAGAAAGGAATGGTGCTATGCTATTTAAGAAAAAGGATAAAGAATCGAAAGCAAAAAAAGAGAAAAAAGTGCCTGTAATGAAAATCGGCACACATAAGAAAACCGTGATTGCCTTATGGCTGGTGCTGATTGTAAGCGTCAGCTTTGGAGTATATAAAAATTTCACTGCCATTGATATGCACACGGTACATGAGAAAGAAGTCATTGAACAAAAGATTGTTGACACCAACAAGATAGAGAATTTCGTAAAAGCCTTTGCGAAGTCCTACTATTCTTGGAGCAACACGCAGGAATCCATTGAGAAAAGAACAGCAGCCATCAACCAATATCTGACAAAGAGCTTGCAGGATTTGAATGTTGATACTGTCCGTATGGATATACCTACAAGCTCTACGGTGACGGACGTTAAGATTTGGGAGGTTGGAGCGGCTGGAACGGACGATTTTACCGTTGTCTACTCGGTAGAACAAACGGTAACGGAGGGAGAAACTTCTATCGGTTATACTTCCGCTTACATGGTAATGGTTCATGTAGATGGGGACGGGAATATGGTTATCACGCAGAATCCGACCATCAGTAACACACCGACAAAATCAACCTATGAACCAAAAGCAAAGGAATCAGACGGAACGGTGGACGCTGCTACTACGGAAGAAGTGACAGAGTTTTTGGAAACATTCTTCAAACTGTACCCTACCGCAACGGAAAAGGAACTTGCCTACTATGTGTCGGGAAATGTGCTTGAACCTGTGAATTGTAATTATGTGTTTTCGGAACTGGTAAATCCAATCTTTATACAAGATGGAGAACGGGTGAAAGTATCGGTATCAGTGAAGTATCTCGACCAGAGGACAAAGGCAACACAGATTTCACAGTTTGATTTGACACTGGAAAAAGATAGTAACTGGAAGATTGTAAAATAACTTGCCATTGACTTTCCGACATTCATGTCGTATAATAATTAAAGACACAAGTGTCGGAAAGTGATGGTGTGATAACATGATAAATAAACGTGGAGAAGAAACTAGACAACTTATTAAAAACTGTGCTTGTGCCTTGTTTGCCAGTAAGGGATTTAAACAGGTCACAATGAAAGATATTTGTGAAGCAACAAAATTAAGTCGTGGCGGTTTATATTGTCATTATGGGAGTACACAAGAAATCTTCAAAGAAATTATAAACGATTTTATGAGCCAACAAGGAGATACTTTTTCAGAAAAAATAGCACAAAATCTATCTGCAATAGAAATATTAAATGATGTACTGGAATGTTATAGAAAAGAAATGATAGACAGCCAATCATCATTAAGTTTAGCAATATATGAATACTTTTCTATTGAAAATAATGCAGGAACAAAAAATGAACTATATACACAATATCTAGCGTCCCTCAACGCTTGGAGAAATTTAATGGAATATGGTATCAAAAAGGGAGAGTTTCATGATGTGGATATTGTATCAGTGTTTGATTTAATTGTATTTTCCTATCAAGGCGTGAGAATGTATAGTAAACTCATGCCGATAGATGAAGATATACCACAGAGAATAATTGAACAAATCAAAAAAATATTAGTAAAGGAGTGAGCGACAATGTCAACTATTTTTGATGAATTTTGCAGAGAAACAACCGCTTTTATCAATCCTACAGACTGTATAAAGCCATTATCTGAATTTCCAGAAATTTGTATTACTACTTTTTCACAAAATATTATTACAGAATTTATTGAGAATAATAATACAAAGATAATTGCGAATCTTTATTCTGCCAATGGGATATTACCTGTCTATGAAATTAAGTACGATGATGTGTCTGTCGGTGTATTCCTTTCTAGGGTTGGTGCTCCTGCTTGTGTTGTTGGACTTGAAGAAATTATTGCATTAGGAGCAAAAAAAATAATACAATTCGGAAGTTGTGGAATACTCAATCAGTCGGCAACAGAAAACAAGATTATCATTCCAACCTCTGCCATTAGAGATGAAGGAACAAGTTATCATTATATAGAAAAAGGTGATGAAATTGCTACGGAGATTTCATCAATAAATATTGCAACGCAGTGTTTGGAAAAACACAATATCCCGTATATCCTCGGAAAAATTTGGACAACAGACGGAATTTACCGAGAAACTTTAAATCTTATTAAAAAACGAAAAGAACAGGGATGTCTTGCTGTTGATATGGAATGTTCCGCTTCTTTAGCTATTGCAAAATTTAGAAATATCCCTATTATTCAATTTCTCTTTGGAGCAGATAATTTAGACGCTACTGAATGGGAACAAAGAGATTTAACTGACTATGGCTTTCAATCAGCTAACAAGTATATTCTATTAGCTTTAGAATTGGCTATTGCATTTGGAAAAGGGGAATACAAATGATTAGGTCGGAGTCCTATTGGCTGCATTGTCCAATTTGCAGAAATAAAACCAGAGTAAAAATCAGAATAGATACAGAATTAAAGAATTTTCCACTGTTTTGTCCAAAATGTAAACAGGAAAGCCTAATCAATGTAAAAAAACAACAGATAATAGTTATAGAGCCAGACGCTAAGACGCAGAGCCGATAACACCGAGAATGAATGAGAATTTCTTGGATTATCGGCTTATTTTATTTAGGAGCTAAAAAGGGAGCGTTGCAAAATAGATGATTGATCATCTATTTTGCAACGCTCCCAACACTTTTCAATAAATTTCTTTGTAGTAATGGAATTTATTAATTGCTGCCCTCTAAGAGTTAGACGAGTCGAAATACCCCAGTGAATATTCTCATCTTTGGAGACCCTGTGGAATGCGGACATGAACATCGAAATATTTATACAGTCTCTAAAAAAATATAATCTTTCTCATTTCATCCACTTGCCTCACTACTGTCGTCATTTTCATTACCCTTTTCTTCCTCGATAATTTTAAAGATCACAAAGAATTTCTATTAAGAAAAAAAATAAAAGAGGAATTCGGTGATGGCGTTCCGCCTATTTACCAGATCCTTGTATTTTCAAATTATAATGCACAAATTATTGATGAATACGAATTACTTCCTATTTGTTTTTGTAGCAACTTAGTGCATTATATAAAGGATGATACTAGAAAAAGTGTTTTAAATGAAACTGAAGTCCAGAGACTGGGAGCATTCATTAGAAACTTAGATAATCCTCAAGAATATCCTTTAAAATTTAATGTTTCCCAAATCATTGACGATTTTACCGACACATTGATAACTTTAGAAAAATGTGCTGCTTTTGTCAATAATGAAGAAATTGAAGATTTTTCAGATATTTATGCGGCTATTGGTGTTGAAAAATCTCTTTGCAAAAGCAACACTAAAGATGAAGAATTCAAGGATATTAAAAATGAAAAATCCGTAGATTCTAGAACAAACCCAAAAGATACTAAAAATAAACAGCACTATGCCGGATGGATTGCCACTGTGATAACTCTTATCGTTGCAGGTATTTCCACAGCTGCTTTCATGAAAAAAAATTAAAGGGGGGAACACCATGAGAACAAATAAAATGAAAAATTCAACAGAATTATTTTCCAAGTATGGAATTTCTGCAGAGGATATCTTAGAGAAAAAAGAGAAGACGAGTTTTAAGCACCAAAATTGCATTAAATCAGGCATATGAAGGTAGTGTTGCTCATCGAGCAGTACAACGTGGAGGAAAATGTAAAAACTTGAACGGTCATGTCTTTGAAATTATGACTTGCGACAGATTTAATCTAAATCCAATCAACATTCTCACAGGAAAAAGAGCTGTTTTAACAAAATCTCCAACTGCCAAAAGAGATGATATACTGATAAAGAAGGGAAACCAGATTATCGGAAGAATTCAATGTAAAGACACCCCAAAAGGAATTTACGACACCGTTCGGAGAAGCTCTTGTGGACAGTATGCAGGAACAAGACTGATTGGTACCGTAGAGACAAAAAAAGCATACGATAAAGTTGTTGGAGAAATGGCAAAACGAGGAAAAATCATCAACAAAAAAATGTCAACCAACGGAATCTCTTCAGTCCAAACAAATTTGATTGCAAAAAAGGCATTAGGGGGGAACGTTATTCAATGTGCTTCTCCTATTATGACTCAAGCAAAACGAAATGGATTATCCGCCGGTAAGTTTGCATTTGCAATAGAAGGTGTAAAAGGAATTTACAATGTTTCTAGAGGAAAACAAACACCTGCCAAAGCAGTTAAACAATTTGGAAAAGAAGTCATAATCGGCAGTTGCTCGTCAACAATTTCTGACGGAGCGGCTACCGCAATGACGATTGGCCTAGCTGCAACTCCTGCCGCTCCAGTCGCTGTGCCCGCTGGTATTGCAACTGGAATTGCTGTAGGAAATGGAACGGATTTCGCACTAAGAAAAAGCTGGGAGTTTGTAGAAAGCGGTTTTATTAGTGCTAATAGAAAACATGAGGTAGCTAGAACCACTAAACACAAGAGAGCAAATCAGTGACTTATTTACCCTTATTAAGGATTTCCTGCCAGTTATAAAACCAAACTTTAATACATACTTTTCTTTAGCAGGGGGTGTCGGGGAATAGCGATTTCCGACCCCTGATATGTAAGAAGGAGACAGTCCCTTAGAGCTTGTGAAAGTTTTTCTGTAAATAGGTATTTGAGATAGGTCTTCTATGATAAAATCTAAATCATGGGAGGCCTATTATTATGGCAAGAGAAAAGAAACCAATTCACAAAGTACAAATGACGGAAGGAAAGAGAAACATCATCCACCAGCTTCTGGAAGAATACAACATCCAGACGGCAGAGGATATTCAGGATGCTCTGAAAGACCTGCTGGGTGGTACCATCAAAGAAATGATGGAAGCAGAGATGGATGAACATCTGGGATACGGAAAATCAGAGCGCTCCGACAGTGACGATTACCGGAATGGCTACAAACCGAAACGTGTTAACAGCAGCTACGGAACAATGGAAATTGAAGTTCCACAGGACCGCAAATCTACTTTTGAACCAAAGGTAGTACGAAAACGCCAGAAAGATATTTCTGACATTGACCAGAAGATTATCTCCATGTATGCAAAGGGCATGACCACGCGCCAGATCTCGGGAACGATTGAAGATATCTATGGTTTCGAGACATCCGAAGGTTTTATATCCGATGTGACAGACAAACTCCTGCCCCAGATCGAGGACTGGCAGAACCGTCCGCTGGATGAAATCTATCCCATCATTTACATTGATGCAATCCATTACTCTGTCCGTGATAACGGCGTGATCCGGAAGCTGGCTGCATATGTGATCCTGGGAATCAATACCGAAGGCAAAAAAGGAGGTGCTCTCCATCAGTGTGGGTGATAATGAGAGTGCCAAGTACTGGCTCTCCGTATTAAACGAATTAAAGAACAGGGGTGTAAAGGATATCCTTATCATTTGCGCAGACGGCCTTACCGGTATCAAGGAGGCAATCGCCACAGCATTCCCCAAAACGGAATATCAGCGGTGTATTGTCCATCAGGTAAGAAACACTTTAAAATATGTTCCTGACAAGGACAGAAAAGCTTTTGCTACAGATCTGAAAACAATCTATCATGCTCCGGATGAGACGAAAGCCAGAGCGGCTCTGGACAGAGTCAATGAAAAATGGACGCCAAAATATCCGAATTCCATGAAGCGATGGTATGATAACTGGGATGCCGTTTCCCCTATTTTTAAGTTCTCAGCAGCCGTCAGGAAGGTCATTTATACCACGAACTCCATAGAATCACTGAATGCCACTTACCGTAAGCTGAACCGCCAGAGAAGCGTATTTCCGAGCGATACGGCTCTATTGAAAGCCCTGTATCTTTCAACGTTTGAGGCTACGAAAAAGTGGACCACAACCATCCGGAACTGGGCCCAGGTTTATGGGGAATTGAGCATTATGTATGAGGGGCGGCTCCCGGAATAGGAATCTGTTTTATAAGTCACAGGCAAAAAACTGCCTGTGTTCTTGACATGCAATTCATTCACTGTTATATATAAAACAAGGCGGAAAGCTTCAAAATAAGCCTTCCGCCAATTCATTATCATAGAAGATCTGGTTATTTACAGAGATTTCTTCACACACTCGTCCCTTAGAAATTCAGGCTTTTTCAAGGCCCTGGATTTTTACTGGGCAGTCTCCTTTTTTAGCAGTCTCTGTTTTAGGGCACAGCCCCCCTTGTTTGGATTTTGAGAAGAATCACTGCGGTTCCTTTAATTCTTGCCTCTGGCATTTCCATTGATAATACTTGCGGAGCATATTCTTTGATTATTTTTGTAAGAATGGTCTTTTTATATCGAAATCTTCTATGATTTTTGCGTCCCCTCGAATTATTACGCTTTCAAATTCGGCATTTGCATCACAAGGACTTTTTAAATTGTCTGCCTGAAGAGCAATGTATTCATCGATTTCAAAGCACACTTTGGAATTAGCAAGAAGATTGACTATCTTCTCACCTTGATTCTTCCAACTTTGCAGTATTCCAGCATTCTGTAAACAGATTCTTCTCTCATTGTAAATTCTTTCATTCTGTGCTGCATTTTTCAATCCTCCAATATAATGTTGCCTATACTATCTGCGGTTTTGTTGGAAGGGGTAAGGCATATAGGAAAAATACAATTGTGGTAAATACATCCTTTTATAAGTTTATACTTATGTATAAATACAACAACATATATTTGATTTTATGTCTGCCTGCATATTATAATCAACTTACAGAGAGAAATTCACGTGAAAAACTCATGATAAAAAGTTGGTGGAGGGTAATAAAATATGAAAATTACCGATGTAAAAGTTATTCCTGTTAACCAGTTTTTGTTTGTAAAAATTTATACAGATGAAGGGATTACAGGTATTGGAGAATCAGGTGCCTGGGGATTTCTAAAGGCATCCGGCATTATTATCGACACATTGTTTCGGGATTACCTGATTGGGAAAAACCCATTAGAAATTGAGAAACATTGGCAGTTTTTGGTGCATTCCAACTATTTCCGGGGAGCGGCGTTGATGGGAGCAGTAAGTGCCGTAGATATCGCATTGTGGGATATTGCCGGAAAATACTATGATGTTCCAATTCATAGTTTGTTGGGAGGAAAAGTCAGAGAGAAAATCAGAACCTATAGTCATGTGCGCGGTAAGACGCTGCCGGAACTTTTAGAACGTTGCCAGGCGTCTATTGAGGAGGGGTTTACCGCGGTGGGACATTTATGTCCATTTCTGGACGAGCCTATGGATAAGGTATATAATAAGTCTTATGTAAGAAAGATCAGTGATGCGGTGAACGTTGTGAGACGTGTTCGTGAAACCATTGGTGATGATGTGGATATCTGTGTGGAATGTTCCCGATTCATGAATCCGGCAGAGGCTATCATCCTTGGCAATGAGATTGAGCCGTTCCGCCCATATTTTTATGAAGATCCGGTGCGGCCAGATAACTTTGATTCCATGGCTGAGGTGGCGGCCAATATTAAAATTCCTATTGCAACCGGTGAAAGAATCCACACGCTGCAGGAATTCATGATGCTTGTAAACCGCAAGGCATTGAGATATTTAAGGGCAGATGTAATCCTGTGCGGCGGTATTACAGGGCTGAAGAAGATTGCAGTTCTGGCAGAGGCCAATGACCTTCTGATTGTGCCGCATAATCCTTGCAGTCCAATCTGTACGGCAGCCAGCGTTCATGTGGATGCTTCCACAGCCGCATTTGCAATTCAGGAATATCCAAATGATTCTCGTATGAGGACTCAGCCGGGTACTGGAGAGAAGTTCCCGCTGAATGAGATTGTGACAGATACCATTAAATGTGACAGGGGATATCTGATTGTGCCGGATGCACCAGGTCTGGGAATTGATTTGGTGGATGATGCAGAAAAGAAGTTCCCTTATGATCAGTATCCGATTCGGATGAGAACAGGTGTGGACGGCGGTTTCGTAGGTTAAGGGTTGGCAAGATAAGAGATATGGAGGGGGAAAACTATGCTGAATGTGATTGACGGGCTTGTGATTCTTCTGATTATTTGTTTTTTGATTCTGATTGTTAAGAAATTTGCTTCTAAAATCAAAAATGCAGAGAGTTATTATGTGGCTTCACGTAGTATCCCATTTTCACTTCTGGTGGGGACATTGGTGGCATCTTGGTATGGAGGGCCGGGGCTGCTGAATACAGTTGAGACAGCGGCGGTGTCGGGCCTTGCTGCTTGGGGAATCTGGTGTGTAGGCGCTCATGTGGCCAGGATTCCACTGGCCCTTTGGGTGGCACCGGCAGTCAGTATGCGTACAGAGATGACTATCCCGCAGATGTTGAAAAAGGTTTATGGCAAGAAAGTGTCTTTCTTTATGGCAATTTATATGCTGATTACGCTTCTTTCCATTTCAGAGATTGTTGCGTTAAAAAATGTTGTGGCCGGCTTGTTTGGCGAGAGCGTGACCTGGGTGGTTCCGCTGATTCTGATGGGAGTTGTGGTTTTGACAATTTTCGGCGGAATGATGGGAGTCGCAGTGACAGATATGCTTTTGTTTTTCTGTATGTGTGTTTCGATTGCGTCTGCCACTTCTGCTCTTTGGGGCAATGTAGGTTGCTGGGAAGGATTAATACAGAAACTGACAGCGGTCTATGGACCAGATACGACGCAGGATATGCTGAATCCTTTCCATGGAGCCAATACGCTGGAAGTCGTAACATTGCTGTTTGTGTCTTTGAAGGTGTATGTGCATGCCAATCTTTATCAGAGGTTTTCCGCTGCTGACAGTCCACGTTCAGCTGCCAGATCTTATTTAGCATGTTTCTGTATCTTTATTATGATGGATTTCCTGCTGACCATTGCCGGACTGGTAGTAGGGGCTGAGCGCCCAGGAACCAATATTGCACAATCATATATCGCAATGGTGTGCCAGGTTCTTCCATCAGGCATGCGAGGGATGTTTGCTGTGGGGCTTTTAGGCGCGATTATATCTACGCTTGATAGTGTCTGGTTGGCATGTGGCATGATGATTGCTAATGACATCATTGGCGAGCTGATTCCGCTGTCGGACCAGAAGAATATTCTGTGTGGAAGGATTTCTATCGCTGCCTTTGCTTTGATCGGATACATGGGGGCATTTTACTTTACCCGTTCTGTAGATGTTACCAAGTTTTTTGGAACTATGACGATGTCAGTTCAATTTGTTATGGCAATTATGGGATTGTTCTATCGGGGAAGGAAGACGGACGTTGCTGCTTGGGCTGCTATGATAAGCGGCGGACTTACGTTTTTTGTGATTAAGTTCTGCTATCCTGTGGTGACACCTATCGGCAATATTGACGGAGCGTTTTTTGCAGTACCTGTTTCATTGATTGTATTTCTGATTGGCAGCCGGTTTGGTAAGGAATATACAAGAGAAAGCGCGAAAGGATAGGAAGGGTGAGGTCATGAAAGATAAGAACAAAAGAGATTCTATGGTCATTGATTGGCTGTTGGTGATTTTGTATTTTGTAATTGTCCTGATTTTGACGGTATCTATTTATGTGCGCAGTGATTTCATGATTGAATTCGGAATACCGGGTGCCCTGGTTATCATCGTGTCGGCAGTGTTTATAAACTACATTATCAAAATTATACATACCAACCCGCAGGACCAAGAGGAAAAGGATAGGGATTGAATATGCAGATTGAGTGTACATCTATCACGTTAAGTAAAGAAGATTTGGAGAAACAACTTCAGAAAAAGGGAACTTTATGGCTGAATAAGTTATTTACATGCGGACGGACAGTGTCCAATATTGAACTGAAATATGTAGAGTATCTGATTTTGGAATACAAAATCAGTTTTCGACAAAATCTTGGCACAATGTTAAGCGGCAATAGGGAGCAAGAAAACATGCAGTCAATCCGCATGATTGGAAATGGCAGCACAGGAAGTGTGGCCCTTCTGGAAATGCTCCCGTCTCTTGAAGTGAAAGATGTACCAGAAACTATGATTCAACCAAAGGATTATGGACCTGAGGATATGAAATCCGACTCCAAGCAGGTGGCAGTTGTCTTCAGCAGAAAAATGCTGGGAAAGCGCTGCCGGGCTATAGAACTTACAGGCGTTACCAGTATTTATCGGCCATTTTGGGCAGTATATTTCGGGGAGGCCAGAGCAGATGGCAAGATGCTTTGCCGCCCCTATGCAGCAGATGGGTTTACTATAAAACGATAAAGGACAAGGTGGTTATTGCTTGTTTGCTTGAGCGAGGTGTTCCTGCATTGCATCCAGAAGATCAGAAATATAATCCGATATGTAGAGGCTTTTATGAAAACAGAGAAATTCGCTGTAATGGATTTCTGAGCAGTTGATGTAGTAGTAATTTGAGGTTTCGTATAATTCAGGAGTGACATTGTAGTAAGACATAGGCAAAAAAGTAAGACATCCCAATTTGGGGAAATTGGGTACGATGGGAGCCAGGTTTTCAAATTCGTATTTGATTTTCAGCGGTATGCCATACAGATGAGACAAGGTGTCTAATAAAAGACGGGAATAGCTTCCTATAGTCTTTGCCACAAGTTGTTGGTCATAAAGTTCGTCAAAGTTAATCGCAGAGGCATTGGCATGTCTTTTAGCAAAATCAGAAGTTTTAGGTGCAAGCACTACCATGGTGTCATTTCGGATGAAGACATAATTAAAGGAAGAGTTAGTCGGAGCTCCGCTTAAAACTCCGATATCAATCTTTCCGTCCATAAGCAGCTGTTCAATTACATGAGAGCCGGTTTCGGTGATGGATACCTCAACCTGGGAATGAGAGGCAATGTAATCAGTCAGAATATGAGTGATGATTCCCTGAGCCTGGCCGGAGAGAACTCCGATGCGCAGCGTGTGTGTAGGAAGTTCCTGAAGGGCCTTGATCTGTTTTTCAATATTCTGGTTGAAGGAAATGATGCTCCGGGCAATGGGAAGCATTCTTTCGCCCATTTTAGTCAGTTGGAGCGGGGAAGTCCCGCGGATGAAAAGAGGAAACTGCAGTTCATTTTCAATATTTTTGATGGTTTGGCTGAGAGCAGGCTGGGAGATAAAAAGATTTTTGGCAGCCTCTGTGATGCTGCCACAGTTGACAATTTCCAGAAAATATTCTGCCTGTTTCTGATTCAACATAAGTTTCCCTCCTTTATGGCATAAAAAATAAGATACAACTTATATACACATATAATAATATATATTTGAACTTATGGCAACGGTATAATACAATCAAATTATAAAGATTTTAGCTAGAATCTGTGAGAAAAATAAAAAGCTGGAGGTATATGAGATGTCAGCACAAAAGAGTAAATTAACTTTTAAAGCGCTTATACAGTTTATTGTACTGGGAATAGGGGCTTACATTATTTATCAGCCTATTTATGAAAAGAATACTTACTATGAGGCATTCATACAGGGATTTAATATCACTAATACGCAGTTTGCAACGATGTTCAGTGCATTTTCTATCGTGTCATTGATTGCTTATTTCCCGGGCGGCATTATTGCAGATAAATTCTCACCGAGAAAACTGCTTACCTTTTCTTTTATCAGTACGGCCCTTCTGGCTCTGTGGGAGAGTACATTCCCGTCCTATGAAGTAGGTATCTTTATTTTTGGAGCAATGGGTGCTACAACAACATTGACTTTCTGGGCGGCTCTTGTGAAAGCAACCAGGCAATTTGGAAAGGCTATGGCTGGAGAGAGTAAAGCCCTTGGTTTCCAGGAAGGTGTCCGTAATGTGGGCAAGATGCTGATCGCAACTGTTGCAGTGTGGCTGTTCAGCCGATTCGCTGCCATTGAGGATGGTCTGGTAGCAGTTCTTCGTTATGACGCTGTAATTACATTAGCCTGCGGTGTTGCTTCCTGGTTTGTGTTCAGCGATGATTCTGAGGAAGAAAGCGCCGTATATAAAGAGAGCCTTATAAAGCAGCTGGCACAGTGCTTAAAGAATCCGGCAGTCTGGGTAGTTTCTCTTATTGTTTTGGGTACATATTCCATGAGTGCAAACCTGTCAGGTTATGTTACAAAGATTGGTACCAGCAAATTCTCTCTGTCCGTACAGATGGCAGCAGTAGCAGTTATGATCAGTACCTACATGCAGCCGGTTGGTTCCTTTATCGGTGGCTGGTTAGGTGATAAAATGGGTGCAACAAAGGCATTGGCTCTCAGCACTTTAGGGCTTATGTGCACTACCGCGGTTGTTCTGTTCCTGCCGAAGTCTCCGGCTATGGCTATTCCATTTATCCTTACTTATCTGGTATTTACCGGATTCCGGGGCGCAGCCAGAGGACAATATTATGGACCCCTTCGTGAGGCTGGAGTTCCGATGGTTCTTTCCGGAACTGCTACCGGTCTGATTGCAACAATTGGCTATTCCGGAGATACGTTCCTTCCTATTATATCCGGAAAACTTTTGGATACCATGTATGCAACAGCGGCTATGGAGACATTTATCGTAATCCTTCTTGCGTTTGGTGCATTTTCTCTTGTCATGACATTTGTTATGTTTAAAATCATAAAGAGCAGAAAAGCATCAGAAGAGAAATAATGAGAGGTTGCCATGGATAATTGTACACTTACAGAAAAACTTGCGGATTTTTCATTGGGATTGGTTTATGACGATATCCCTGAACTGGCTAAGATTAAGGCTAAAGATGCAGTGATTGATTATCTGGGCTGTATTCTGGGGGCAGCAGATAGTGCCGAGGCTGCGATTATAGATGATTTGGTTTTTGAGGCCGCAGCCCCGGCGGAGGCTACCCTGGTAGGCAGTTGGAAAAAAAGTTCTGCTCATTATGCGGCTATGTCCAATGCTTATCGCTGTCATATTTTGGAGTTTGATGACGGAGCGGGAGGTATGCACACCGGAACCACGATTTTACCGGCAGCCATTGCAGCAGCAGAAAAATATGGTGCATCAGGGAAAGAACTGATTCGTGCTATTGTATTGGGAATCGAAGCAGCCTGCCGAATCAGTTTGGCAGCGGGAGTGTCTCAGAACAAGTACTGGCACAGTACGGGAACATGCGGTGTTTTTGGAGCGGCTATGGCATCGGGCATTATTATGGGACTGGACAGGGATCAGCTTGTGTGGTCACTGGGAAATGCCGGTACTATGGCGGCAGGTCTGTGGCAGTTTAATCAGGAAGGTGCCATGACAAAATACTTACATTGTGCAAAGGCGGCTGCTGATGGTCTTCTGGCTTCTATGCTGGCAAAGCGAGGCTATACGGGAGCCAGGAAAATCATAGAAGGTGAAAAAGGATTTATCGTTTCTCATTCAGAGGAGAAAAATCCAGAACGCTTTTTTGAGACGCTTGGCAATGAATATATGATTGAGATGTTGTCTATTAAGCCTTTTCCATCCTGCAGCCACACTCATGCAGCAATCAGCGCATCTCTGCAGCTGAAGGAGAAGTACGATATAAAAGCAGAAGAAATTGACAAGATTATTATCACTACATATAAAGATGCGCCTATCACGGCAAGAAACAATAAAACGTTTGTGACTTCCCGCGAGGCTAAATTCAGTATTTCCGGAGGAGCTGCAGCAGCGCTGCTTCGTGGAAGGGTGGATAAAAACACATTTTCTATGGAATCGATTGTGCAGCCCGAACTTCTGGAATTAGTTGCTAAGACGGAAATACAGATAGATGATGAGATGACCCAAAATTATCCAAGACAGTGGGCAGCTGCTGTCGAGGTTCAAACTGCACGAGGCTCGTTTAAGATTGTAGAGAAAGAACCTTGGGGAGATTTGAGAGATGCCATGCCTCTCAATAAGTTAAAAGTGAAATATAAGCAGTTGGCGGAAGGAGTGATTTCTGATAAAGCGGCGGAATTGTTATGGGAACGTTGTCTGAAACTAGAAGATTTGGATAATGTAAAAAATCTATTTGCTGGACTATAAAGCAGTACTTTACAGAAGAACGTTGGGCAGAATTTTATTATTAAAATTAGTCTTAATTACATTGATGCTGTATGAAATCAGCAGGAACATCATGAAATCGAAAAATATGAAGAAAAAAAGGAGCAGAAAGCAGCTTAGACAAAGCAGCCGCGCGGCAGCGCGAGGGGCTTTTGCAAAAGTAGCTGAAAGGCTGCTGGAGCTTCAGCTCCTTTTTTGCGCGCAAAAAAGAAAAGCAGGCTCCGAAGAACCTGCCATTCATGGTATAATAAGATATGACGAGTAAATTAAAATACCATAAAAATTATACCGAACTTGGCGCAACTTATCAACTGGTTTTGCCATTAAGTTTGGAAGGTTTGGTTCCTGATGATGACTCTGTCAGACTGCTGAGCCACGAATTGGAGGATTTAGATTACACGTTAGTGTATCAGGCGTACTCTGCCAAAGGCAGAAATCCGGCAGTAGACCCAAAGACCATGTTCAAGATCCTGACCTATGCTTATTCCCAGGGAATCTATTCTGCCAGAAAAATCGAAAGAGCCTGCCGCAGAGATATCAATTTCATGTGGCTGCTTGCAGGACAAAAAGCACCTGACCACAGCACGATTGCCCGTTTCCGTACCGGTTTCCTTGCAAATGCCTGCGAGGATCTGTTATATCAGATGGTCCGCAAACTGGCATCCATGAAAGATTTATCGATGGAAACCGTGTTTATTGATGGGACAAAACTGGAAGCCTGTGCCAATAAATATACATTTGTCTGGAAAAAGTCCGTGGGTAAATGGGAAGAAAAGATGTTCCTGAAGATTCAGGATGCTGTCCAGATGATCAATCTTACCTATATGAAGAGTTTTCAGATAGAAAAAGAAACCAGAACGACTGATCTGCAGGAGATCATGGAGTTTCTGTCACAGTATTGTACGGAACATAAGATACCATTTGTGAATGACCGTGGAAAAAGAAAAAGCATCCATCAGCGTTACTATGAGATGTTCCGCCGTTTCCTGGACCGTCAGCTTCTGTATGATCTTCATCATTCCCGTTTTGGAGGCCGGAACAGTTATTCCAAGACCGACACCGATGCGACATTTATGCATATGAAAGATGATCATATGAGAAATGCCCAGCTGAAACCCGGTTATAACGTGCAGATCGCAGTAGACAGCGAATACATAGTGGCGACCGATATCTTTCAGGACCGGAATGATGTGTGGACGCTGGTGCCATTTCTGAAAACGCTGGAAGAAAGGCTGAACTACCGTTATCCAAGCATAACCGCTGATTCCGGATATGAAAGTGAGGAAGTATACAGTTACTTGCGAGAAAAGGGCCAGCTTCCATATATCAAACCCCAGACTTATGAGAAATGGAAAAAGCGCAGTTTTAAACAGGATATCAGTAAACGAGAAAACATGGAGTACGATGAAGCAAACGATACATATATCTGCCACAACAGGAAAAGTCTTCGTCCCATTTTTGTCAGAAGGCAAAAAAGTAAAAGTGGATATGTATCAGACGTGACCGTATACGAATGCGAGAACTGCACGGATTGTCCTTACCGCGAAAAATGTACCAAATCCCAGAATCATAAGCGTCTGTATGTATCAAAAAGCTTTATAGAAAAACGTCAGGAATCCTATGAAAATATCCTGAGTGAAAAAGGGATCCTGTACCGTATGAATCGCTCCATCCAAGTAGAAGGTGCGTTTGGAGTTCTGAAAAATGACTATGAGTTCCAGAGATTTCTTCTTCGTGGAAAAACGAAAGTAAAACTGGAAGTTCTTTTGCTATGCATGGGGTATAACCTGAATAAACTACATGCAAAGATCCAGAATGACCGGACCGGAAAATATATGTTTGAAGTGAAAACTGCATAATAAAAGCATGAGAAAAGCAAGGCTTTGTTTCGTGCGCGCAAAAACAGGGGGCAAATCCGAAAATCCGGATTTGCCCCCTGCTGTTATCAGAATAACAAAGGAGCTGATGCTCCAGCAGCCTAATTAGCTACTTTTGCAACAGCCCCTTCCTTTGACTTGATGATTCCGTCAGCAACACTTTCCATGATAACTAAATCCTTGTCGGAAAGGTTGTCAAGTTGCTTTTCCAACTGTCGTCTTCTGGTGCTTTTATCCAGATCAGACGTAGGCAGGAAAAATTCGTCAACGGAAATATTAAGTAATGATACAAGGTCATAAAACACCTGTAAACTTGGGTGCTGCCCTTTGTTCTCAATATTCGTCAAATAACGTGGGTCAATCTCAATCATTGCTCCTACTTGTTCACGGGTTAGTTTTTGCTTTTTACGAGCTTCTTTGATTGCAAGACCAAAGGCTCTAAAATCGTACTTATCTTCTTTTTTACGCATATGTAATCACCTCACTATATTTTACTGTTCCTGTTGATTTTCTGACAGGTATAGAAAAACGTATAGTATGGTTTGTCAGTTCCTATTATGCGTAAAAGCAAAAATGTACTGCAAAGCGGTAAATAAAAAAACCGTCACTCACAGTACCATTTTCGCGTGTCATAAAATATTTGTATTTAAACGACGATTAATATAGCCGCCGTTTTCTTTTTACCTAAAATCGTTGACGGATACAGGATTTTTGATTTTTGCGGCTTTTGGAGGTGGCCGCATTGGAAGAATTTCATAATCGACATTTTTTGACAGGCTCATCGTTAAAAAAACCCAAATCACAGTAATGGGGCAATACGCCTTTGAATGTGGTTTTTTACATCATATAGCAGGAACAAAAGAAAAAGCACAGGAGATACGAATCAGATATTTTCCATGTGCTTTTTTGCTGTTCAACTTTTTTTCTGAAAGCGCAACAAATAGCTGCCGCGTGGGTAGCTACTGTGCGGAAAGGGGGAGCGAGGGGAAAGGCCCCTCACCTACTCTCACGCAGAAAGGAGGTGAAAAATTATGAAATCATCTTCTTTCCAACAGGTTATTCAAGCACAGTTTGATTGCCTTACAAAGAAAGTCATCAAAAGAGCAGCAATGAAGTATAACCGCGATATTTCCAGACGCTTGAAGCACGAAGTTCCATTTTCTGAAATTTCAGATTTGGAATTGAACAAAGCAGGCATTTATGACAGGTATTCCAGCGATTATACAGCGTTTAATGTTCTTGGCATGGAAGTACAAGTATCAGACGACCAGCTAAGCAAAGCTCTCAAATGTTTACCAGAGAGAAAACGCAATATTATTTTGTTGTCATACTTTATGGATATGTCTGACGCAGAAATCGGAGAGCTTATGAACGTGGTACGCACCACTGTTTACCGTCACAGGACAAGCACTCTGGAAGAATTACGAAAAATGATGGAGGAGGAATAAGCATGGACAAAGGCAAAAAAAATATACCATTTGCTGTGATTGTGGCGGCTACCAATGGTGATGAAACCGCAATACAGGAAATCTTGAATTTCTATGATGGGTACATATCAAAGTTGAGCTTACGCAAATTGTATGACGAATACGGTAACGCCTACATGGTGGTGGATTCCGAATTGAAAGGCAGAATACAGGCGGCGGTCATGGATATGATTGCAAACTTTGAGATTGTCGTAATCTAATTATTCTGACGGGCGGGGCATTTCCCCTTTCCTCTGCTCCGCTTGTTAATCTATGAAAGTCCATTACCTAAGTAGTGGATTTTCATAGACTGGCAAATACAGTCAAGTGTTCTTTGACAACTGAATACAATAATCAGATACGTTTGATATACAGCGAGCCGACAGACTGGAACGCCATGACCCATGAAAGGAGGGAAAACAGGCGAGCGACCACGCCAGTGATCTGTGAACAACTGTTGGAAAGGTTGTTGCCATGACCTGTATATCAGAATAATGATACACCCGTATGACACGGTTTGCCCATCAGAATGGGAAAGGTGAAAGTCCTGTGGAGCTTGCCAGAGCCATTTGATTATTGAGAAAAAGGAAAGCAGACAGGTATATTGGATAAGCCTGTTTGCGTATGTTGAGAATAGATAGCCAAAACAAGGAGGGCGATAAAGTTTGGAAAAGAAAGAACCAATCCGATATACAGTGGAAAGAGAGTTTTTATCAAAGTTTACCGCAGAGGAATTGCTTATCCGTATCATCAAATCTCACCTTAATAATAAGGCTCAAAACGGGTAGTCTGGTATGAGAAATCCACAGAAAGCGGCTGTTTTTTATGGTAAAGCGTGGTATAATCTTATTATAGATAGGGCAACAGTTGAATGGGTGGATATATGAAACTTCAAAAAGTATTGGACTTGTTCAATGTTGCAATTTATATCAGATTATCAAGAGAAGATGGTGATAAGGAAGAAAGCGATAGCGTAGGAAATCAGAGAAAACTTTTAGCAGAGTATATTGCAAAAAAAGAAGATTTTATCTTGTATGACGTGTACGTTGATGATGGTTATTCGGGAACGAATTTCAACCGACCTAGTTTCCAGAGAATGATTGCGGATATTGAAGATGGAAAAGTTAATTGTGTTGTTGTAAAGGATTTATCAAGATTCGGGCGTGATTACATTGATACCGGAAGATACTTGGAGCGATATTTTCCAGAAATGGGAGTCCGTTTCATATCGGTAACAGACGGTATTGACAGTATGAAGCAGGCATATGATATGCTTCTCCCAATCAAGAATATTTTCAATGAACAGTATGCAAGAGATATTTCCAAAAAGATACAGGCAACAGTAAAGTCAAAACAAAAAGCCGGTGAGTTTATTGGAGCATTTACAAGCTATGGCTACAAAAAATCTCCTGTGGATAAAAATAAGCTGGTGATTGATGATTATGCGGCTGATGTTGTCCGCAGAATCTTTTCCTTATATATACAGGGGTATGGGAAACAGAAAATTGCTAAGCTGCTGAACGCAGAGGGTGTTCTTTGTCCGGCAGAATATAAAAAGGTCAATGGTGAGAATTACAAAAACTGTAACCGTCTGGAGAGTACAACGTACTGGTCGTATTCCACAATCAACAGTATTCTCCACAGAGAAATGTATGTGGGGAACATGGTACAAGGAACAAAGCATCAGCGCATGCGAAGCAAGCAGAAGAAAATGCCAAAAGAAGAATGGATTGTCGTTGAAAATACCCATGAGCCGATTATAGATAAAGCAACATGGGAAAAAGCTCAATCTCTTTTACAGAAAAGGACAAGAGAACTGGATTTGGAAACGAATAAAAATATCTTTGCTGGTTTTGTGAAATGTGGCGACTGTGGCAGGGCAATGGCAAAAAATATGTGGCGTCGTGCAGATGGAAGTAAAACATATAGTCTTTATTGTGGAACATATAAGAGAAACGGGAAACAGTATTGTACGCCCCACACACTTCCTATGGTGGTTTTGGAAGATATTGTGCTAGGTGATTTAAAAGCAATCGTTGACAACGTAGACAACTTAAAAGAGCTGGTACAATCGCAGAGCTTCACAGCTTCAAAAGTCAAAAGGATTGCAGATACGGAACTTAGCAAAATCAAAGCAGAGTTGGAACGTGTGAAAAAGCTAAAAAAATCCGTATATGAAGATTACAGAGAAGAACTGATTTCCAAAGAAGAATTTCTTTCTTACCGAGAGGATTATCTAAAAAAAGAAGAACTTTACTCCAAACAGATTGAAGCACTGGAAGAAAAGAAGAATGACAATGTGACAGAAGATGTTTTTGAAACGCCTTGGCTTAAAAGGCTTTTGGAATTAAAAGACATTGAAGCACTGGACAGAAATATTGTGGTGGAAATGATAAGTGAAATAAAAGTCTACGAAAACCGCAAAATCAAAATCACTTACAACTTCGGAAATGAGCTAGAACATTTATTTTCCAGTGTATACAGTGTGGAATCGGAGGAAAAGGTTATCTAATCTCACACATTTCTAAATCCCCTAATCAGTCTGGGGGAAATACATATAGCATTTGCGCAATTAACACCCTGCACACGGGGGAAAAGATCCCGGAAAAGTCGGGATCAACGGGGCGCAGGAAAAGGAACTCAATCTGCAGATCGCAGAAAAATTGAAGAAATATCTGGAGGAACATCAGATCACGGTGGTGATGACACGTACAAAGGATGAGAGACTTGCAGATTCTCAGGTGGAAGATCTTAAAGCCAGAGTAGAGCTGATCGACAAAGAATCTCCTGCACTTGCAGTCTGCATTCATCAGAACAGTTATCCACAGGAAAGCGTAAGAGGACCACAGATTTTTTATTTTGCGCACTCGAAGGAGGCAAAGAAAGCAGCAGAGGTAATGCAGACAGAGCTGAAAAATTTCGATCAGGAGCATGCCAGAGAGATTAAGGGAAATACTACATACTATATGCTGAAAAATACAAAGTCACCAATTGTGATCGTAGAATGTGGATTTTTAAGCAGCCCGGTGGAGGCAGGGATGTTGATCGATGAGGCGTATCAGCAGAAGCTTGCCCAGGCAATCGGCAATGGAATCCTGAAATATGTTGAGCGCTGATAAGAAAAATGGTATAATGAAAGCTATGGAAACGATAATTAAGAAAATAGACAAAAACCAAATAGACGAAGATGCAATACGAGAAGCGGGAGAGATTCTCAGAGAAGGAGGACTTGTTGCATTCCCAACAGAGACAGTTTACGGATTGGGGGCGAATGCACTGGACGAGGAGGCAGCGAAAAAAACATATGAAGCAAAGGGCCGTCCTTCTGATAATCCACTGATCGTTCATATTGCAGATCTGGAAGATTTAAGTGAGATTACGGAGAATGTACCTCCGGAGACAGAGCTTCTTGCGAAGCATTTCTGGCCGGGACCTTTGACGATGATCTTTGAAAAAAGTTCTCTGGTTCCATATGGCACGACAGGCGGTCTGGATACCGTTGCTGTGAGGATGCCAAGTGATCTGATCGCGAGAAAGCTGATCCTTGCGGCAGGCGGATATGTATCGGCGCCGAGTGCCAACACATCCGGACGTCCGAGTCCTACTACGGCAGAGCATGTGTGGGAAGATCTGAACGGGAAGATCGAGATGATCATAGACGGAGGAGGTGTAGATATCGGACTGGAGTCTACGATCCTGGATATGACAGTTTCTCCGCCGATGATCTTAAGACCAGGTGCGATCACTGCCGATATGCTGGAAGAAGTGATTGGCGTGGTAAGCGTGGATGAGACGATTCTGGGCAGTGAGAGCAGCCAGGCGCCGAAAGCACCGGGCATGAAATATCGCCATTATGCGCCGAAAGCAAAGCTGACGATCGTAGAAGGAAGCCTCAAGGAGGAAGTGTTTGCCATCCGGCAGCTTGCTTATGAGAAGAGTCGTCAGGGTGTTCAGGTGGGCATTATCGGGACGAATGAAACGGTTGAGTTTTATACCCATGGTCTGGTGAAAAATATCGGTTCCCGTGAAAATGAGAAGACCATTGCAAGGAATCTGTACCGCATTTTGAGAGAGTTTGACGAGGAGGATGTGTCAGAAATCTACAGTGAGTCATTTGCAATCCAGGGAATCGGCAATGCCATTATGAACCGTCTGGAAAAGGCGGCAGGACACTGCAGGATCCCCGCATCAGTTCTTACGAAAGAGCAAAAATACAGAAAAATCGTATTTGTCAGCAATACAGATACCTGTCGTGGGCCGGTTGCGGCAGAGATTTTCAGGCATCAGTCATTAGATCAGGAATATTGGATCGAATCCAAGGGAATGGTCGTTTTGTTTCCAGAGCCGGTAAATCAGAAAGCAGAAGCTATTTTAAAGAGCAATCAGATGACGCTGGAGGGATATACTTCCAGACCGTTTACGGAGAAGAACCTGAATCCGGAGACCCTGATCCTGACGATGGCACAGGCTCAGAAGGAGAAGATACTTTCTGAATATCCGAACGAATATACAGACAATGTATATACACTTACTGAGTTTACGGGAGAAACAGAAGAGATCCCGGATCCATATGGGCAGCCTTTGACTGCATATGGAGAGTGTTATGAGAAGATTACGTTGTTGATAGAAAAATTAGCAGAAATTTTAAATTCATTTACTAAAGGAGGACAATAATGTCAGAAGTACATGTTATGGATCATCCGCTGATCCAGCACAAAATCAGCTATATCCGCAGAGAGGATGTCGGAACAAAAGAATTCAGAGAGGTGATCAGTGAGATCGCGAGTCTGATGTGTTATGAAGCAACAAGAGATCTGAAGCTTCAGGATGTTACAATCAAAACACCGATCTGTGAGATGGTGGGAAAAGAGCTGACAGGAAAAAAACTGGCAGTTGTACCGATTTTAAGAGCGGGACTAGGGATGGTAGACGGAATGTTATCATTGATTCCGGCCGCAAAAGTAGGTCACATCGGTCTGTACCGTGATCCGGAAACATTAGAGCCGGTAGAATATTACTGCAAGCTTCCGGCAGACTGCAGTGAGAGAGAAGTATTTGTAGTAGATCCGATGCTGGCAACAGGCGGATCCAGTGCTGCTGCGATCCAGATGCTCAAGGACAAAGGAGTAAAGCATATCCGCTTTATGTGTATCCTTGCTGCACCGGAAGGGGTCAAGAAGATGCAGGAGGCACATCCGGATGTCGATATGTACATCGGAGCGCTGGATGACCATTTAAACGATCATGGCTACATTGTGCCTGGACTGGGAGATGCGGGAGATCGTATTTTCGGCACAAAATAAAGGAGTTGAAAATCATGTCAGATAAAAGAGAAGATTATCTGACCTGGGATGAGTATTTTATGGGAGTTGCCATGCTTTCCGGGATGCGTTCCAAGGATCCGAATACTCAGGTCGGATGCTGTATTGTGAGTCAGGACAACAAGATTTTGTCCATGGGATACAATGGATTTCCGAAAGGATGCTCAGATGATGAATTTCCGTGGGCGAGGGAAGGCGAAAATCCGCTGGAGACAAAGTATGTGTATTCCACACACAGTGAATTGAATGCCATATTGAATTACAGCGGCGGAAGCCTGGTCGGAGCCAAGCTGTATGTGTCACTGTTTCCGTGTAATGAGTGCGCAAAAGCGATCATTCAGTCGGGAATTAAAGAGGTCATTTATGATTGTGACAAGTATGCGGACACCCCGAGTGTCATGGCATCCAAACGGATGATGGATGCAGCCGGAGTCCGGTATCATCAGTATCATCGATCAAACCGGGAGATTAAAATAAAATTATAGACTGCGCATAAACTACCTTCTGTGGGAATAAGATATATCAGATGTTTCCACAGGAGGTAGTTTTGTTATGAAAAATAAAGCGGCAGCTGTGATTTTAAACTTTTTTCTGAGGGCAGTGATGGGAATCTGCCTGATATATTTTGTTAATCAATACGTCCTGCCGGATCAGGATTCCTGGAAGGTAGGAATCAACGGGCTGTCCTTTTTGACATCCGGAAGCCTTGGTATTCCTGGAGTCTGTATGCTTTATGGAATTCTGGTGTATCAAAGTTTGTAAGGTTTTCACAAAAAACTGCAATTTAGGAAAAGCGTATGGACAAGGCGGGAAACTGCGTTTATAATACATTTCACACAGCAGATCATTCGAGTGCTGTTTTTATCGGACCTGCTTCACAGGTCTTTTGTATCAGGAGATCAGAGGATTCTGATCGTCAGTTATTTTTATTCAGGCTGCGGTTCGCAGCGGTATTTTCATCCAAAAGATTGAATGAATCATACAGAACAGGAGGGATAGGTTGCATCAGAAAAATTTTGTAATCTGTGATCAGGAGGCAGATTATGCGAGAAACCTTATGCAGATGATCGGAGGCAGAAAAGAGCTTGGATTTCAGATGCATATGTTTCAGAAATTGGAACCACTGAAAAAATTCGCAGAACAAAAGCCAATCCAGATCTTGCTGATCGGGGAGGAATATTCGCAGGAAGAAAGACTGGAAATTCCGGCAGCAGAGCGATTTGTACTGGTAAAAGCAGAAGGGAGGTATCTGGCAGACGAAGAAAAGGAGCTTTATAAGTATCAGTCAGTTGATCAGATTCTGACAAAGGTTCTGGAGCTTTCTGTGGACAAGGAACGGGCTGTGGCAAAGACGCTCCGAAAGACAAGGGGAAGTCTGATCGGTGTTTATTCACCCATACACAGGATCGGGAAGACGAAGTATGCGTTGGAACTGGGAAAAGAGCTGGCAGAAAAAGGACCTGTTCTGTATCTGAATCTGGAAGAGTATGCAGGAGGTGAGCATTATTTTTCAAAAGAACAGGAACAGAATCTGGGAGATCTCTTGTATTATTCAAAACAGGAGACCGGAAATCTGGGACTTCGTATCAGCATGATGACAGGCCAGATTGGAAACATGGATTATATACGTCCGATTCCGGTGGTACAGGATCTGCAGGCGGTCACAGCAGAAGAGTGGCTGCAGCTGTTTGAGCAGATTGTGGAAAAAAGTATTTATGAAGTGTTGATCCTGGATTTGGGAGACAGTGTGAACGGACTGTTTTCGATTCTGGAAAAATGTGATTCTGTTCATACGCTTTCGATCGAAGAGCCGGCAGCAAAGGCAAAGCTGCAGCAGTATACGGAGAATCTTTTGCGGACCGGACATGAGAAAATCCTGGAGCATACGGTACAGAAGGTGGTAAGGTCGAGAAACGGCGGTACTGTCATATGAGAAACGCAGAGCGATTATATGACCGGGTGATTGAAAAGATGGATATGACCTGCGATATGGAAGACGAGGAACTGCAGGAGCTGATTCATGAAGTGTTGGAGGAGGCTTCAAAAGAAGAGTTTATTCCGCTTCAGGAAAAGATACGGATCAGCAAAGAGTTGTTTAATGCGTTCCGGAAACTGGATATTCTGCAGGAGTTGATCGAAGATGATGAGATCACGGAAATCATGATCAATGGGACGGATCATATTTTTCTGGAAAAAGCGGGGCGTATTTTTGAGTCAGATCGCAGATTTGTGTCAGTTGCAAAGCTGGAAGATGTGATCCAGCAGATTGCGGCAGGTGCGAATCGCTATGTCAATGAAGCATCTCCCATCGTAGATGCGAGACTGGAGGACGGTTCCCGTGTAAATGTTGTACTGCGTCCGGTGGCATTAAACGGTCCGATCATGACGATTCGAAAATTTCCAAAAGAGGCCGTTACAATGAAACAGCTGATCGACTGGGGAAGTATCAGTCAGGAAGCGGTAAATTTCTTAAAAATTCTTGTGGAATCAAAATATAACATTTTTGTCAGCGGAGGGACAGGCTCCGGTAAGACAACATTTCTCAATGCGTTATCAGACTATATTCCAAAAGATGAACGAATTATTACAATTGAAGACAATGCGGAGCTCCAGATCAAGGGTGTTTCGAATCTGGTCAGACTGGAAGCGAGAAACGCAAACCTGGAAGGAGAAGGGGCGGTGACGATCCGTGACCTGATCAAGTCAGCACTTCGTATGAGACCGGATCGGATCATTGTGGGGGAAGTCAGAGGTGATGAAACAGTGGACATGATATCTTCAGCAATGCTTAACGGCCATAGTGGTTCAATGTCTACCGGTCATGCCAACAATCCGATGGATATGCTTCACAGATTGGAGACGATGATGCTGATGGGGATTGAATTGCCTCTGATCGCGATTCAGCAGCAGATCGCTTCTGCTCTGGACGTTATCATTCATCTCGGAAGACTCCGGGATAAGAGCAGAAAAGTACTGGAGATTACAGAAGTACTTGGGTATGAGAATGGAAGGATTCAGTTACAGACATTATATAAATTTCAGGAGGAGGGAATGGAAGATGGAAAAATTAAAGGAACTCTTATGAAGGAAAATGAAATCACTCAGAGAGAAAAACTGCTGGCAGCAGGATATTCAGAAACGGGAATACATGGCGGCAGCGGGTAGAGGAATTCTGATCACGGGGATGACGGCCTATCTGTTTTATGATCATTGGACAGCGTGGATCTTGATGGTTCCGATCGCATTGCTCTATGTGAAGAACTGGGAAGAAGAGTGCTGTAAACAGAAGAAAGAGGAATTCAGAGAACAGTTTCGCGAGAGCATACAGACATTGTCCGCAATTTTAAAAGTCGGGTATTCTGTGGAAAATGCAATCCGGGAAACGTGGAAAGAAATCTGCCCCATTTACAAGAAAAAAACACGAATTATAAAGGAATATGAAACAATGGTCCATCAGCTGGATCTGAATATGACAGCAGAAGAAGTGATGAAGCAGTTTGCCGATCGTGTGAAAGAGGAAGATGTGGAAAATTTTGTAACGGTATTTGGCGCTGCAAAACGTCTGGGAGGAGACAGTATTGCCATTATTCGGCATGCGGCAGACGCAATCGGAGAAAAAATGGAAGTTGAAAGAGAAATACAGGTGATGCTCACTTCAAAAAAGCTGGAATTTAAGATCATGTGTGTGATTCCGTTTGTAATTATTCTGTATATGAGAAGCGCATTTCCTGAGTTTATGGCAGTGCTTTACGGAAATCTTGCAGGCACTTTGTTTATGACAATCTGCCTGATGGTATATCTGACAGCTTATCAGCTGGGCAAAAAAATGACACAGATCGAGGTGTAAGGGGATGGTATGAAAACAGAAAGAAAAGGATATCAAAAGGCAGTACTGGTGATCGCAGTGTTTACGATTCTGGCGGGAGCCTTATATGCGACTGATAATTTTCGGAAAATTCCACAAAACAAATCCGGAAGCAGTATATTAAAACGGAATGAACACGGACAGGGGGAGAAAAATCAAAAGCTGGTCGCAAAAACAAAAGATCAGAAAGCGAAAATCACTGTGGAAATACAGGAACAGTCGTATACACAGGAAGAATTGCAAAGAGTATTTGACACAGCAGGGAAAAAGCTGGAAACGCTTATACTTGGGGAAAATAAGAGTCTGGATGAAGTGAGGTATGATCTGAATCTTGTAAAAACAGTACCGGATACGGGAATCGAGGTATCCTGGGAGTTAAGTGATTACCAGACAGTAAACATTCTTGGCGAACTGCAGGATAAAAATCTGTCGGAAGAGGGAACGACCATTGAGTTAAAAGCATTACTCACATACGGAGATGCAAAGGCAGAGCATCAGTTTTCGGCAAGAGTGTTTCCGCCAAAGCTGGATGATGCCGGGCAGTTTCAAAGACAGCTGGAAAAGAAAATGAAGGAAGCAGATGAGACAGACCGTGAATCCGGGTATGTGGTGCTTCCGGATGAAATTGAAGGAAAAACAATATCCTGGCATTATGCAAAAGATATGAGAAGTGTGGGAATCTTTGTACTGGGGATTGTGGCAGCGGCCCTGATGCTGGTGCTGGAAAAACAGAATGAAATCCAGAAAAAGAAGGCACGCCGACATCAGCTGGCAATGGATTATCCGGAATTTATCAGTACATTTACATTGTATCTGGGAGCCGGAATGCCTGCACGAAGAGCGTGGTTTCAGATTGCATCGGTTTATCGGCAGCAGGAAAATACGAGATATGTGTATGAGGAGATGGTCTATACCATGCGGGAAATGCAGAGAGGAACTCCGGAGAGTGAATGCTATGAGCATTTTGGAATGCGGTGCGGGCTTCCGGTCTATCGTAAATTTGCGGTGATGCTGTCTCAGAATTTAAGAAAAGGAACAAAGGGACTGGCAGAATTACTTCAGAGAGAAGCGGCGGGAGCGTTTGAAGAGCGCAAAGCAGCAGCCAGAAAACTGGGAGAAGAGACCAGTACCAGACTGTTGGGGCCGATGTTTCTGATGCTGGGAGTGGTGCTGATGATCATTGTTGTACCGGCATTTTTGACGATTCAGATTTAAGAAGAAAGGAAGAGGACGATATGTTGAGAAAATTTACAGAGAGCATGAGAGAACGGGTGCAGATGTTTGTGGCAGAGATGCAGGCAGAAACCGGGCTGTCAGTCGTGGAGATGATATTGATATTGGTTGTTATCATTGCACTCGTCTTGATATTTAAAACACAGCTGACGACGCTGGTCAACGATATTTTTGAAAAGATCACAAGTGAAAGTGCGGGAATCTAACGTGAAAAAAGGGGAGATCACAGCATTTTTAAGCCTGATATTTGTACTGATGATCTCATTTGTAACAGCAATTCTGGAAAGTGCATCTGTTCAGGCAGAGAAAAATCAGGCAAGGCTGGATATGGATCGTGCGGTGTATTCGGTATTTGGAGAATATCAGAAGGAATTATTGGAGGAGTATGGAATTTTTGCGGTGGAGGGAAGTTATGAGACCGGTAATTTCTCAGAGAAACAGCTGATCGACAGAATGCACTATTATGGAGCGTCAGGGGTCTGGTCGGAAGTAGAAGGGATTCAATTTCTCACAGATCAAAACGGACAGGCATTTCGGGAAGGAGCTGTCAAATATATGGAAGATCTGTATGGGATTTCGATTATTCAAGGATTGGGGGCCCTGGCAGAAAAGTGGGAACAGCAGGAAATTACCGGGGAACAGACAAAGGATGAGAGTAATCAGAGTCTGGAAGAACTGGATGATATGTTGAATCAGAATCAGAGCTCTCTTCCGATGGAAAATAATCCGCTTCCCCACATCGAACAGTTGAAAAAGTCGGGTCTGATCAGCCTGGTATTTCCGAAAGAAAAGCAGGTTTCCCAAAAGCAGATCCGAGGGGAAGAACAGGCTTCCTCCCGGGCGCTGCGGACCGGGCGGGGGACATTTCCGGTCAGAAGCGATGTGGATGAGATTACAAAAAAGCTGTTATTTCATGAGTACATTCTTAAAAAATTCGGAAATGCTGTGGAAGAAGAAAAAGAAAAACGATCGCTTGCCTATGAAGTGGAATATCTTCTGGAGGGAAAGACATCTGATCAGGAAAATCTGGAGGCGGTGCTGAACAAGCTGCTTTTGATCCGGATGGGGCTGAATTTTGTATATCTGCAGACGGATACAGCAAAACAGGCGGAGGCAGGAGCTATGGCATTGGCGCTTGCAACGGCAGTAGCGCTTCCGATGCTGGAGCCTGTAGTCAAACAGGTATTGCTGGCAGCGTGGGCATTCGGGGAAAGTGTCATGGATTTACGTTCTCTGATGTCCGGAAAACGCGTTGCTCTGGTAAAAACAGCAGAGAACTGGCAGCTGTCGCTCTCTTCCCTGATGAAGATGGGAACCAGTGAAGATACACAGGAAGGGGCTGATGTAACAGATGGATGGGATTACAAAAGTTATCTGAGAATGCTGTTGTTTTTAGAAAATGGAGATCATCTTACCATGCGTACGCTGGATCGGGTGGAGCAAAATCTGATCTATGAAAAAGGACTTGCTTTTTTTCGTGCAGATGCATGTGTAACAAAGCTCAGACTGCAAAACCTTGTTCAGATCAGAAACGGGTTATCTTATGAATTTCCACTCTATTTCGGATATGAATAAACAACTCCCGCACCCGGCACAGGTGCCCGGATCTACTGCCGAAACGTCCCCTCTGGCAGAGACACTCACAAATTTTAAAGAAAGGAAAAATGATGACACAATCAAATCAAAAACCATCCAATAAGAATCTAAAACGGGCATCTGTGCCGGGGGCGGGAGGAAGTATTACTGTAGAAGCAGCGCTTAGCGTACCGATTTTCTTTTTTGCAGTAATATGTCTGATTTATTTTATCGAAATTCATAATGTGCAGACAACCATTCGGGCAGCGGCAGTTCATGCGGCCAAGATCTGTACGGAAGATACAGCACTTGTTCCGGTCTTAAATACATCGAAGCTGGAATCGGAAATTGTCAGGAGTATTGGAGCAAAGCGTCTGGAGAACAGTATTGTGAGCGGTGGAAGTAAAGGGATACAATGTGCGGGATCATATTGTAATCCCAATGGGAATGAGCTGAATGTTGTTGTACGATACGGAATCCGGCTTCCGTTTTTACAGTTTGGAAATCTGTCTGCAGAATATAAGGAAGAAATGAAATTCAGCAGTTGGAACGGATTTCAGAAGAAAGGTCTGGAGTCAGGAGATGAACAGATCGTCTATATTACAAAAACAGGGCTGGTTTATCATGAAGATTATCAGTGTACGTATCTGCAGCTTTCTGTCAGGTTTATCCCTTATGCAGACCTGGACGGAATTCGGAACGAAGACGGCGGAAGATATTATAAATGTGATAAATGTGTCCATGGAAGTGCAATGGCAGGAGTTTATATTACAAATACAGGGGGCAAGTATCACAACTCACTCACATGCGGCGGTCTGAACCGGACGATTTATGCGGTTCAGAAATCAAGGGTGATAGGAAGAGGGGGATGTTCACGATGTACGAAATAGGAGAAATTTGTTTTGGAGGATATTTATGTGTTGTTTCCATGTGGGATATCAGAAAAAGAGAAATACCGGTCTGGTTGATTGCGGCAGGTGGGATTCTTTCGGCAAGTCTTGGATATTTTCATGGAAAAATTCCACTGCTACTAATGGTCACAGGCGCGCTTGTGGGCGGTGTGTTTCTTCTGGTCAGCAGAGTGACACAGGAGGCTTTCGGATATGGTGACAGTCTGATGATCGCGGTGACGGGTGTGTATCTCGGGTTTTGGAATGTGTTGTATCTCCTTGTCTGGGCATATGTTCTGGCAGCAGTGTTTGCAGGATACGTGCTGATCAGGAAAGGTTTTCAAAAAGATGCGGCATTTCCGTTTGTTCCGTTTTTACTGGCTGCGTATATAGGGATCGTCTGTCTGGGAGGGATATAAATGAGGTGTGTAAAAGGGAGTACCACAGTTGAAATGGCATATGTGATGCCGTTGATTTTTCTGGTATTTCTGATCATTGTCCGTACGACATTTTATTATCATGATAAAAGTATTTTAGACGGGATGGCATATGAAGCAGTTACGACAGCGGTTCAGACGGCACGGAATCCAAAAGCGAAAGAAGCGGATGTGGAGACGTTTTGCAGGGAACGGATCAGGTGGAAACTTATTTATTTTTCTATGCCGGAGGTGTCTGTGAATGTGACAGATGATGAGGCAGAGACGACAATTTCCGCGACCAGAGGGAAGATGTGTATCCGGGTAACAAGACAGGTAAAAATCCCGCATCCGGAGAAAAAGATCCGTTTGAAGAAAAAACTGGAAACAATAAAATAGGAGAAGTTGGAAGTGAATACAAAATATGAAAAAGAATTAAACAGAATCTGTCTGCATATTCATGTACCGGAGATTTATGAGGAAGATTATCAGATGCCGATGCTGAGAGCAAATAAAATTCCGGGCATTCTGGAAGTAAACGGCTGCGGAATCGATGGAGAGAGCCGGTATACATATGAAATCACAGGATTAGTTTCCATGGCGGTTTTATTTGAAAACAAGCAGGTTCAAAAAGGGGATATTGAGCAGTTTATCTATTGTCTTCTGGAGAGTATTTCGCAGCTGCAAAAGTATATGCTGCATCCGGGCTGTCTGTTGTTAGAACCGGAATATGTTTTTTGCAGAAAACAGAAATATTTCTTTTGCTATCTGCCTGGAGGGAAACAGGAGCTCTGTGAATCATTTCACCGAATGACAGAGTATTTTGTAGAAAAGCTGGATTATGAAGATGAGAAGGGGATCACGCTTGCTTATGAGCTGCATAAAGCAACACTTGAGGAGAACTATGATCTGGATGCCATTATGCAGGAATACCGTACAGAATGCGAAGAAGCAGAAGAGGAGGAGGAGCCGGATACAGAGGAAGCGTGGGAAGAAGAGGAAATTTCTGATTCTCTGTTTACGTTGGATACGGAAGAGGAATATAAACCAGCAAAGGATACGGAGGTCATCCGGGAATCCGGCGGTGTATGGAGTGCCTGGAAAAAAGCGGCGCATAAAATCAGCAGAGGGAGACTTGGAAGATGGGGAAGCTGGGATGATCTGATATTGGAAACAGATGGACAAGATGAATCCACTCACTTATAATAACTGTATTAAATTGCGCCTGATGAAGGGCGCGGAAAAGAGGGATTCAAATTGCAGAAAAACAAACAGAGAGTCTGTACAGCGGCATTGATCGTGATCAATATGGGAATCTTTTTTCTATTGTCATTTCTGGGCAACCCGGAAAATGCGGTATTTATGATAAAATACGGAGCCATGTACCCACCGTTGATTTTTGAAGATGCCCAGTATTATCGGTTGATAACCTGCATTTTTTTACATTTTGGGATCGATCATCTGATGAATAACATGGTAATGCTCGGTGCATTGGGGTGGAATCTGGAGAAGGAGATTGGCAGTTTTAAATTTTTGCTGATTTATTTTGTGAGCGGGATCGGGGCAAATCTGATCTCTCTTGCCATGGATTTTTACACTGGAAATCTGGCAGTCTCAGCAGGTGCATCCGGAGCAATTTTTGGATTGCTCGGGGCACTTCTGTGGGTTGTGATTCGTAACAGAGGAAAGGTCGGAAGGCTCACCGGAAGAGGGATGCTGTTTATGGTACTGTTAAGTCTTTATTTTGGATTTACCAGTACAGGTGTAGACAATGCGGCCCATGTGGGCGGGCTGATCTGTGGATTTCTGACAGCCGTGCTTTTGTATCACGGAAGGAACGTGCCTAGACAGGAAGTGTAACGGTAAATGTAGTGGATTCCTGCGGAGTGGAAACAGCAGTGAGAGTTCCTTCGTGAGCCTCTGCGATCTTGCGGGAGAATGCCAGTCCAAGTCCGGTTCCGCCCGGTTTGTAGGTGACAAATGGCTGGAAGATACATTCCATCTGCTCCGGAGTGATTCCACAGCCGGTATCGGTACAGGTGATGGTAATGATATCTCCGCTGCGGGAAGCTGCCAGATGGATGGAGCCTTGTTCGGTGATGGCTTCCTCTGCATTTTTCAGCAGGTTCAGGACAAGTTCCTGCAGTTTGATCTTGTCTCCGGTAAATTCACCGAGAGAGTCGGAGATAGAAGAGGAAAATTCAATATCTGCTTCATTTGTGTCCAGCGAGATTGCAAAAGAGATTGCAACGTTTTTCAAAAGCTGTTCTATAGAGAAGACAGAATAATACAATTCATTGCTGCTGTTAAAGGCAGAAAGCTCTTCTAAAAGCTGAATAATAAAATCGACGTCACCCATTACCTGGCTCCAGTGCGGAATGTCTTTGAGCTCTGGATTTTGTTTTTCCATTACCTGCAGGGCAGAGGAAACAAGAGTAAGGGGATTGCGAATCTCATGTGAGATCGTGGAAATTGTATTTCGGTGATTGCGCAGAAGCTGCGGGATGATCTGCCGTGCATCTTCATTATTGCTCATCAATTTGTTCATTTTATTAATATCGATATTGTATAGCATAGTTATGTCCTCCAAAGTAGTTCTGTTTAAGTGTAGTCTATCATGCGAAAAAGGAGGGTTCAATAAAATAAGTGTGACAAAATTCGACAAAAAAGGCGATTTCTGTAAGTAAAATATTCTTCTATTTTCTGGAAAAATGTTTTATACTACAAGTAAACAAAAAAGGAGATGCTTAGATAATGAAAGATGATAACTGTATTTTTTGCAAACTGGCATCAGGTGAGATTCCTTCAGCAACTATTTATGAAGATGCTGATTTTCGTGTAATTCTGGATTTGAGCCCGGCGTCAAAAGGACATGCACTGATCATACCAAAAGAACATTACCGCAATTTATATGATCTGGATGATGAACTGGCAGCAAAAGCGCTGGTGCTGGCAAAAAAGATGATCTGTAAGATGAAAGATATTCTTGGATGTGATGGATATAATATTGTTCAGAATAATGAAGAACCGGCAGGGCAGACGGTATTCCATTTTCATATGCATTTGATACCGCGTTATGAAGGGGATCAGGTTGGTCTTGGCTGGAAAATGGGTGAACTGACAGAAGCGGACAAGGAAGAGATTCTGAATAAAATCAAGTAATTACTGGAGAAAACATGTTGACGGATAAACAAGATTATGATGAGATATACGAAAAATACAAAAATCTCGTTATGAAGGCAGCATATAAATATTCAGGGAATTACGATATTGCAGAAGATATTACACAGAGTACATTTCTGCAATTATATATGTATATCGATGAATTGAAAGATATCAATATCAAAGCCTGGATGTATACAACTGCAAAGCATATGGCGTTGAATTATAACAAGAAAGCAGAAAGAGAAGTTCTCTCGGAAACAGGGGAAGATCCTGTTATTTTAGATCTGGAGGACAGCGCAGAAGATACATACATGGAAAGAATGAAGGATGATGAACAGACCAGTCTGCATGAAGAGATTTTTGCAGCCTTGTACAAGCATAATCCACGTTGGTATGATGCAATTCGTTATGTATATTACTTGGAGATTCCGCAGTCTGCTGTTGCAGAAAGAATGGAGATAAGCATAGAAGTGCTGCACAGTTTACTCTACAGAGCAAGAAAATGGATCAGAAAAAAGTTTGGTGTAGAGTATGAGGAATTTCTGGAGCTGTAAACGAACAGGTGTCAAAACGACACCTGTTCAGCTGATTTTAGTGGCGATATAAAACTATCGGCGGGAATTCTCGATGAGATCGATGATTGTATCGATTGAATTTTGCTGATTCGAATCACGCATGGCATCCATAAAACGGCTACGATCGTTATACAATTTCCGCACTGCCTCTAAAAGAGATTCTTTGGTCAGCTCTTCTTCTTCGAGAACCATGCTGAAGCCCTGACGTTCAAAGGAGCGGGCATTTAAAATCTGATCTCCGCGGCTTGCGTTGGCTGAGAGCGGGATCAGCAGATTCGGTTTTCTCAGAGCAAGAAGTTCGCAGATTGCGTTTGCACCGGCTCTTGAGATCACAATATCTGCAAGTGCAAAGATATCACGAAGCTCATCCTTGATATATTCAAACTGTGTGTAGCCTTTCATAGAAGTCAGAGAGTCATCTACCTTGCCTTTTCCGCAGAGATGGACAATCTGGAAATGCTCTAAAAGTTCCGGGAGTGCCAGACGAACAGCGTTATTTACTGCAACGGATCCAAGGCTTCCGCCGATGACGAGTATGACTGGCTTGTCAGCAGAAAAATGACACAGATCCATAGCCGCGATCCTGTTTCCGGATAATAGTTCCTGACGGATTGGAGAACCTGTTAATACGGCCTTGTCTTTCGGAAGATGCTCCAGAGTCTCAGGAAAGTTACAACATACCTTTGTAGCAGATGGGATTGCGATCTTGTTGGCAAGTCCGGGTGTCATATCAGATTCGTGAATGATCGTCGGAACTTTATTATGTTTGCCGGCAAGTACGACAGGTACAGATACAAATCCGCCTTTGGAAAAGATCACATCCGGCTGAAGTTCTTTGATCAGTCTCTTTGCTTCACCGAATCCTTTCAATACGCGGAATGGATCGGTAAAGTTCTGAACACTGAAATAGCGGCGCAGTTTACCGGAAGAGATTCCGTGGTAAGGGATGCCGAATGGCTCGATGAGCTCTTTTTCGATTCCCTGATAAGAGCCAATATACTGAATATCGTATCCAAGTTCCAAAAGACGTGGAATCAGAGCGATATTGGGGGTAACATGACCGGCGGTTCCACCTCCGGTAAGTATGATTCGTTTCATATAAAAACCTCCAGAAAAAATGTGTTAGTTAGTCGGCTGCAACGAAAATAGCCGAGGAAAACATATAATTTCATATTAACCTTATTTAGTGAAATGTCAAGACAAAAGTAGGAACCATAAATAGAATCGTGTAAGGGGTAGAACGATGAAAAAAAAGAACGTGCTTTCACTTCATGAAGAAACAGAAAAAGAAGCGGCAAAAATCGAAAAAGAGATTCTGAAAGACTCCAAACTGGAAGAAATCAAAGTCTCTGATGAAATGGAAAAAAGGCTGGCAGAGCAGATACAGGCATATGAAAAGACACAAAGTCAAAAGAAAAAGAAAGTGCATCGGCACAGTCCGCTTTTCAGAAGAAGAGTAATGGTGGCTGCCGCAGTGCTGATGATCGCGGCTGTTGCAACAAGCGTGACTGCGGTGGGGAGTAAATCTTATCTCAAGGAGATCATTGAGAAGTTTACCGGGGAGACAGGTCAGGCATCGGTGATCAATGTGGAGGATATGGATACGCAGGCAAGTGAGAGTGCGGATGAGACACAGGTGTATCGGGAGATAGAAAAAGAACTGGGGATTCAGGTTGTAAGGATGGGATATAAACCAAAGACTATGCTTTTGCAACGGTGCACTGTAGATAAAACACAGAAAAGTGCGCAGATGTTTTATGAATATGATAGAGAAGTAGTAGTTTATTCTATTTACATGAATAATGAAGATTCTTCTTTGGGGAAAAGAGAAACAGATAAAATTGTAAATAAATTTGAAATAGAAAATAATCAGAAAAAAATTACAGTAACGGAATATGAAGTAGAAAATTATAACAATCACAGGTTTGTTGCAGAATTTGAAGATTATGGAACGCATTATCAGTTGAGAGCTGTGATGAAAAAAGCTGAATTTGAAAAAATTTTAAAAAATTTAGAATTTTTTTGAAAAAACGCGTCAGTTTTTCCGCGTTCGATTGTTTACTTAATAGAGGGGGAAGGAGAGAGTTATGAAAATTAGAAAAAAAATGCTGTCTGTATTCTGTGCGGCAATGTTATTGGGAACGATTACATCAGTCACAGTTCCTCAGGTGCAGGCATCAGAGGAGCAGACGAAAAAAGTGGATGGTTCTTATCTGACCATGCAGGAGAGTGCATCAGGCACAAGTCAAGATGAGGATACAAGAGGGCAGTATATTATGGTAGGAGAATGTTCCATTACGAAAGCCGGACGTAATCGGATTTATGTATATTCTGGAACAACGGCAAACAGAACTGTGAATTTAGTTTCTACCATTGTATATGTAGATCAGTATATTGAAGAAAAAGATGCATGGGGACAAATTGATTTTTGGAGAAAGGATGCAGAGAACGATTATTTTGTTAGTACCTCAAAATATATCACGGTAGAGCCGGGATATTATTACCGGGTACGCGCAGATCATTTCGCAGGTATGCAGTATCCATATGAGAGTACATATTCCTTCACAGACGGAATTATGATCAAATAACCAATAACTTACCTTTTATAATTCCATAGTCTCTGAGTGGTTGAAGTAGCCGTCATAGTATGATGCAACTATAAAATAAATTATAAGAGCCTGTACGAAAACACCACAATGAACAGACATGCTTATGACGGTTGCTTCAACCACTCAGGGATACAAAATCATATTGATATGAAACAAAAACAGCAATCGGAATTACTTTCCGATTGCTGTTTTTAATGCTTGTGCGAGCTGATCCGGGCAGGAAGTTGCCTTGAATCCGCAACGGATTCCTTCTACTCTGTCAATGACTTCCTGAACATCCATTCCTTCTACAAGGCGCGCAATTCCCTGAAGATTGCCGTTACATCCTCCGATAAAGTGTACATTTTTTACTTTATTGTCTTCGATATCAAATTCGATGTTCTGAGAACAGACTCCAGTTGGTTTGTAATGCATAATATCAGACCTCCAATTAAAAAATTCATTTGTATGTTATCAGAAGAATTATAACAGACCTGTTTTAGAAATTCCAGAGGAAGTTTATTCACTTTCGTATGTCAGGATTCGAGTGTTTTTGTGGAAAAACGACAATATCTGAAAGTGGACTGTGGATAACTTTCAAAAACGCTCACGCCTTGAAAATCAAGGGAAAGGTGAAGTTTAAAAGGGGAAAAATCCAGGCGGGAAATCAGAGAAAAGAAGCATGGAAACAGACCGAATGTAGAATTATGTAGAACGGTTTTGCGAGCATCCTGGGGAGACTTGTTTTATAATGGCCACAGGCACACAATTGAACGAATTGTGAAAAAGACCATAAACAGGAGGTTTAACTATGTGGAAAGAAGCAGTAGCGGAGACAGGCATCATATTTTATCTGATGCTGGGAGTAGGAATTGTTGGGATACTTGCAAAGGTAATGAATTATGTGACTTTGCGTAAGCTGGTGAATGCGGCCGGGAGTATGTCAAAGAGTACACACAAACTGATGAAGCTTGTTCGTGCAAAATACGAACATGCCTGTATGGTACATGACAGAGTAGAAAATGTGAATGCATTTGTAGAAAAATACATTTATGAGTACAGAGGGTTTTTCCTGAAAATACATACCTGGAGACAGATCCAGATTCAGTCGATCTGGTTTGCGGGAATTCTGGCGGCGATTGGAGCTGTGGGACATTTCATGGCGCATGGATTTTGTGAGCAGGTGTATCAGTATGGTGCGCTTGGGGCAGCAGAGATGGTAGCGTTGTTTGTAATCAGCCAGCTTTCCGATGAATCGTATAAAATCGAGGCGGCGGAGAATTACATGGTGGATTATCTGGAAAATGTGTGTGCGCACCGATACAAACGAATGCGTAAAAATGAAAAAAATCTGGAGGTAATCCGTACGGAGGCAGGAGAATCCCAGAAATTATCCGGCGCCCAGAAAGCATCGCAGAGAGCGGCGGCTGTAGTGAAGAAACAGGATGAGGAGCTTGCCATCAATATAGAAGAAGAACCGAAGAAATTCAAGAAAGAACTGGAGAAGACGATGGAAAAAGAGGATCTGGAAGAACCGGCGCTCAAAGAAGATGCGATTCGTCAGATTTTGGAAGAATTCCTTGCCTAACAAAGTCAGATTTGATAAAATGAGCTTGTAAATGATACCTGTTCGGGCATTCTGGAATGGATGCTGAATGGGTGGACTTTGTCCAATAAAGTAGAGAAGTTAGAGAGGAAGGATAAACGATGGCTAACAAAGTAACATTTGATTATTCAAAAGCAACTGGTTTTGTTCAGGAACATGAAATGGCATATATGAGCGAGCTTGTGGCACAGGCAAAGGACAAGCTTGTGGCAAAGAGCGGAGCCGGAAATGATTTTCTTGGATGGATCGATCTTCCGGTTGATTATGATAAAGAAGAGTTTGCACGGATTCAGAAAGCAGCAGAGAAGATTCGCGAAGACTCCGAAGTGCTTCTTGTGATCGGAATCGGAGGATCTTATCTTGGAGCAAGAGCTGCGATTGAATTTTTAGGACATTCTTTTGCAAATGTAGTATCGAAAGAGATCAGAAAATCTCCGGAGATCTACTATGTAGGAAACAGCATCAGCAGTACATATATCAAACATTTGATCGACGTGGTGGGAGACAGAGATTTTTCAATCAACATGATCTCCAAATCAGGAACAACAACTGAACCGGCCATTGCCTTCCGTGTATTTAAAGAGATTCTGGAAAAGAAATACGGAAAAGAAGAAGCAGCAAAGAGAATTTACGCAACAACTGACAAAGCAAAAGGTGCATTGAAGAACCTTGCAACAGAAGAGGGATACGAGACATTTGTAGTACCGGATGATGTTGGCGGACGTTTTTCTGTACTGACAGCAGTTGGTCTGCTTCCGATCGCAGTAAGCGGTGCGGATATCGAGAAGCTGATGGAAGGTGCAGCAGCAGGAAGAAAAGAAGCTCTGGAAAATGATTTTGCTGAGAACGGAGCGCTTCAGTATGCCGCAATCCGTAATATCTTGCTGAGAAAAGGAAAGACCATCGAAGTTCTGGCAAACTATGAACCAAGCCTTCACTATGTATCTGAGTGGTGGAAACAGCTTTACGGAGAGAGCGAAGGAAAAGACCAGAAAGGAATCTTCCCGGCATCTGTAAATCTGACAACTGATCTGCACTCTATGGGACAGTTTATTCAGGATGGAAACAGAATTCTGTTTGAGACTGTGATGAATGTGGAGACATCCAGAGAAGAGATCGTGATCAATGAAGAGCCTGTAGATCTGGATGGACTGAACTATCTGGCAGGAAAGACGGTTGATTTCATCAATAAGAGTGCAATGAACGGAACAATCCTTGCACATACAGATGGAAATGTACCGAATCTTCTTGTGAACATTCCGGAACAGAATGAATATTATCTGGGACAGCTGTTCTACTTCTTTGAATTTGCATGTGGAATCAGCGGATACCTGCTTGGTGTGAATCCATTCAACCAGCCAGGTGTTGAAAGCTATAAGAAAAATATGTTCGCACTTCTTGGAAAACCAGGATTTGAAGCAGAAAGAGAAGAGCTGTTGAAGAGACTGTAATTTTCGGATTTCGCAAAATCAATCAGACAACCATAAAAAGCCTCCGGCGGGGAAAAAATCTTTCCCCGGCCGGGGGCTTTTTTATGGCTGTGTTTTAAAAATTCTGTTTTTATATTCTTTTGGAGAAATTCCATATTGCTTTGTAAAAGCTTTGTAGAAAACAGAGTAATCAGAAAACCCGCAGAGTTCAGGTAATTTTTTTAATGGTGTCTGGCTGGAAATTAAATTTTTAGCTTCGATCAGGCGGCGTTGTGTAATATACCGATAAAGGCTCAAACTGATCTGTTTACTGAACAATTGATTGATAGAAGATTCACTGACCAGAAAGTGTGCTGCGATCCGTTTTGCACTTAATTCTTCGGAAAGATGAGCTTCTATAAAGTGAATGATTTCGTCCAAAAGAATGGTTTTTTCCGGCTTTAGAGGATTTATTTCATGAGAATTTAAAAATTGATGAAATAAAGTAACGATTTGCGCAGACAAACCAATCTTATAGAGTTCTGCACCCGAAAAATCAGGAGGAATGTTTAACATTTTTTCGTAAAGTTCTTCTACCTGATATAGAATATTTCCGGAGAGAAGGAATACATTTTGCGGCAGTAAACAGGGCGATTTTTCGATTGGATCATTGTTCAAAAGGTTCATATATTGATGATAGATTTTATTGCTGATCCACATCACAGTTCTGCGGTAAGGTTCTGAAAGCTGTTCCAGATAAAGCGGACAGTGGCTGACACCGGGAGGAATGCATACAATGGAATTTTTAACCAGCTGATAACGGGTATTGCCGACCATATATTGTAAAGAACCACTTTGACAAAATAAAATTTCAAAAAAAGTATGGCTGTGTAAATCTACATTGTCTTTCGAGTAACTGATATCTTCATGTACATCCACATAGTCGCTGTCCATTTCTAATTCCTGATAAGTAATGGAATCGATGGAAAATGTGGGGTCATTTAATAATAATTTAGCTTCGTGAAGTTTCATAAAAATCCTCTCATGTTTTTGTGCAAATAATATAAAACGATAAAATTAAATGTTAGATTTGCAATGTAATTTGATGAATTTGCAATATAAATTGCAATTATTATAACTTATAATTAGGATAACACAAATCACGTGAATTGAAAAGAAAAAGAAAAGAGGATGAGCAGGATGGAGAAAAAACAAATTCGCCCCTTCGGAGTGAAGGATGAAATAGGGTATGTATTTGGGGACATGGCGGGCAGCTTTGTAAATTTATTTGTAGATGCATATTTTCTGATTTTTTGTACCAATGTATTGGGAATCAGCGCAGGATGGATGGGAACGTTATTTTTAGTGGCCAGATTATGGGATGCGATCAATGATCCGATTATGGGATCTTTCCCAGATCGTTGGATGATCGGAAAGTCTGGAGATAAATTTAAACCGTGGATCAAGATTTTTATGCTTCCACTGGCATTATCTGGTGTGCTTTGCTTTTTTAATGTTCCATTGGAAGGGATTGCACTTCATGCTTATGTAGCATTTGCATATGTGCTGTATGGAATGAGCTATACAGGAACTTCCATGCCATTTGGTGCGATGGCAAGTGTAGTAAGTGATGATCCGATTCAGAGAAGTAAACTCTCCAGAGCAAGAAGTATCGGCGGAACGATTGTAGGAATCGTAGGGCTTTCAATTGTTCCGGTTGTCTGCTTTGACAAGCAGAGCAATATTCTTCCGGAACGTTTTACACTAATCGCGGTAATCTTCGGTGTTTTAAGTATTATCAGCTATTTTGTTCTGCTGAATTTTACACAGGAGCGTATTCGACAGAATTCTGAAAAAGCAGAGAAATTTAATTATGGAAAAGTATTAAAAGCAACCGTACACAACAGACCATTGATCGGAGTTATGGTGGCAACATTAGGAAGTATGCTCTTTATCACTGGATCAAACCAGGTAAGAAGCTACATTTTTAAAGAGTACTATGCAAGAACAGATGTAATGTCTATTATCAGTCTTGCGACAATCCCGATTTTGGTGATCTGTTTCCCATTGGTTCCGAAATTGGTAGCAAAGTTTGGAAAAAAAGCAACTTTAATGGCAGCCATTGTTTCCAGTACAATCTTTAGTGTCATCCCGGTTGTCATGGAAATTAAAAATGTATATATTTATTCTGCATTGGTTGTGTTGGGAACGATTGGACAGACGGTATTTACAATGTTGATCTGGGCGCTTGTTACAGACTGTCTGGATTACAGCGAATGGAAATTTAATGAAAGAAGCGATGGTTCTATGTATTCTTTATATACATTTAGTAGAAAAATAGGTTCGACCATTGCCTCTACAGGAGTTTCTTTCGGATTGGCAGTAATCGGATTTGTTTCCGGTTCTAATGTCGTGCAGACAGCGGAAGCAGTGAATGGAATTTATTTCCTGGTCAATATCATTCCAGTGGTAACTTGCGCTTTAGAGTTGATTGGAGTAGGGCTGATCTTTAATTTGAATAAAGAGACTACAGAACAGATGTATGCAGAATTAAAGGCAAAATAAAGTACAGAAAATGAGGCTGAGTATGCTATGAAAAAAATAGATATTCATTTACATGCAGCGCTAGATCCGGTTCCGGGAACAGAAAGATTCAGGATATCAACAGGCGAAGAAATGCTTGCTCATCTGGAAGAGCTTCAGATTGAAAAAGCGGTTGTTATGTCATCCGGAGAGACAGAAGGAGCAATGGCTTCTGTCTCCGGAAACCAGAAATGCAGAGAACTGGCCAGAAGATTTCCTGAAAAATATGTATGGATGTGTAATCTGGATGAAAATTGTGAAAAACCCATTGAAGAGAGGCTCAGGGAATATCAAAGGCAGGGAGCGGCAGGGATTGGTGAATTTATGATCTGCAGAAAAATAAACCATCCGTTTATTCAGGCTGTATTTCAGGCGGCGGAAAAACTGGGAATGCCAATCCTGTTTCATATGAGTCCGCAGGAGGGATATGAATATGGCATTGTCGATGAACCGGGACTGCCGATGTTGGAAGAAGCTTTAGAAAAATATCCCGGATTAAAATTCATAGGGCACAGTCAGCCGTTCTGGCATGAAATCAGTCAGGATGCGAAGCCGGATCTGAAATCTCGAATGGAATGGGGCAGAGGTCCTGTCAGGGAAGGCGGCAGATTGGTCTGTCTTATGAGAAATTATAAAAACTTATACGCAGATCTGTCTGCAAACAGTGGTGGATGTGCTATTATGAGAGATGAAAAGTTTGGTTTACAATTTTTGGAGGAATTTCAGGATCGTCTGATGTTCGGTACAGATATGGTAAATACGGATATGGTATTTCCATTGGGAGAATGGCTGGACAGACAGTATCAGGAAGGAAAATTATCTGCACAGGCCTACCGGAAAATTTGTTTTGAGAATGCCAAAAAGATATTTCAGTTATAAGAGGAAAGGTGAAAAATGAGAACAAGAATTATACCGAAGATGTTGAATGATGAAGTGGAAGAATATCTTACACGAAATGATATTGTGATCGTTCCGGTCGGAACTGTGGAAATGCACGGGGGATTTCCGTTGGATTCAGAAACGGTTGTCAGTGAAGCTTTTGCACTCAAAATGGCAGAGGCATGTGATGGACTTGTATTAACTGGCCTTCCATATTTTTATGCAGGAGCGACTGCAAGTGGAAGAGGAACGGTTCAGGTCAGCATTCAGGAAGGAATTCGTTATCTGACAGGAATTGCGGAAAGTCTTTTGCGTCAGGGATTTAAAAGACAGATTTATATCAGTGCACATGGTCCGGCACATATGACTGTGAGTCCGATGGTAAGAGATTTTATGGATAAAACAGGAACTCCGATCCTGTATATGGATATGATCATGCAGCTGATGAGAAATGGACAGGATGTTTTTAAATCTGCAGATACATTCCATGCAATTACGGTGGGCGCTTATGATATGCTGGGCAGATTGGAAGATGTACCGCTGACTACAAAATATGAGCATCAGGAGAAGCAGAGCTGTGCGGAGTTTGATGATGTATTCGCATTGGCATATCAAAGTGGTTCCATCGGATATTATTTTGGAAATCCGAAAGACCACATGAGTACACCGTCAATTCCTACAGAAGAAAGACGCAAAGAACTGGCGGAAGAAGGAAAAGAAACAATTCAGGTTCTTGTGGAACGGATGAATGTGCCTCATATTGCAGAACAGATGAAAAATCTGGAAGCATATAATCAGGAAATTGCAAAACGCTGTCCGTGGGTTCCTTTTGCGCAGTAGTCATAGTAAGGAATCTATAACGTAGTAGGAAAAGAATGGGGTGTTGCATAGAAAAATTATGAATTTTTTAGAAGTGTGGAAAGAAAATAAACATCGTAAGCCTCTTTAATGCAGCGTTTTATATCTAACAGGCGGCGGATGTCTGGGTGGTGTAGAGATTAACTAGACAAAAAGTTCTTTTCTTTTTGTTGCCCTCGTAGAAAAAGTATAGTAAGATACCCTCAGAGGAGTTGATGAATTATGTTATACTGGATTATTATCGGGGTATTGATCGTAGCGATCATTGCGGTAATCTTCTTTACAGTTTCAAAATTATTGAAAGAGAAAAAAGACTATAATCAGTTTGAACGCAGATATCATTCACGGGAAGACGATTATGATGATGACTACGATGACGATGAAGAGGATGAGGACGACGAAGAGGATGATTATGAACCAGAGCCAAGACGCCGTCCGGTGAGACAGCAGTCAGAACGCCGTACATCTTCAGCACCGGCGAAGCGCCGCTGGAAGATTGTGTTGGAGGATGTGGACCAGCAGGATCAGTACAGTTTTATCTTCTATGATTCATTGGGAATCGGAAGAGTCAGTGCATCGTCAGATTATGACAAGTTTCTTTCATTACCGGAAGATCTGAGAGTGTCAAAGGTGCATTGTGCAATCATCCGAAGCGGTGACAAATTATATTTGAGAGATGAAGGTTCGAAAAATCATACATATTTGAACGGAAAACCAGTCAACAAGCCCATTGTGATCCAGAAAGAAGATGTGATCACGGTTGGAGAGACCAGACTGGAAGTTGTAAAAATTCTGCGGGAGACAAGATAATCCCGCAGAATTTTTTTGCAATTCCCTCTTTAACATGCTAAAATGATAAACAGTTAGTGAAATTATTGGAAAGACAAAGGAGGTTACCATGATTAAATTATATGATAACGGTGTATACCTGTTAAACGGCACAGAAATCCTGGAGGATTCGGGAAATGTGTCGCTTCCTGTTTCGAGAGAAGAAGCTGCAAAAAATACGATTGCCTATGGAATCCTGGACAGTCATAATACTTCAGGCAATATGGAACGCCTGCAGATTAAATTTGATAAATTGACATCTCATGATATCACATTTGTGGGAATTATTCAGACGGCAAGAGCTTCCGGGCTGGAGAAATTTCCGGTACCGTATGTTCTGACAAACTGTCACAACAGTCTCTGTGCAGTCGGAGGAACGATCAACGAAGACGACCACATGTTTGGTCTGACTTGTGCGAAAAAGTACGGCGGTGTTTATGTTCCGCCTCATCAGGCAGTGATCCATCAGTTTGCAAGAGAGGTACTGGCAGAGTGCGGCAAGATGATCCTTGGTTCTGACAGTCATACCCGTTACGGAGCACTGGGAACTATGGCTATGGGAGAAGGCGGACCGGAGCTTGTAAAACAGCTTTTGAATAAGACGTATGACATCAAGAGACCGGAAGTGATCGGTATCTATCTGGATGGAGAGCCGGCAAAAGGAGTCGGACCTCAGGATGTTGCTCTGGCGATTATCGGAGCTACATTTGCAAATGGATATGTGAACAATAAAGTCATGGAGTTTGTCGGACCTGGAGTCTCAAAACTGAGCGCAGATTACCGAATCGGAATCGATGTTATGACAACAGAGACAACTTGTCTGTCTTCTATCTGGAAAACAGATGAGAAGATTCAGGAATTCTATGAGATCCACGGAAGAAGCGAAGGATACAAAGAACTGAATCCAGGAGCAGTGACTTACTATGATGGAATGGTTTATGTCAATATGAGTGAGATCAAACCAATGATCGCGATGCCGTTCCATCCGAGCAATGTCTATACGATCGATGAAGTAAATGCAAACCTGGCAGACATTCTTCACGAAGTTGAGAAGAAAGCGCTGATCAGTCTGGATGGAGCAGTAGATTACTCTCTCCAGAGCAAGATCGTGAATGGAAAACTGTATGTAGATCAGGGAATTATTGCCGGTTGTGCAGGCGGTGGATTTGAAAACATCTGTGCGGCAGCGGACACCATCAAAGGAAGAAATATCGGTGCGGATGAATTTACATTCAGCGTGTATCCGGCAAGTACACCGATTTATATGGAACTTGTGAAAAATGGAGCGATCGCAGATCTGATGGAGGCAGGAACCGTTGTGAAGACTGCATTCTGCGGACCATGCTTTGGTGCCGGAGATACGCCTGCAAACAATGCGTTCTCAATCCGTCATACAACAAGAAACTTCCCGAACAGAGAAGGTTCCAAGCTGCAGAACGGTCAGATTTCTTCTGTTGCATTGATGGATGCCCGTTCGATTGCGGCAACAGCGGCAAACAAAGGATTCCTGACACCGGCGACAGCAATGGATGTCGAGTACAAGGGACAGAAATATCACTTTGATCAGAACATTTATGCAAATCGTGTATTTGACAGCAAGGGCGTGGCAGATCCAAGTGTAGAGATCAAGTTTGGTCCGAATATCAAAGACTGGCCGGAAATGTCAGCACTTCCACAGAATCTGGTTCTTAAGGTTGTATCTGAGATCCACGATCCTGTTACGACAACAGATGAACTGATTCCGTCCGGTGAGACTTCTTCTTATCGTTCGAATCCGCTGGGACTGGCAGAATTTGCACTTTCCAGAAAAGATCCTGCATATGTAGGACGCGCCAAAGAAGTACAGGCAGCACAGAAGGCGATCGAAGCAGGAAAATGTCCGCTTGAGGTGCTGGAAGAATTAAAACCGGTCATGGCGAAGGTTCAGGAGAAATTCCCACAGGTCGGAGAAGGAAATGTAGGAGTCGGAAGTACGATCTTTGCAGTGAAACCGGGAGACGGTTCTGCACGTGAACAGGCTGCATCCTGCCAGAAAGTACTGGGCGGATGGGCAAACATTGCCAACGAGTATGCTACAAAACGTTATCGTTCAAACCTGATCAACTGGGGAATGCTGCCGCTTCTGACAGATGCGGATGACAAAGCACTTCCATTTAAGAATGATGACTATATCTTCATTCCGGATGTGAGAAACGCAGTAGAAGAAAAGGCAGATGTGATCAAGGCCTATGTTGTAGGAGATGAACTGAAAGAAGTAGAGTTCCGTCTGGGTGATCTGACAGATGCCGAAAGAGAGATTATTTTGAAGGGCTGTCTGATCAATTACTATAGAGGTTAGAGATTAAACAGATGAAAAAATCAGGGAGAAACAAAAAATCTCCCTGATTTTTTATTTTCCATGCAACAAAACTTCACTTGAAAGACTCTTATGTGTGACAAAAGAGTTATTGTGAACAGTAACACAAACAAAAAAGAAAGAGAGGGGATGCGGATGTACGATTATCAAAAAAGTGCGGAAGCAGTTCTGATACGACGTGCAAAGCGCGGGGACGTCAAAGCGTTTTCGGAGTTGTATTCCAGAATCTATGTGGAACTTTATAAATTTGCACTCTATACTCTGAAGCATCCGCAGGAGGCGGAGGATGCAGTCAGTGATACTGTGGTGACAGCTTATGAAAAGATATCCAGTCTCAAAAAGGAGAAGTCTTTCAGAAGCTGGATCTTTACCATATTGAGCAATCATTGTAAGAACCAGTTTCGCAAGAGAAACCAGACACATGAGCTGGATGAGACTTATCCATCAAAAGAGTCAGACTATGCTGTCTCACAGGATGTAAAGAGTGCATTCTGGAAACTGGATGATGAAGAGCGCCTGATTGTTTCATTTTCAGTATTTGGAGGATACCAAAGTGATGAGATCGGTCAGATGCTGGATATGAATCCGGTTACGGTTCGTTCCAGAAAAAAGAGGGCCCTGGAGAAGATGCGAGTGGTTCTTCAGGAAGTGGAGGTATAAGGATGGAAAATAAAAGAGACAGACATTTTACAGAAGAGGAAATAAAAGACAAGATTGTGCAGTCAGCAGAGGGGATGGAAGTGCCTGATTCTTTAAAACCTGAGAATATTGAAAAGAAACTGGCACAGAAAAAGAAAAAACGGACACCGGTTTATGGAATTGTGGCAGCAGCGGCATGTTGTTGTCTTGTTGTGGGGGCAGTTGCACTTTCCGGACGTGGAATGATGCAGGATAAGGAAGCACAAAAAGCAGCGGAAAAGGCTGCAGACGATACAGTCGCTGAGTCGACTGCTGCGTTGGCAAGTGCGAAGGATTATGATCAGATTTACAAGTACGTTCAGGCAGCGGCAGAAGAGGAAGAGATCATGTATGGCACAGGGGGAGCTGATGGAGCGGCTCTTTATACAGGGGAGAAAGCAGTCGCTGATCAGGCTGTATCACATTCCGATACGAATGTGCGGACAGAGGGGGTCGGTGAAGGTGATGTCGTCAAGACGGACGGAAAGTATCTGTATATCATGAGCATGGATAAGGTGCAGATCCTGAATATTGAATCTGAAGAGATGAAGCAAGTAGGAACCATTTCCATGGATGCAAATGATTATCTGATCGAGATTTATTTAAAAGATGAAAAACTGGTCTGTGTGTATGCGAGAACCACCGATGAGACAGACAGTCAGGGAGTTGTCAGAAGTGTGACACATACCGTGGCGGAAGTTTTTGATGTGAGCAATCCGGAAAAGCCAAAATCTTTGGGAGAGATGTCACAGAGCGGAAGTTTCCATACTATGCGTGTATCCGGAGATTACGTGTATCTGCTTAGTACGTTTTATGCGGATATTTCCGGATCAAAGGATGATGTCAGCAGTTATGTACCGGAAGTGCAGGGGAAAGTGATGGACAGCAGTTATATTTTACTTCCGCAGCAGGAAAAAGGAAGAGTCTATACAGTAGTGACTTCATTCAGTCTGAAAGACCCGACAGAGCAGATCGATCACCTGGCATTCTTTGGAGATGGTAGTCAGTGCTATGTAAGTGAGAATAATATTTATGTGTATGACACAATCTATGATGCAAAAATCTCTCAGGTGACACAGACAGAGATTCGAAAAGTTTCTTATAAAAATGGAGAGCTGGATGGAACGGGCGATGTTGTGATCGATGGTATGGTCAATGATTCTTTTAGTATTGATGAACATAACGGATATCTGCGGGTTGTGACTACAATCCGGAAAAATGATGATACATCCGGCGGTGTGAATCCATTACTGAGGACGGATAGTGCAAGTAATACAGGCAGTCAGGGAGCAGATTCTACAAATGCACTTTATATTTTAGATAAAGACTTGAAAGAAACAGGAAAACTGGATGATCTGGCAGAAGATGAAAGAGTATATTCAGCAAGATTTATGGGAGATACCTGTTATTTTGTAACTTACAAGCAAGTTGATCCACTCTTTTCCGTAGATCTGTCTGATCCGAAAAAGCCGAAAGTACTGGGCGAACTGAAGATACCGGGATTTTCTGATTATCTGCATCCGTATGGAGACGGGCTGCTTCTTGGAATCGGAATGGATGTGGAGGAAGATGGGACAACAGTGAATGGTGTAAAACTGTCTATGTTTGATATTTCGGATCCGAAAGACGTAAAAGAAGTTGCGAAAACAGTGCTGGAGGAGTGCTATTCAACAGATGTATCTTATAATTACCGGGCAGCGTTTGTAGATACGGAGAAGAACCTGATTGGATTCCCGGGATACAAGAACCAGCAGGAATACTACATTTATTCCTATGATAAAGAAAAAGGGTTTACTTGTGTATTTGAGAAAAAGTTGAGCGGATATTCAGAAGTGAGAGGCTTGTACGCGGGAGAAAGATTTTATCTGGTGACAGAGGCGACAGTGGAGTCTTACAGATTGGATAATTTTGAAAAAGTGGATGATGTGGTGTTGTAAGAGGAGATAATTTCAAAGACCAGATATCAAGGTATACTTGCTGTACTTGATATCTGGTCTTTTATGTATAAAATTTTTTAGAGGATCTTTATGAAAATTTAATTGTATCCTCAAAAAAATTCAAGTATAATAAAATTCATCTTGAAAGGAATCCCTTTCAATTTTCAAATATGGCAGAGAGACTGTCATTCAAAAAATTATTCCCAGATAAAGAGTAAAGAGATGGATAAAAGAAGTTATTGATTGGGGTGAACAGTAACTAAAGAGCGGGAGTTTGTCTGTATTTGCGATTGTGAAACATCGCATCAAAGGATATAATAAAATCAGAAATACAAGTACATGCTCATCGAAATATTTTAAATTCCATCAGAACAAAGGAGGAGCATGTATGGAGAATAAAAAACCAACACAATTTTTAATGAAGCCAAAAGTAGATTTCTGTTTTAAAGAACTGATGGAAGACGAAGAGGTGCGTAACGCATTTCTGGCAGCAGTACTTGGGATCATCCGAAGGAAATCAATGAGAGTAAGATTTTGCCGTCCCATTTGCGTCAGAAGGATAAAGACGATAAGCTGGGGATTCTGAATTTTATAATGTTTGATGATGAAGAATATTATTCCCATTTTCATTTCTGGTCAGATAAGGGCAGGAAGTTGTATAGTGATAAATTTGAGATTCATACACTGGAACTTCCGAAGCTGGCAAAACATGATTATCCCGAGACAGAGCTGCTGAAATGGCTTCAGTTCATCAATGCAGAGACAGAGGAGGAATTTGAAATGGCAGCAGAAAAAAGTGAATACATTAAGAAGGCATATGAGGATCTGAATCGGATCAGCGCAGATGAGGAAAAGCGTCTGGAATATGAGGAGAGAGAGCGTGCGATTCGGGATCACCAGTATTTTTCCACGGTTTATAAAAACACCGGTCTAAAAGAGGGACGACGTGAAGGCAGACAAGAAGGCATACAGGCCGTTGTGGAGCTGCTTCAGGAAATGGAACTGGAAAAAGAAGTGATATGTGGAAAAGTTCAGGAAAAGTTTCAGATTTCTTCAGAGGAGGCAGCACAGGAAGTGGAAAAATATTGGAAGTAGGGCCAATGGGAGACAGGGTATGCTTTTTTGAATATCCACATAAAATATTCCAGACTTTCATATCCAACCAGTTCGCAGATTGCAGGGATTGAGTTATCTGAATTTCCCGGGAATGCAGAAGGAATTTTTGTAGGATATCGGTATTATGATGCACGTAAGATGGACGTACTGTTCCCGTTTGGATATGGACTGAGTTATACGGAGTTTTCATACAGCAACTTGATGATCGACAAGTCCCGGATTACGGCAAAGGATACGCTGATGGTCAGTCTGGATGTGACGAATACAGGCAGCATGGAAGGAAAAGAAATCGTGCAGCTGTATGTTTCTGACAAGACACATTCAGCAAGCCGACCGGTGCGGGAACTGAAAAATTTTGCGGCAGTCACACTGAAACCGGGAGAGACAAAGACTGTTTCCATGGAGCTGGATTACCGGGCATTTGCATGGTACGATACAGAGCAGAAAGACTGGTATGCAGCAGGCGGAACTTACGAAATCTGCATTGGAAAATCGTCCAGAGATATTGTGATGCGTACCGAAGTGGTGCTGGAAAATGAGAAAGAAAAGCTTCCGAAGATTGATGAAAATGTGATGATCGGAGATCTGATGGACTGTGCGAAAACTGCAGATTATGTAGAAGAAAGACTGATGCCGTATATCGGAGAATTTATCGGAAAGACTTCCATGAAAGAGATGGATGAAATGGAACGCAGCATGGTTTATTATATGCCTCTTAGCTCTTTGAGAAGTTTCACAAAGCTGGACAATGAAGGACTGGGAGAACTGGTAGACGAGCTGGAAAATCATGTGAGATAATTGAGAGTCCTGCATTGAACATTTTCAGGCAGTATGGTATTATTTTAAATAGAAAACGGTAAGGAAAGAGGAGAGAAAACAAGACAGATTCTCTCCTTTTTCCGTATATCCGCGAAAAGAGGTTAAATGCAGATGATTTTTGATACACATGCACATTATGATGACAGACAGTTTGAAGAAGACAGAGAAGAATTGCTTGGTTCTATGCGGGAAAATGGCGTAGAGCTGATCGTAGATGCAGGTTCTGATATTGCGTCCTGGGACAAGATTGAGCAGCTGACAGACAGATATCCGTTCATTTACGGTGCGATCGGGGTACATCCGGACGAAGTGGGTGAACTGGACGAGGAGAAGATGAAGCGGATGGAACAACTGCTTGCCAGGGAAAAGATGGTCGCTGTCGGAGAGATCGGACTGGATTATTACTGGGATAAGGAGAACCGGGATTTACAGAAAATGTGGTTTATCCGGCAGCTGGAACTTGCGAGACAACTGGATTTGCCGGTGATCATTCACAGCCGGGAAGCAGCGGCAGATACGATGGAGATCATGAAGCAGTATGCAGGAGAACTAAGCGGTGTGATCCATTGTTTTTCCTATTCCCCGGAGCAGGCGAAAGAGTATGTAAAGATGGGATTTTATCTTGGAATCGGCGGTGTCGTAACCTTTAAAAATGCAAAGAAATTAAAAGAAGTGGTGCAGGAGATCCCTTTGGAGTCACTGGTTCTTGAGACGGACAGCCCGTATCTGGCTCCTGTTCCGAATCGTGGAAAACGCAATAGTTCCCTGAATCTTGTGTATGTTGCAGAAGAGATCGCAGGATTAAAGGGGATTTCTTACGAAGAGGTTGTAAGACAGACAACAGAAAATGCAAAAAAATTATATCGTTTCAAAAAGTAGAGAAAGAGGTGTGCAGATGAAAGAACCAACACTTGGAAATCCGCAGAATACGATCGCGGTGCTTCAGAAGTATAACTTTGTGTTTCAGAAAAAATTCGGACAGAATTTCCTGATAGATACGCATGTACTGGATAAGATCATCGGATCTGCAGAGATTACTAAGGATGATTTTGTGCTGGAGATCGGACCGGGAATCGGAACGATGACACAGTATCTGGCATGCGCTGCGGGAAAGGTAGCGGCAGTAGAGATCGATAAGGCATTGATTCCGATTCTGGAGGATACTCTGGATGGCTATGACAATGTGCAGGTCATCAATGAGGATGTGTTAAAAGTGGATATTGCTGAGCTTGCAAAACAGGAGAATGAAGGAAAGCCGATCAAAGTTGTGGCAAATCTTCCATATTATATTACGACTCCGATCATCATGGGATTGTTTGAAAATCATGTTCCAATGAAGAGTATTACAGTCATGGTTCAGAAAGAAGTAGCAGATCGGATGCAGGTAGGACCGGGAACGAAGGATTACGGAGCGCTGTCACTTGCGGTCCAGTATTACGCAAAACCATATATTGTAGCCAATGTACCGCCGAACTGTTTTATGCCGCGCCCGAAGGTCGGTTCTGCAGTCATCCGTCTTGACAGATATGAAGAACCACCGGTGCAGGTAAAAGATGAAAAACTGATGTTTCGGATCATCCGGGCTTCGTTCAATCAGAGAAGAAAAACGCTTGCGAATGGCCTGAAGAATTCACCGGAGCTGGATTTTACGAAGGAGCAGATCGAAGCGGCGATCGGACATCTCGGCAGAGGCGCGAGTATCCGTGGAGAAGCCCTGACTCTGGAAGAATTTGCAGAGCTTGCGAACTATTTAAGTGATCAAATCGCATAATGATTTCTGTGCAGGTCCAAACAGAATAAACAGCAATAGTTCATAAATATTTAATACACAGTTAATTGTATAGGAGCAAAATCTTTAGTATAATAAAGAAATATAAAACAAATGACGGAAGGAGAGGCTATATGCAGAGAGACATTGAGAACATCATTTTTGAAAATACACCCAAGATTCAGGAGCTGGCACATATTTGTGAGACGAATACAGCGATTGACAAAGAACTGTATACCAAGTATGAGGTGAAGAGAGGTCTTCGTGATTTAAATGGAAAAGGTGTACTTGCAGGTCTGACCAACATTTCAGATATTGTAAATACCAAAGTCGTAGACGGCAAAGAAGTTCCGTGTGAAGGAAGCCTCTACTACCGTGGATATAATATCAAAGAGCTGATCGGCGGATTTTTAAAAGCAGAGCACCCGGGATTTGAAGAGACAACATATCTCCTTTTGTTTGGAGAACTTCCGACAAAGGTGCAGCTGGATGAATTTCGTGCCATGATCGCAGAGCGCCGGACACTTCCGCCGAACTTTGTACGGGATGTAATCATGAAAGCGCCGAGCAGTGATATGATGAACAACATTTCCCGCTATATCCTGAGTATGTATACATACGATGACAAAGCGGATGATATTTCGATTCCGAACGTACTTCGTCAGTGTCTGAATCTGATCAGTCAGTTCCCAATGTTTATGGTATATGCCTACCATGCATATAATTACAGAAGAGGTGAGGATCTTTATATTTATGCACCTCATCCGGAGCTTTCCGCAGCGGAGAATATCCTGATGATGCTTCGTGAAGACAGAAAGTATACAGCGCTTGAGGCAGGGATCCTGGATATGGCACTTGTGCTTCATATGGATCATGGCGGTGGTAATAACTCCACCTTTACGACTCATGTAGTTACTTCTTCCGGTACCGATACGTATTCTACGATTACAGCAGCGATGGCTTCCCTGAAAGGACCGAAGCATGGCGGTGCGAATGTAAAAGTGACACAGATGTTTGAGGATATGAAGGCAACACTGACAGACTGGACTGATGAAGAGCAGATCCGTCAGTATCTGGAAGCACTGTTGGATAAGAAAGCCTTTGATAAAAAAGGTCTGATCTACGGAATGGGACATGCGGTTTATTCCATTTCTGATCCTCGTGCAGATGTATTTCGTGCGTTTGTAAAGCAGCTTGCACAGGAGAAAGGCTGCGAGGCAGAGTATGCGCTTTATGAGAAGGTAGAGCATATGGCTCCGGAAGTAATCGCCGAGAAGCGCAAGATTTACAAAGGTGTCAGTGCGAATGTGGACTTTTACAGTGGTCTGGTGTACAGTATGCTGGATCTTCCTCCGTCACTGTATACACCGATCTTTGCGGCTGCACGTATTGTAGGATGGAGTGCACACCGTCTGGAAGAGCTGAAGAATGCGGATAAGATCATCCGTCCGGCATATAAGCCGCTGGCTCCTCATCGGGAATATATAAAATTAGATGACAGGTAGAGAGAAAGATGAAAGATGAATTTTACTTTCCGTCAAAGGATGGAAATACAGAGATTCATACAATTGAATGGAAACCGGAAGGACACGTAAAGGCTGTACTGCAGCTGAGCCACGGGATGGTAGAGTATGTTGACAGGTATTCGGATTTTGCACAGTATCTCTGTGACAAAGGATTTTATGTTGTTGGCAATGACCATCTGGGGCATGGAAAGTCAGTACAGAGCAAATCAGAGTATGGATTTTTTAATGAAAAATATGGAAATGCATGTGTCCTTGGGGATTTACATACATTGAGACAGCGAACGATGAAAAAATATCCGGATGTGCCTTATTTTATGCTTGGGCACAGCATGGGATCGTCTCTGCTGAGACAATATATTCAGATGTATGGCAATGGACTCAGTGGAGCAATCATCATGGGGACCATGTCAGAGCAGAATAAGACGGAACTCAAGATTGGAAAAGATCTGTGCAGGATACTGGCAGTTTTAAAAGGATGGCATTATCGAAGCAAGCTGGTAGACAAGATGGTGAATGGACCTTTCTGTAAAAAATTCAAGCCGGCAAGGACGAGGGCAGACTGGGTGACCAGTGATACGGAAAAGCTGGATCAGTATGTTTCCGATCCGCTGTGTTCGTTTGTATTTACAGTAAATGCCTACTATCAGATGTTCTGCGGAATTCAGCAGACGCAGAAGCGGGAAAGCATCTACATGATACCGAAGACGCTGCCGATTTTTATGGTGTCTGGTTCGGACGATCCGGTCGGAGGATTCGGCAAAGGTGTCAGAAAGATCTATGAGAAGTATCGGGCGGCCGGAATACAGGATGTGACTTTGCGGCTGTATGCCGGAGACCGACATGAGATTTTGAATGAAACAGATCGGGAGCAGGTATATCAGGATTTATACGAATGGATGCAGAGTAAGATGGAAGTATAATCAGAATCCGCTGAAAGTGTTTCAACGTTGCACTTTCAGCGGATTTTTATTTACCGGCATCCATATAGTTATATAATGTGAATTTTGAGATGCCGAGTATAGAAGCTACCTTATCTCCGGACTTCGTGATCAGAAAAGCGCCGGCATCATTTAAATACTGAACCACTTTGATTTTTTCGTCTTTTGTCATCAGTGCTGCCGGTTTCCCGATATTGGAGATAGCCTGTTCGATCAGGGTATCCAGAAGCTCGGTGACATTGTGCGTAATCTGAGGGGTTGCACTGCGGGAAGCGGATGGCTCGGCGGGATTCTGTGTCTGGATAAAGGACTGCAGAAACTGATCCGCTGCAGCCAGTGCGGTAATATCATAATTGATAGAAAAAATATAGGCAAGCGTTCCGGATTCGTCCTTAATGTAAAAAGTCGAAGACTTCAGCAGACGTCCGTCATTTGTTTTTGTCAGATAAGCGTACTGATCCTGTAGTGTGGACCGATCGGCTTTGATCGCTTCCAGTACGACATTGGATGCACTATCACCGGATTTTCGGTCAGTGACATGTCCGTTTTCAATATATAAGATTGTGTTTTCGATTTCATGGCGTACATCGTGGATCACGATCTCGCAGGAATCACCGAACTGCTGTGCAAGTCCGTGCGCAATTTGTTTTAATAGATCTAAAGAGTATCCCATTGTTTACATCCTCTCCTGATAAATGTGTAATCGTCTTCTATGATATCATGATTCGTTGTTCGTTAACGCTCATTATATCATAAAAAGAAACCAGAAGCTAAAAGAAATTTAGATGTCTGAAAATATTTTAGAAACCAGGTTGAATTCATGTGCTTATAAGAGTATTCTATAAATATCAAATGAACAGATAGAAATGCCGGAAAAAAGGAGGAGTCCTATGAAGTTATTAGTAAAAAATGGTATGATTGCAACAGAGTCGCAGGTATTTCAAGGGGATATTCTGATTGAAGATGAAAAAATAAAGTCCATAGGAACAGTTTTGGAAGAGCCGGACGCGGAGGTGATCGATGCCACAGGCAGATATGTGATCCCGGGAGGTGTGGATGTACATACACATATGGATCTGCAGGCAGGAAAGTATCGTGCAGTGGATGATTTTTATGATGGAACGGTGGCAGCAGCCTGTGGCGGAACAACGACGATCGTGGATCACATGGCGTTCGGCCCGAAGGGATGCAGCCTGTGGCATCAGGTAGAAGAATATCATCGTCTGGCAGATGGAAAATCAGTCATTGATTATGGATTTCATGGGGTGATCCAGCATGTCAATGCATCCATACTGGAGGAGATGAAAGAGATTGTCGAAAATGATGGAATTACAAGTTTTAAGGTATATACGACATATGATGACATGTTGACTGATGACGAGATTTTTCAGGTACTCAAAGAAGCAAAAAAGGACGGGATAGTAATCGCAGTGCACTGTGAGAATGATGGTGTGATCAATTATCTTAGGAAGACATACCGCGAGTCGGGATGTACAGAGCCAAAGTACCATCCGCTCAGCAGACCGGCGCGTTGTGAGGCGGAGGCAGTGGACCGTATGTTGCATCTGGCAGCCATGGCAGGTGATGCACCGCTGTATATTGTACATTTGTCCAGCAAAGAAGGGCTGATGGAGGTTATGAAAGCACGGGCATCCCACCAGAAGAATTTTGCAGTGGAGACCTGTACGCAATATCTGACTCTCACGGATGAGATGTATGAAGATCCCAAGGAAGGGCTGAAAGCGATCATGTCTCCGCCGCTTCGCAAAAAAGAGGATCAGGATGCATTATGGCAGGCATTAAAGGATGGTGTGATCGATGTTGTGGCAACAGATCACTGCCCGTTTCACTTTGGGAAAGAAAAGCAGGCAGGAGCGCAGGATTTTACAGCTTGTCCAAACGGTGCGCCGGGAGTTGAAGAGCGGATGCGCATTCTGTTCTCTGAGGGTGTGATGAAAGGCAGGATCACACTGCCGCAGATGGTGCAATATCTGTGTATGAATCCTAGCCGGATGTATGGATTATATCCGCAGAAGGGAACTCTGCTGCCGGGTTCAGATGCGGATCTGATTCTCTTAAATCCGGAGAAAGAGCGCATACTGACACATGCGGATATGCACAGTGCAGTAGATTATACCTGTTATGAGGGGGTGGCAGTGAAAGGTGAGATTGAACTGGTCATGCAGAGAGGGCATGTGATCGTGAAAGAGAATCAGTTCTTAGGTAAAAAAGGAGACGGAAAATATCTGAAACGGCATAAGAGCGTATTGGCAGAATAAAGAAAAGGATGGACAGTGATGGAATTTACAATTAGAAATATGATGGAACAGGATAAACAGGAAGTATTGGATATGATGCGGGTATTTTACGCATCTCCCGCAGTGCAGAGTAATGGATCGGATGAGATTTTTGAGAATGATATCAGAACATGCATAGAAGGGAGTCCATATCTGGAAGGATATGTGTTTGAAAATGAAGGGCAGCTTTTGGGGTATGCCATGGCAGCCAAAAGCTTTTCCACAGAGTTTGGAAAGCAGTGTGTCTGGATCGAAGATCTGTATATGAAGCCAGAAAGCAGAGGACTTGGTATCGGAAGTAAGTTTTTTGAATATATAGAAGAAAAATACGCAGACGTGGTAGTTCGCCTGGAAGTGGAAGAAGAAAATGAAAGAGCAGTTCATGTCTATAAAAAAGCAGGATATGAAGTACTGCCATATATGGAGATGATCCGTAAATAAATAATAGAGAAGACCTGAAAGTGGAAGTGATATACTCCCTTTCAGGTCTTTTTTGAGTTGTTTGTTTTGCACTGAAATGATATAATTGAAATATGATTTTAGTGCAAAATGATCAAAATTAGTTTGGGTAAAAGATGTCGTAAAACAGGAGGTGCAAAAACATTGAAATGCGATGAAAAGTTAGTCAGACTGGAAGAAACCTATGGGGATTGGGTGAAACAGGAAAAAGAAAACTGCAGGATGAGCTCCGGGGAGATGACGAAGGAATTGTATCCGTATCAGGCCCTGTTTTCTCCGATTCAGGTGAATAAGACTATGATCAAAAACCGCGTGGTAATGGGACCGATGGGGAATCTGAATATGTGTGAAGAGTCAGGACGTCCCAATGACAAGATGCTTCAGTACTTTTTCGCCCGTGCAAAAGGGGGGACAGGGCTTTTGACAACAGGGCTGATTCCGATCAGTCACGGAATCGATCCGACGGTGACAGAGGTGGATGATCTGTCACTGTTTCCGAGAATCGATCATGCCAGAACAGTGTTTGCAGGATGGAGAGATCTTACACAGGGGGTGCATGCTTATGGAAGTAAGATTTTTATCCAGATTACACCAGGTCTTGGAAGAGTCGGGCCTCCGACTTGTGTGATGACAAAACATAAGATTCCGGTTTCTGCGTCCGTGAATCCGAGCTTTTATATTCCGCAGCTTCCATGTATTCCGCTGACAGATGCCAATTTGAAAAAAATTGTAAAAAACTGCGGGCAGGCGGCAGCAGATGCAAAAGAGATGGGATTAGACGGTATCTACCTGCATGGGCATGAAGGATATCTGCTGGAACAGATGACGAATCCGGCATTTAACAGAAGACAGATAGGACGCTATAAAGATTATGAAATGTTTGGGCTTGATATCATCCGTGAGATCCGAAAGAGGGCGGGAGATTCATTCCCGATCATGTATAGGATTGACCTCTCACTGGCACTGAACGAAACATATCAGGAACGGATGAATGAAGTCAGCAGTCTGAAGCGGTTTAAAAATGGAAGAACGATTAAGGATACCCTGCATTATATGGCGAAACTGGTCCGTGCCGGAGTGGATCTGTTTGATGTGGATCTGGGCTGCTATGACAACTGGTGGCTGCCGCATCCACCGGAGGGAATGCCGGCGGGATGTTTCCTTGATATGTCCAAAATTGCAAAAGAATTCTTCCGCAGAAATCGTATCAAATCCAATGCCGGAATGGACGTTCCGGTTGTTGCAGTCGGAAAACTGGGGTATCCGGATATCGCAGAGAAAGCGATCCGGGATGGTGACTGCGACATGGTGATGCTTGCCAGACCACTGCTTGCAGATCCGGACTGGTGCAACAAGGCGTTTGCCGGCAATGTGGAGGAGATCCGGCCGTGTATCGGCTGTCAGGAAGGCTGCGTTAATGAGTTTATTCTGGGAGGGCATCCGCAGTGTGCAGTCAATCCGCGAACCGGATTCGAGGAACGTTTTCCGGAAACCTTTACACCGGCTGAGAAAAAGAAAAACATTGCTGTTGTGGGAGGCGGGCCGGCAGGAATTACATTTGCATTGATCGCGGCAAAACGCGGACACAACGTAACCTTGTATGAAAAATCAGAGAGGCTGGGCGGCAAGATTACTGTAGGAAGTATTCCGAAGATCAAATTTGACCTGCGCAACTATCTGGCATACCTTGAGAAACAGGTGGAGCTTTGTCAGGAGCAGTATCAGCTTCAGGTACATAAAAATACAACGGTGACTGCAGAACTTCTAAAAGAAAAAGCATATGATTCAGTTATTTTTGCGTATGGAACAAAGGAAATCTTTCCGCCGTTTGAAGGCAGAGAGGAGGCAAATCTAATCCTTGGAACAGACCTTCTGGAACATCCGGAAAAAGCGGAAGGTGCAAATAATATCGTGATCGTAGGTGGTGGAGTGGTAGGCTGTGAGACTGCACACTGGCTGGCAAATGAATATGGAAAGAACGTTACGGTTCTGGAAATGCTGCCTCATTTTATGATGGGGGTCTGTACAGCAAACCGAGGACATTTGCTTCATTATCTGGAAAAATCAGGGGTGCGGCTGTATAACTGTACAAAGGTAAAAGCGCTTGCAAAAGACGGCGTTTATGTGGAACAGAATCAGTCCCAAACTGTGCCGGATCCGTATAATACCTGGCAGCCGCTGCTTCCTCCGAATATTCCGAACCCGATGGAGAAAGCAATCAAAGAAGAAATCGTGGAGAAGAAGATTCCGGCAGATCTGATCGTGTTGGCAATGGGGGGAAAAGCGGATGAGACATTTTTCTTTGAAGCGGGAGAAGAACATCTGGCAAAAGAGATTTATAACATTGGAGACAGCAGTCGGGCAGGAAGAGTTCTGGAGGCAGTACGCGGTGCATATCATCTTGCAGTGCGGATTTAGTGGAAAGGAAGAAAAGGTATGAGCAGAGAGACAAAAATTATCGCATTGACCGGAAAAGGGGGCGTGGGAAAGACTTCTATTTCCGCAGCTCTTGTAAAACTTCTGGTTGAGGAATTTCCGGAGAAAAAGATCCTTGCCATTGATGCAGATCCGGCGATCGGTCTGGCTACAGCACTGGGAATTGAGCCGGAAGTGACGTTGGATGACATTCGAAACGAAATTGTTGCGAATGTGGAGGATGGAAATACAAAGGAAGCAATGGAATTGTTGTCTGAGTCCAGGTATAAGATCGCAGAGGCAATCGTCGAAAAAGAAGGTTTTGCGTTTCTTGCAATCGGACGTCCGGAGTCAGCCGGATGTTATTGCCGCATCAATTCATATTTAAAAGAAGTGATCACGATGATCTCAGAGCAGTTTGATTATGTGGTCATTGACGGAGAGGCAGGCATTGAGCAGATCAATCGCCGTGTAATGGAGAAAGTGACCCATCTGCTTTTGATCTCGGATACCAGTAAAAAGGGATTGGAAGTCATCAAGACAATTGAAAATGTTGCAATGGAGTTGGTGAAATATGACCGCATCGGTCTGATCGTGAACCGGGTGGAGGACCCGGCGATGATCGAAAGACTGTATACCAGAGGTCTGGAGCTTTTGGCAGCGATCCCGTCAGACAAAAAACTGGCATTGTATGATTTTGAAGGACGCAGCATTATGGAGCTTCCGGAAGAATCACCTGTGGTAGTCAATGTGCGGGATGCAATGCAGAAGTTCGGCATTCTGCCGTAAGTGTCAGGAGGGCTGTTATGAAAGATCTAAAACATATGATCTATTTTGAAAAGTTACTGGACAGTGCCTGTAACGATCTGGTCCGGGAAGCGCAGAAGGAGAACCGGGTCGCTGTTGGGTTCACCTGTTTTCATATCCCGGAAGTGCTGCTGAATCTGGACCACTGTTTTTCTGTCAGACTGCGGGCTCCGTATATGGGTTCTACAGAGATTGCAACGTATTATCTGGCAAGCAGTGCCTGCGAATTTTCCAGAGCATTGCTGGAACGGGCAATCGAGGGCGGATTTCAGTTTCTGGATGCGATTGCCGGGGTTGATATCTGTGAATGCATGAACCGGTGTTACGAAAATATGGAACTGCTGGAGATCCAGGGGAAAGAGAAAAAGAATTTCTTTATCAGCTATGTGGATGTGCCGGGAAAAGATGAAGAAATCACGGTGGAGCATGTGGTAGAGCAGCTGCGAAGAAAGGTGCTGGAACCGCTGCATGAACGGTATGGAACGGATATATCCGATGCGGCGATGAGAAAAGCTGTGGAGAAGCACAATGAGATCTGCAGGATCATTTCTGAGATGGGAGAAATGCGAAAAGCAGAAAATCCGGTGATCACAGGCGCAGAATTTCACAAGATTGTTCTTGCAACCTATGTCTGTCCAAAAGATCTGATCCTGGATAAATTGTATGAAACACTGGAGGAACTCAAACACAGGGAACCGGATAAAAAATCAAAATTCCGTGCAAGAGTTGTGATCGTGGGCGGAGAGATCGATGATCCGGATATGATCGAACTGGTGGAAGAGAGCGGTGCTTATGTTGTCGCAGACCGGTTCTGTTATGGATCGATCCCGGGACGTCAGGAAATTGTATTAAATGATACAGAGGATGTGCTCACTCAGATTGTGCGGATCAATATTGATCAGACCTCCTGTCCGAGGTATGTCACGCCAAATAAGATCAAGTACAGACAGGATCAGGCGGCGAAACTGGTGGAGGAATATCATGCAGACGGTATTATTTATGAGCAGATGAAATTCTGTTCCTACTGGTCTTTTGAGAGAACACTGCAGAGTCATGTTCTTGCCGAAGAATATAAGATACCGACCTTATCAATTGACCGGCCGTATCAGGCAAAATCAAGCGGACAGCTTCGAACCCGGGTACAGGCATTTGTGGAGAGTCTGGAAATCAAGAAGATCAAAGCGCGCAGAGAGGAGGCCGGAAAATGAGACGAGGAACAAAAATCCAGAAGTTAAAACAAGTACTTCCGGGGATTGTAAAGGATGTCAGGCATTATGCAAAACCAAGGGTAAAGCTGCATAATGAAGGGCTTGGAGATTATTATACGGAAGGGTACCGTTCTCTGAACCAGAGGGAGTGGAAAGGGGTAAGAGATACAGCGTATGATTTTGCCTCCTGGCTGAAGGTATATGGATATATGGCAGTGACACTTGGAAAGCATCCGGTGGCTCTGACGAAATCTTTTGTGCGTTACCCGTGGATGGCTTCTTATCTGACGGTGGCGAATATGCTGGATCGCCATAAGTTGGGGCTGCGCGGAAAACAGCTCCGTTATACGCAGGAACAGTTTTACGGAGTGGTACATAACTCGGTAGATGTGATCGCCAAGATCATTGAACGAGATGAGAATCTCAATTCACCAAATAATAAACGGGCTGCAAAATTACGTGCAAAGACGGTGATGTTTGACGAGATGACCCCGTCGATCATTATGGCAGGTTTTCCGATGCTGGACTGGATCGATATTGCCATGTCACCGGTCTGCCTTCCGGGAGAGGTTGATCAGAACGCAAATATTATGTATGTAGATGCGGCAGAGCGTATGGGACTGGCGGCAGATGTTTGTCCGCTTCCATCCGCAGAGGTCGGATGTGCGATCGTGGATGATTATCCGCAGGTGGGGAGTTCTTTTATTACAAGTTCCATGCCGTGTGACGGTTCCCTTGGTGCTGCACTGTTTATGGATCGTTATATGAAAAAATTGCCAAGCTTTACATTGACCCCGCCGCAGAGGTTTAATGAGCCTGAGACAAATGCTTATGCAGTAAAAGATCTGAAAAACTGTATCCGTTTTATTGAAGAAACTTACAACGTGAAGTGGGACTGGGATGCATTCTGGAAAAAGGCAGAAGAATATAATAAGACAACACAGTGTATGCTGGATAAATGGGATGTAAACTGTACCCCATATCCGCAGGTGATAGGAAGTGCGCTGTCCCTGCAGAGGGAATATGAATTCCAGACTGCGGCCTGTCTGGATCCGTTTATGACAAAGCAGGATGAAAAAGTGACAAAGATGATGCTCAAAGGATATGAAAAGGACCGGGAAGCAGACAGAAGAGATTATAAATACCGTGCGATCGTATGGTGCTGTCCGGCACATTATTATACACATTTTACGACCTGGGCAGAACATACATGGGGAATCCGTACACTGGTCGATATGGAAAGTATGTTGAGCTATCATTTCTATCACATCGGAGATAAAGAACAAGCACTTACAGATATGGCAATGGCATACGAGCGGATGATGATGCGTTCCCACAGCAACGGCGGATATGTTAATGCGCTGGATGAGTGCTGGAAGATGTGCGAGAAATTTAATGCGAATATTGTGATCATGTACGATCATGTTTCCTGCAAAAACTTTGGCGGTCTTCACGGATTGTTTGAAGATCAGGCAAGAGAGCGGGGCATTCATCTGATCTGGGTACAGCATGATCTGATGGATCCGAGAACCGTGTCCAGAAAAGCAATGCGCGATGCAGTCAACAAATATATGTCAACGGTGTTCAGGGAAGAACCACTGGATCCGACCTATCTGGATTATAGTGATGAACTGACCTGGTAAGGAGGGAAAAAGATGAAATATTTCGGGGGATGTGATGTAGGTTCGACCTATACGAAAACGGTGATCTTGGATGAAAACGGGGCGATCGTTGCAGCAAATACGATCAAGAGTAAGATCAACAGTGCGCAGAGCGCCAAGGCAGGGCTGGATCAGGCGATCGCGGATGCCGGTCTAAAGGAGATTTTCGATCTGACGTATCTGATCGGAACCGGATACGGGCGAAACAAAGTACCGCAGGCAGATGAAAATATTTCCGAGATCAGCTGTCATGCAATGGGTGTGCATGTGACAGATCCGTCGGTGCGGGCGATCATTGATATCGGCGGACAGGATGTAAAAGGAATTGCGGTTGATACGGACGGAACGGTGAAAACATTTGCGATGAATGACAAATGTGCGGCCGGTACAGGGCGTTTCTTTGAATCCATGGCGAATGCGTTCGAGATGTCTCTGGAAGAATTTTCGAAGCTGAGTCTTACAGCGGAAAATGTGATCCCGATCACGGCACAGTGTACGGTATTTGCAGAGTCTGAGGTTATCACACTGGTCGGAGAAGGAAAACCGCAGAATGAAATTGCGGCAGGAATTCAGCAGGCGGTTGCAAAACGCTGTTTTGTAATGGCGAAAAAAGCCGGAGCGAAAGATGCGATCACACTGACGGGCGGATGTGCGAAAAATCAAGGATTAAAAGCAGCGATTGAGAAGGTGCTCCGTATGAAGGTCATAGAACTTAAGATCGATCCGCAGCTGATGGGTGCGCTCGGAGCGGCAGAATATGCGAGACAAAAGGGATTAGACTTATAAGGAAGGGGCGATCCGGATGAAAAAAACAGTCAGATTTTTTGCAAAAGTGTTTCTTGCCGTGAGTGCAGTGACAGCGGTTTTGTTTACCATCTATATGACCAATGCAGATTCCAAGCTGATCGAATTTATTTATGACAAGCTGCTTCATTATCATGAGACGAAAAAAGTAGAGGATCACATTTAGTTATGCAAGTATATGATAAAGTTATCGAGACAACAAGAGAATTACTGAAGTCTTTCCCGGTAAAAGAGCTGAACAGGAATCATGCAAAACCATGGAATCTGCTCAAAGAAAATGAATTCCTGCTTCAAAAAGAAGTGGCGTTTGAGCTGGGAATCCGTTCGCAGCCGTCCACGTGTTATCAGGCGGTGACCTCTTCGAAAGAGTTACTTCCCGAAGACAAGATTCTTTTATATGGACCGGATCTTCCGGAGATCAAAAAGAATGTTCCGTTTACCAGGATCACGTGGATCCAGATTGATCCGATCGAAGATCAGGATAAAGCGTACCAGCGGATCAAAAAACTGGAATTCGCAAAATTTAAGATCATTCCGGAAGGGTACATGATGCTGTCGTCCAGCATGGATCAAAAAGAACAGGTGCGGGTGAGCAAAAAAGCAATGAAAAAAGCACTGGACTTTGCGACCGTGGGAAATCTGATGATCCAGAAATATAAAGAAGAATTTCAGGCAAAGCATGTCCAGATTCTGTTTATCACACGGGAGCTTCCGGTGATGGACCAGCTCATCGCACAGGGGAAAAAGGTGGATGAGATCACAAATGCATTTGACCATATTTTGAAAAATATTATTCTGGATTGCGATCTGTGTCCGTTGCATCCGATCTGCGATGATGTAGAGGAACTGCGGCAGATACATTTTGCCAGAAAGTAAGAGAATGTCCCGTAGAAATCAAGTAACTTCTGCGGGACATAATAAAGCGTGTAGTATAGAGGAAATACATCAAACTCTCAGACATTGTCTGTGTGACAATTCATGTGTCTGGAACATGGTTTCTAAACAGTTCAAATTCAAAGGCAGTTTCGCTGACTCTTCAGTTTGGATGAAAGAAAAATAGTTATCTAAAGAGGAAATAGGTACTATTGAACTAATTTATATAGTATTATAATGTGTTAAAAAGTCCGAAAACAGTTTGAAATGTTTACATATTTACAAAGTTACATGTTTACAATGTGCTTAACGGGTGGTATATTATAGATATAAATAAGGCACTACTGATAGTTGGTTAGTCCAGATTTAATAAGTTACAAAAAAGTAACCGCAATCCTTTGGCTGAGGGGCGGTTACTTTTTTGATTGATTAATATATGCAATCAGAATCGTTACAATAATACTAAGTATCATTAGTACGATGGAGAGCATTTCAAAATCGCTCATAAGTCAAGCCCTCCTTTCCCAGATTTCCTGCATGCAAGATTTCTATGTAATCAGAGGGTTCAGTCCCCCTGTTGAAGGACTAACCGCCTACCATTCTCATGTAGTGCCTTGTCTTATTTTATCAAACACATTGTTGCATGACAAGATATTTTGTCAGAATCCATATATGCAAATAATTTGAAATATAAGTGGCAGCTATGAAAATTATGTTAGTATTATCAAATGCAGAAGGAGATTGTAATAAGCCAATACAACTTACAGACAACAAAGCAAAATCAGAAATGGAAAAGTTGCAAAACTTATAGGAAGATATTATTTAAAGAATAAAATCAACAGATATTCTTTTAGAAAAATTTGCCCAAAAGACATTTGGGGGAGATGCAGGAACAGCGAAAACCCGCTAACCTTTCGGCTAACGGGTTTCGTTGTTTTATAGTTATCTAAAGGAATGAGAGTAAAGTGTGACATCTTGGGTCGCCCCAAGATGCCGTTACTTTATGAGGGGGGAGATAGTTGTTTATCAACTATCTGAGTATTAGTATACGGAATAAATGTGTCCAAAGTATGTTGAATCTATTAAAGAAATAGAAAAATTCTTATGAAATTCTTAAAACATGTCAGGATTTTGGAATCCGTATTGTATTCCCGGCATAGATCAGATTTGGATTTTGAATGTTGTTTAATGCTTGCAAAGTGGCAATAGTTGTTCCAAATCGCTGGGCAATTTCACTCAGCGTATCTCCGGATCGTATCACATAAGCGGTATATTGCGGGGCGGGTGGTTTCGGTTTCTGAGACAAATGATTTAGTCCTGCATTTTTTATAATAGAAGGATAATCAACAAAAACATAGTCCAGATCAACGTCCCCGGATATTCCGGCGATCTCTCCCTGACTTGTGAATTGCCACATCTGGCAGTCTGTATTATCCAGCTTGCTGTTATAAAAAGCGTACCACAGTGCATATCTTGAAGAAAGTGACAGAAGACGGTACGTTTTGAGGAAATTCCGGTTGCTGTAATACATTGCAAAATATCCGTTTTTTTCCATTCTGCCACAAAAATTTTGCACAATTTTTCCTACGGTTTCCGGTGTGAAAGTAACTCCGTTTTGTGCGGCATAGTTTACAGATGCCTGTTCAATATCGTAGCATACAGGATAATCGAGACGATAACCGGAGATTGCTTTGAGACAGCCATCAGCTTCCTGACGTGCAATCTCCGGAGTCAGGGCATAGCAGAACCAATAGACTCCGATCGGGAGACCAATCCGGTTACATTCTGAGGCATTGCGTTTAAATTGTGGATCAATCGTGTTAAAACCATAGCCGGCACGGAGCATGGCAAACTGATAGCCTGCGGCTTTGACCTTTTCCCAATCTACATTTCCTTGAAATTCGCTGACATCCAGTCCTTTTATTTGCATTATATAATCCTTTCATAAAATATAAAAACGGGTTTCTTATGTTTATTATATGAAAATATGAGGAATATGTGCAGAGTAGCAGTGATTGTTTTTCATAAGGATTATAACGGCATTGTTACAAACAGAAATGAAATCGAATTAAGAATTTCCTAAGATTTTCCCCAATGGCTCTTAAAAAAATGAGAATATCATGTATACTGTAAAGGAGGTGATGAAAATGTATAGTATTTTAGTTTGTGATGATGATAAAGAAATAGTAGAAGCAATTGAAATATATCTTACACAGGAAGGGTATCAGGTTCTGAAGGCTTATGATGGGATGCAGGCATTAAAGATGCTGGAGACGGAAACGGTGCATCTTTTGATTCTGGATGTTATGATGCCGCGTCTGGACGGGATCAGGGCGACTTTGAAGATCCGTGAAACGAACAGTATTCCAATTATCATTTTATCGGCAAAATCTGAAGATGCGGATAAGATTCTGGGGTTGAATATCGGAGCGGATGATTATATGACAAAACCATTCAATCCACTGGAGCTGGTTGCAAGAGTGAAATCTCAGCTTCGTCGTTACACACAGCTTGGCGGGAATGTGAGTAGTACGCAGGAGACGATTTATGAGGTTGGCGGCCTTCGGGTCAATGATGATCTGAAAGAAGTAACGGTAGACGGAGAAATGGTGCGCCTTACTCCGATTGAATACAATATTTTATTGCTTTTGATGAAGAATCAGGGAAGAGTATTTTCGATTAATCAGATTTACGAATCCATCTGGAATGAAGATGCAATCGGAGCGGATAATACGGTAGCAGTACATATTCGTCATATCCGGGAGAAGATTGAGATCAATCCAAAGGAACCGCGATATTTGAAAGTGGTATGGGGAGTAGGATATAAGATCGAGAAATTATAGAAGGGAGTTTTTCATGAGTAAATGGTATAAAAGTGCGCTTGTAAAAGGCATTTTGATCTTTCTTTCTGTTCTTTCGGCAATTACGGCACTGCTGAGTCTGGTGATTATTTCCACATATTCTGTAAGTGTAAAAGAAATCTGGAATAAAAAGCCGACAGAGTATACAGATTCCAAAGAATTTGAGAATCAGATGTGCCGGGCTACGATGGATGTTTTAGGTCAGATTTCCTATGAAGATATTTTCGAGACAGATGGAAAATACAATCCGGATAAGCTGATCGATATCATGCAGTATGGATATAACGGAAGGCACTATGATGAAGAGACGGAAAGACTGCGGTATAAACTCTCGGATCTTCAGAAATGGAGTGAGGAGTATCAAAATAACTATGCAACGCAGGAAAATCCCATCGTTGTCTGTCAAAAAGCAGATAAAACCTATCATTACTATTACTGGGATGAATTTTTAAGTCTGCTGAAAAAGAAAACGCTGACAGTGGATATAGATGGATATACATCTGATGAGATTGTAAATGCACTGGCTTCTGGAAATGTGAGTCTCAGTCAATTTGCCGGACATGATATTCTGGATGAAAAAGGCGAGACGGTGTACCGGGATTTCTGGGGATTCAGTGGTGCCATTGAAGAAGAGGCGTGGCCGGATGGAGGAAATAATATTCTGGATGTTGTAAATCAGACGCCGCAGCTGAATGGAAAGCTGAGTGAAGTGTATGCACAATTGGGCAGCATCCTGTCAAATCTTTATTATGATTTCCAGTCTTATCAGAACAGTGCAGAATGGACAGAGGGAAATACAAACTTTGCCTATATTTTTGTTGATAAAGAAACAAAAAAAGTTTATACAAATCGCAAGGAATATCAGGATTACAACAGTGTAAAAGAAAATATCTCAGATATTCAGAAAAATGCGAAGTATATGATTGTTCAGCCAAAGCTTTCTGATTTTAAGACCAATATGGATATCACAGCAAATGACTGGAAGGAGTTTGTAAAGTCACAGCGCAGAAACAGCAACGGTGATTTTATTTTTGCAGCGGCAGTAGATACCAGGTTTTCAATACAGGATTCTTTTTATCTGGATAAGAAATTATATGATGAATATGCACCTTATATCAATCGTGCGGTGATCCTGCTCGGTGCGGCAGTATTACTGATAATCGTGAGTTTGATATGGCTGACAGTGATCGCCGGAAGAAACAACCGAAGTGACGGAGTGCATTTGAATGTATTTGACAGATGGAAAACGGAGCTTGCAGCAGTGTTTGTGATTGGGATCTGGATAATTCCGATGATGTTCTGGATGAATAATGGGAATATGGCCCTCGGGTATTTTGCAGAAAGCACGGATTTGATGACTGCAACGATCGGATATTCTTATGAATATGCATCCGGATATGTTCCGACAATGCAAGATATGATCCAACTTGCATGTACAGCGGCTTATACCATGATCATGTTCCTGGTCGGATATCTGAGCCTGGTCCACAGGATAAAAGCGGGAACGATGTGGAAGAACAGCGTATTGTATGCGTTTTGCAGATTCTTTAGAATATTCTGGAGAAACAGAAATGTGGTGTGGAGAATGGTTGTATCAGGGGTGATACTGATTGGAATCCACTGGATGCTGGAATTATTCAGAACGCCGGGATTTGTGCTGATCACGCTGGCAGCAGATGCATTCATTGTGTATTATCTGGTATTGAATGCGATTGCAAAGAATAAAATCATAAAAGGAATCAAAGCAGTTGCAGGAGGAGATCTGGAATATCAGATTTCTCTGGAACATCTCAGAGGAGAACAGCGTGAAGTAGCAGAAATGCTGAATGATATCGGAACCGGATTGCAGAAGGCTGTGGAAAAAAGCGTGAAAAGCGAGCGTCTGAAAACGGATCTGATCACAAATGTATCTCATGATATCAAAACACCGCTAACTTCCATTATCAATTACGTGGATATCCTGAAACGATCCAATATTGAAGATCCTAAGATACAGGGGTATCTGGAAATTTTGGAGGCAAAAGCACAGCGTCTGAAAACATTGACAGAGGATGTTGTAGAAGCATCCAAGGTGAGCAGCGGGAATATCAATCTGCAGTTGATGGATGTCAATCTGGTAGAGATGATGAATCAGACGACGGGAGAGTTTGCAGAAAAATTTGAACATAAGAATCTGGAGCTGATTCAGACACTTCCAAATGAGCCGGCGATTATTCATGTAGATGGAAGAAGAATGTGGAGAGTATTGGAAAATCTTTATAATAATGCGGCGAAGTATGCAATGCCGGGGACGAGAATTTATGCAGATCTGCGCACTGATAAGGATGAAGTGATATTTTCTTTGAAAAATGTTTCGGAGTATCCGCTCAATTTCTCAGCAGATGAACTGACAGAACGTTTTATTCGCGGTGATATTTCAAGGAGTACCGAAGGAAGCGGACTGGGATTATCGATTGCGAAAAGTCTGGTACAGATGCAGGGCGGAAAACTGGAATTATATCTGGACGGAGATCTTTTTAAGGCGACAGTTCGTTTTAGAAAAGCAGATAAAAAAGAACAAGATTCATGTTTTTTCAGAGAGAATTCTGAAGAAGAGTAGGAGAGGCGGGAATTTTTCCCGTCTTCTTTTAATTTAAGACTTGTTTTATTGCACGAGACTTTATTTTGTTTTACAATAGTTACTGTTCACACATAGCTTATATAGAAAACAAATGACAAGGGGAATCGCATGGAAACGATCAAAAAATTATTATCAGATATTTTAAATATAGAATTTGTTCAGACAGTTTTGAGCAATCCGAGGAAAAAAGAGGGAATTTTAAAGGTAAAGGTTCGGCCGATCGAGAAAAAAGGCAATTTATTTTTTCAACTGGAGTCTTTTACAAAAACACAGGCCTTTCATGAGAATCTGGACCCGATTTCGGCACGAGACCGATTGCTGGAATATATGGAAGAATTCCGGCAGATGCAGGCATCTACAGTGCATATGAATTACACTGTTTTAGTGAGCAAAAAAGGCAAGGTAACCATTCAGAAAAAAGCGTCAAAAGGCAGTGTAAGACCGGTAGAATTGTCACATAATAGAAGTAAGAAATATATTTTAGAGGAAGGAATTCCGGTTCCATTTCTCCAGGATCTGGGTGTGATGACAAAGGATGGAAAAATTGTACATTCCAGATTTGATAAATTCCGGCAGATCAACCGGTTTTTGGAATTTATTGAGGATATTCTTCCAAAACTTGAGAAAGACAGAGAGATCACGATTCTGGATTTTGGATGTGGAAAATCGTATCTGACATTTGCCATGTATTATTATCTGCATGTTCTGAAGGAATACGATATCCGTATCATCGGGTTAGATCTGAAATCGGATGTCATTCATCATTGTAATGAGTTAAGCCGCAAATATGGATATGACAAACTGGAATTTCTGGTGGGAGATATCGCGGATTATGAAGGTGTCAGAGAAGTGGATATGGTTGTGACGCTTCATGCCTGTGATACAGCGACAGATTTTGCACTTGCCAAAGCGGTGGGATGGAATGCGAAGGTCATCCTGTCGGTTCCATGCTGTCAACATGAATTGAATGGGCAGATGCAACGGGAAGGAGCCGGATATGATAAGCTGGCGCCGATTCTGGATTATGGTCTTTTAAAAGAGCGGTTTGCGGCGCTTCTGACAGACGGACTTCGAGCGAAATATTTGGAGCAGTCTGGTTATGAGACTCAGGTTCTGGAATTTATCGATATGGAACATACGCCGAAAAATATTCTTCTGCGTGCAGTAAAGACGAATCAGGCAAAACAGGGGAGTGAAAGCCAGGTTTGGGAGTGCAGGAAATTTTTGGGGATTGACCCAATGCTGGGAGTGTTATTAGATAAGGGGACAGAATCATGAAAAAAAGAATGAGAAAGGCAGGAATACTCCTTGTAGTATTTGTGGCAGCAATTTTTGTCAGCAGTCTGTTTATGAACAATGGTGTAGACGATCAGATCATCGATCTGGGAGATCCTACACTTCCGAGAATCTCATTTCAAAAGGAAGGCAGGACTGTGAATGCTCTGGCCGGCTATGTAAATGAGATGGATGTTACGGCAATGCGGGACACCATTACACCCCTGGAGGCAAACGGAACACTTCAGATACAGATTGAAGAGTTTGGAAATAAAATCACAGGCGTTGAATATAAAGTGTATTCGCTGAATGGAGAGGAAACCTATCTGGAAGGCAAACAGAAGGATATTTCTGATGAGACGATTTTGCTGGATCTGAAAAAAGGTCTTCCGGATGAAGTTTCAGAAGCTGTTCTGGAAGTGATTCTTTCCATGGAGGAGGAACAGGCTCACTTTTATACCAGAATTACAAGACCGGATGAACTTTCTTTAAAAGAATGTCTGGATTTTGCCCAGGATTTTCATGCAAAGACGCTGGAAAAAAACAGTCAGGAGGAATTGAAAAACTATCTTGAAACGAGTGCAGAAGGGGACAATACAACTTACCAGACTGTTACCATCCATTCTGATGCAGATCATGTGACATGGGGAAATCTGAGTCCGCAGGTGGTTGAGGAACCGGAGTGGAGCATCAAAGAGAGCAATTCCGTCTATACGTCGCTGCTTGCACAGTATCAGGTGACATGTGCCGGAGATACGGGAGAGATCGAGACGTATGATGTCCGCGAGTTTTTCAGGATTCGCTACGTGCAGGGGGAAATCTACCTTTTGGATTATAATCGGAAGATGGAACAGATTTTTGATGCAAATCAGAAAGTGCTGGATCAGAACGGGATTCTTCTAGGTATAGCATCGTCCGATATATCGTATGAAACAAATTCGTCAGGAAATATTGTTTCTTTCGTGAGAAATGGAAATTTATGGACATACAATGTAAAGCAGAATGAGCTTGCACAGGTATTCAGTTTTAGCAATATCGAAGGAAATGATGCTCGGAGCAGGTGTGACCAGCATAATATCCGGATCATCAGTGTGGAAAAGAATGGAAGTACTGCGTTTGCAGTTTATGGGTATATGAATCGCGGAGCACATGAGGGAGAAGTCGGAGTTGATATTTACTATTATGATATTGAAAAAAATGTAGTACAGGAAAAAGCGTTTATTCCAAGTACAAAATCATTTGCAATCGCAGAGGAAGAGCTTGGAAAAATGGTGTATTACAATCAGGATCAGAATCTTTTGTATATTCTGGCAGGCGGAAAGTTTTACAAGATAGATCTGACAAAGGATGAGCAGACAGTGTTGGCAAAAAATCTGGAAGAAGGGCAGTATACGGTGTCTGCAGACGGGCATTTGATCGCATACCAGACGTCAGGAACGATCAATACCGCACAGGAAATCAAGGTATTGAATCTGAAAACAGATGAAGAAAATGCTGTAGCCGCAAAATCAGGGGAAGCAATCAGACCGCTTGGATTTATCGGATCAGATTTTGTGTATGGATATCTGCGGCAGGAAGATGTCGGTCATACGGCAGCGGGAGGGGAACTGTTCCCGATGTATGAGCTGGAGATCAGAAATTCAGAAAATGAAGTGATGAAGACATACTCAGCAGATCAGATTTATATATCCGATGTATTTATTGAAGAAAATATGATGACTCTGAACAGGGTTGTAAAATCAGGAGAGACTTATACAGTTACCAGTCAGGATTATATCAGCAGTAACGAAGAAAAGAAGACAAAAAGTATAACTCTGGAAGCTTTCAGTACAGATTTAAAAGAAAAGCAGATGCGGCTGACTTATGAAAAAGGAATTTCCGATACTGTTCCTAAAATCCTGCGTCCGAAGCAGGTGGTGGGGAAAAAGCCGATCACGATCACGCTGAATGACAAGTCAAAGTCTGAAAAGTACTATGTATATGGAATGGGAGAACTGGTTGCGATTTACGATAAGGCGGCTTATGCAATTCAGAGAGCAGAGCAGATTTCGGGAGTAGTAATCTCATCAGAACAGGCATATGTATGGGAAAAAGGCAACAGAGATCTGGTTTATGATACAGAGACAGCACCGTTTGGAAATGGAGAAGGAAAGACCTCTCTTCAGACCTGTGAAGAGGTGATGGCAGCGTATAATGCCAAAAAAGTAGACCTGACCGGATGTAGTCTGGAACAGGTTCTGTATATTATCAACAAGGGCCTTCCGGTCATTGCGATGACAGATGCCAATCATGCGATCCTGCTGACAGGATATAGTATGACGGATATCACTTACATCGATCCGGATACAGCATCCCAAAATACAGTTTCGATTGAACAGATGAGCGCTATGATAGCAGGAAGTGGAAACACGTTTATCGGTTATATGAAATAACAGAAAAAGGAAGAAGTCTTTGAGAGAATTTATTCTCTGTGAAAGAACTTCTTCCTTTTTGTTACTGACGGAAAATAACTGTCTTATATTTATTCAGAGCGGTGTAGACAATCATACCCAATATTCCACATGAGAGAACTTCACCAATTCCCACGGTAAGCATCTGGAATGGAATTGGAAGCAGAATCTGATATCCATAATAAAGAACAAATGGAATCAGAACTGTATTTGCAATGATCGGCGGTAGTGGTGCGAGCCATTTGCTGCGGTTTCTCAGAAGATAGGTGAAAATAGCACCGAGCAGAGTTGCCATGCTTCCGACAATAATGTCAGGAAGAATTGCGCCTCCCAAAATATTTCCGATCAGACATCCCACAAAGAGTCCGGGAATTGCAGCCGGAGTGAAGGCGGGCAGGATGGTCAGTGCTTCTGCGATACGAAACTGAATCTGTCCGAAACTGATCGGGGCAAATACGATGGTCAGGACCACATAAATCGCAGCGATCATTGCTGACTGTACCAGAAACAGTACGCTGATTGTTTTTTCTTTTTTCATAGATCAAAATCTCCTTTAGTTTTATTTTACGTGTGGAAGGTCTCGAACACACGATAGTTGATTGCTGGAAATGCCTTAAATACGCCACTTTCAGCAGGTGGAATTGTAGCACAGACAAGCGTAAAAATCAAGCTGTACCCACAATTTACCCACAATGAGAATAAAAGCACTCGATCCGGGGAGTGCTTTCATTTATTTTGTTTAGCTTTAGCTCGGCGTCTTCTTTGCGCCATGCGGTCATTGCAAGTATCAGAAGCCGGAGACATTGAACAGGATGCAAGCATTATCATTTTGTTGTGGAATCTGGACAATGAGGATAAGACCAGGAAAGGTCTGAAAGTGGATAAGAACCGGCAGGGAGAACTAGGGAAGATTGTATACCGCTTTGATGGGAATGAAATGAGATTTCAGGAAACAGAAGAGGAACTCAAAAGCAAAGATGGATTCAAGACGGTACGGACACCGACACCGTTTGATTAAAAGATGGGCAGCGTAAAATTATTAAAAGGCAGTGAAGAATTTGAAATGTTTCAGGACTATTGGAAAATGATGCAATCAGTCTGGAGCGTAGAGAACACAAAGGAATACTGGGAGAAAGTAGTAGAAGATACCGACAGATTTTACAGGAAGTACCAGACAGAGTTCTCGAAAGAATTAGCACTGGCACTTGCAAACGAATTGGAAAGGAAAGCGAAACATGAAGCAGAGATGTAGAGTAATGATCCCGGCACAAGCACCGGAAACAAAGCAGAGCAGACTACTGTTCAAGAAAGAATGGGTATCCATTTTGGCAGATGCAGGGGAACGAGTTGGGGAGAATGAAGAAACATTCCATGAGGTGGAAGGGGAACTGATAGAGTTTCGGGAAACATCGGGAATTGTAGTTTTAAAGGGCGGCATCCTTGCGTCAGTTCCAATGTATCGAATTCAAATGTTAGAAGCGTAGGAGGAAAACAAAGTATGAGCAAATTATTTTTTGAAATGACAGAAACAGAAGCACAGTTACAGAATATTTTAAACAGTCTGGAATATGCGCAGTACCAGATGTCAACCGGGATCAACGGATACGGCAACGGCACTATGACAAGAGAAGAGCATCAAGAAACAGAGCGGAGCGTGCTGAGTTCGTTAGGGGTAGCTATGAGCGGTGTACAGAAGTTGATTGGAGAGTATGCGTCATTGGAAGAAGCTGAACTGCTGCCAGAAATGGCAACGGAAGAAATCATGCAGATCAATGCAGAAAGCGTGGATCAGTACGAAGCAATCCAGAAAGCCTTCCGGCTTGGAATGGAGAAAGCAAAATCAGAGAAGATTGTAGAACATCCGGTGTATGGAGCAGAGGACATGGAAGAGTTGAAACAGTGTATTTTGATTGATCTGGAAGATTGCATGACCAAAGACCGGGAAACCGGGGAAAAGGGAGAAGCTCTCTGTATGACGTTCCAGAACGAAGAAGGGAAGTATATCAATGTTTCGTATCTGGATGGACAGTTGAGCATCAGTAACCCGTACAGAAAATAAAAAAGAGCCTGCCATCATCAGCAAGCCCGTTTCCGATATTCGATAATTTAATTATAAAGGGAGTGGGCTTGTGATGTCAATGAACATTGAAAATCAAATATGTGAACCACGGACGAACCACGGTGAAACCGTTGTTGAACAACGAGGGAACAACGAGCAGATCGTTGGTCAGATCCAGACAGGAGAGAAGGAACAGGAGAACATGACGTTGCTGTGGCAGCAGAACCAGAACTTTATCGCCATGATTGCAAGAAAGTATAGTTCCTGTGCGGAAATGGAAGATCTGGAGCAGGAGGGCTATATAGGGCTGTATGAAGCAGTCAGGCATTATGATGCATCATCAGGAGTACCATTCATCAATTATGCTGCATTCTGGATTCGGCAGGTCATGCGCCGGTATATTGATAACTGTGGTAGAGTGGTTCGGATTCCAACACATGCAGTAGATAAGATACAGCGCTATAAGAAAATCAAAAGTGAGTATCAGAAGTATTACGGGAAAATACCTACAGATAGGGAAATGAGCGCCTTTATGGGGATGGATGAAGAAAGTCTCAAGAGCATAAAGAAAGCGGCAGCAATGGGGCAAATACGAAGCCTGGACGAGCCGATTAACAGTGATGAGGAAGATATCTATATCGGTGATACCATTGCATCAAAGGAAGATGTAGAAGCTGATGTGATTGATCGTATTGATTCAGACATTATGAGTCGGGAACTATGGGCAGCAGTTGACAGACTTCCAGATCTGCAAGGGAAAGTATTGCGCTGTCGGTTCCTGGAAAAGAAAACCTATCAGCAGACAGGGGAAAAACTGGGAATTAGTGTGAGTGCAGTCAGACAACAGCAGAGCAAGGCAATGAGCTTGCTGAGAAACAGAGGAAGAAATAAAGGGTTCATAGGATACCGGGAAGAGTTCTTGCCTGCTGCATCCATTCATCACGTAGGGGTCAGAAGTTTTCAGCACACTTGGACAAGCGAAGTAGAACGAGAAGCATTGAGTTTGTGACGGGTTATATAGTTGTTCTATAGCAAATGTGATTATTTCCTCGATGAAGCGAATAAAATGGGAAATAGAGGGTAAATAGAACGCCACAGGGCTATTGTGGTGAATGGCATCCCCCCTCCCTTTGAGGTGGCAGCAGGATCATCGGAGAATCGGGAGAGAGGACTCTTTCCAATAGCACGGATCTGTGAAAATAAATTTTCCTTAGACTTGTAGTAGGATTTGAAATGGGCGTAGGTACGGGAAAAGCCCGTAGAATAACTACTTTTTGAACATGGATGAAAAACAGGAATCAGCGGAAATAATCGAAAAACAGGGGTGAAAATGCTAACTTTTGCTAACCTTTTTCGTGAGTGTCAAAGAGAATTGCAGCGTACTTGTGGGTACATAGCGTAACAAGTGTACCTGTGAGTACGGCTGTATTGGAGCCAAAATTGGATTGGTTGACCAAGCAAGATTCGTAGTGCCGGATGTCGGTTGAATCGACTCCCAGGATAGCGCAAGAGAAGTGTTGAGATTTGTCAACCTTTAAAACTGAGCATTTCTGAGCAATTTCCTCACTTTTGAGGAGATCAAGACGCTGACGCAAATTTTAACGGGAGCAGAATTGCTCTGGTTACGCCCACAAGTGGGCGAATAGGGGTGTCCACCATTTTGAGCAGACCTGCTGCCGTTTCCCCACAAGTGGGGAAAGATGACGGCTCAAGATTGAGCTTTCCACACAACTGAGGAAAAGGACTGCTGAAAATTCAGCCGTACTATCTGCCTTATATCGGGGCGGAAGTTACTGTTAGTCACATCTAAATTAAAGAAATGGGGGCTTACCGGACGGGAACTGAGTATCTCAGAAAACCTCAGAAAATCTACTGAGCGCAATTTTGCGTTGAGTAAATCCAATCCTGCACCTGAAAGTACGGGTTCAGGTAAGCTCGGTTTTGAGCTGATCCGGTGAAAAAAATACAAGGATTCCTTAGAATTTAGGAGTCGATGAAGAAAGTAAAGGAGATAAATAAATGGGATTAAGCAGATATGAACAAGAAGTGATTATTAACTTTAATGCAGAGGATGGAGAAGCATCATTGTATACAGCCAATCCAGTATGGATTAGAAAAATGGACAAGATATTGCAACAGAATCCAGAGCAATTCAGATTAGGAAGAGTGGAACGGGTGAAAGGGACTATTGTGTCTAAAGAATATTTTTTCCCGAAAAGGTTCGTTACAATTCGGTCAAGAGATATTAAGCGAGAATTAACGGAAGAACAGCGGAAAGAAATTGCAGAACGGCTCAAGAAGTCGTCATAGAATCAATTCTGCGCTTTAAAACTCCATACAGGATAGAGAAAATTAGAGTTTAACTCCATCCAGCGAGGAAATGTTAGGGTGAATAGGTAAAATTGATTTTCCATTGAAATAATAGAGTAAATACAAACGGTTGGAAAATGGGATGCATTGGCAGCAGGGAATTGATACGTGAGTAAGAATATGCTATAATCTCGGCAGGGAAACCAAAGCCGGGCGGCTTACCCTCTTTTACGGAGGGGCAACCCTCCAGACGAAAGAAAGGAGGGCGATGCCAATGTGTGTTACATATACTGATCTGATTCAGTTGTTAATATTCATTGTTGCCCTTGTTAGTCTTTGTTATGAGATTTTCAAGGATAAACGAAAATAGCCGCCATTACTGCGAATAATGACGGCTGTTTGTAAAAACAGTTTCTAAATTTTCGGGGTAAGCCGCTTGCGGTTTCCCTTTTTATATCTTCAATATAGCACATCTGTATCAATTCTGCAAGATAATAGGTTACATTTTACAGTCCCTAACCCGGATAAACCGGAAAAGTTATTTTTATTTTCTACCCCTTGTGTTATTC
>ERZ773218.219-NODE-219-length-75269-cov-6.891576_pt1 | contig 75269 bp, 91 predicted proteins | sample MGYA00580527_ERZ773218 | MGnify/ENA primary metagenome ERZ773218 (study PRJEB29015, sample SAMEA2737763) | human gut metagenome | biome: human gut; feature: human-associated habitat; material: faeces | place: China | collected 2012 ...
ACCTCGGCAAATGCCTCGGTGTGGGTGGGGAAGATGGCGGGCGTGGTGGCCTTGTTGCCGTTGCCCTCGTGGGTGATCATGCTGCTTTCCATACCGATGCGCTCGCATAGACCTTTGCAAAGAACCTTTTCTCCGTCCATGTCGATGAGCTGGTACTTCAGGCTGGAAGAGCCGCAGTTGATAACCAGAACTTTCATGGGGTATCCTCCTTATTTTTAAGGGCACAATTACGCCCTTTCCTTATTACAATTTTTATTATATAATGTGGTTAGTGTTTTTGCAAGGCGAGAACGCACAAATCTTGCACGTTCTTTTTTTAACAACCTGCTCAGGAGTTTTTTGCATGGAATTTGCCGGAATCATCACCGAATATGACCCTTTTCACAACGGCCATGCCGCACAGATCGCTGCGGCCAAGTCGGCGGGCGCGGGCTGTGTGGCTGTCTGCATGAGCAGCGGTGCCGTCCAGCGGGGCGGCGTGCCCGTGCTGCCCGAGAGTGTGCGGGTGTGCGCGGCGCTGGATGCCGGGGCAGATTTAGTCATTACATTGCCCGCACCCTACGCCTGTGCCACAGCCGAGCAGTTTGCCTCCGCCGGGGTGCGGTTGCTGGCCGCGCTGGGGTGCGATACGCTGGTGTTCGGAGCCGAGGACCCCGACACCGCCCAGCTCTCGCAAGTGGCCGAGCTGCTGGCCAGGCCGGAGCTGGACGCCCTATTACGGGAACGGCTTTCCACCGGCATGACCTACGCCGCCGCACGGGCCGAAGCCGCCGACGCGCTGCTGCCAGGGGCGGGGACACTGCTGCGCACGCCCAACAACATTTTGGGCATCGAGTACTGCAAAGCCATTTTGGCGCAGGGCGCCGCCCTCACGCCGCTGGCGCTGCCCCGGCTGGGTGCAGCCCACGGCGGCGGCAGGCCGGGGGAGCACAATGGCATCCCCATGGCCAGCGCCAGCTACCTGCGCAGCCTGACGGTGGAGGATTGGGAACCCTACGTGCCCCCGCGGGCGGCAGCGCTGTACACCAGGGCTGCGGCGGCAGGACTGCTGACGGATGGAAACAAATTCGAGGTTGCCGTGCTGGCGCTGCTGCGCGCGAAACCCGAAGCCGATTTTGCCGCCGTGCGCGGTGTGAGCGAGGGGCTGGAACACCGCCTGGCCGCTGCCGTGCGGGAGGCCACCAGCCTGGACGACCTGTACACCCGCCTAAAGACAAAACGTTACCCCCATGCGCGGCTGCGGCGGCTGGTGCTGGACGCTGCGCTGGGCATCCCCGCCGAGCTGCCTGCACCGCCCTACATCCAGGTATTGGGGGCACGCAAAACTGCGCTGTCCCGTTTAAAGCAGGCCGCGCTGCCCGCCGGGACCAGTTTAGCCGACCTGGCACGCAGCGGGGCGGAGGCCGCAAAAATCAGCGAATTGCACAGCAAAGCTGTCGATTTTTCGGCACTTTGCAGGGTCAAAACCCAGCCGATGGGACTTGCCTTTACGACCAAACCCGTGGTAATATAAAATACATATGGAGAAATGTTCGTAAAGCTGTAAGATTGTTGCATTTTTAACGGGCAAAATCGGTTCGTAAAAGGAGAAGAAACCATGGCATTGCATGTAATGGATGAAGCCAACCATTGCCTTGGATGCAAAAAGCCCCGCTGCCAACAGGGCTGCCCCATCCACACCAACATCCCCGAGGTCATCCGCCTGCTGAAGGATAACAAACTGGACGACGCCGGCAAGATGCTGTTTGAGAATAACCCCCTGACCACCGTCTGCTCGCTGGTGTGCAACCACGAGAACCAGTGCGAGGGCCACTGCGTGCAGGGCATCAAGGGTGCACCTGTGCATTTCTCGGTCATCGAGAACTACATTTCCTCTACCTACGCCAGCCAGATGACCAAAGGTCCCGCCACCCCCAACGGCAAAAAGGCCGCCATCATCGGCAGCGGCCCGGCTGGTTTGACCATCGCGGTCATCCTGGCCCGCTACGGCTACGATGTGACTATTTTTGAAAGCCACGATAAGATCGGCGGCGTGCTGCGCTACGGCATCCCTGAGTTCCGTCTGCCCAAAAGTGTGCTGGACGACTTCGAGTACCGCCACCTGCGCCTGAAGGACATTAAAGTCCGCCCCAACACCGACGTGGGCAAGGCCCTGCGGCTGGAGGACCTCTTCCGCGATGGATACAAGGCGATCTTCATCGGCACCGGCGTATGGCGTCCCAACACGCTGCACATCAAGGGCGAGAGCCTGGGCAACGTACACTATGCCATCAACTACCTGCAAAACCCTGACGTCTACCACCTGGGCCGCCGCCTGATCGTCATCGGCGCAGGCAACGCCGCCATGGATGTCTGCCGTACCGCCCTGCGCCACGGCACCCGCCATGTGGAGTGCTTCTCGCTGTCCAAAAAGATCACCGCCAGCGAGTACGAGGCCAGCTACGCCAAGCTGGAAGGCGTCAACTTCCACTTTAACAAAAAACCGGTGGAGATCACCGACAAGGGCGTGGTGTTCCGCGACCTGAACGAAGCCGAGGACGGCACCCTGACCGACATCCCGGGCACCGAGGAACTATATCCGTCCGACAGCGTGATCGTCTCCATCAGCCAGGGTCCCTGCACCACCATCACCGAGAGCGAACACGACCTGAAAACCAACGAGCGTGGCTTGTTTGTGACCGACGAGCTGGGCCACACCAGCATGCCCGGCGTGTTTGCCAGCGGCGATGCCGTCAAGGGCGCGCGCACCGTAGTCGAGGCCGTGGCCTACAGCAAAAAGGTGGCCGAGGCCATGCACGAGTACATGCAGACCCTGCCGCCCGAGCTGCCCGACGAGTACGCCAACGTACCCATGGCCAAGTACGATGACGGCAACTGATTTTTACACATACCCATCCAGCGTGGGGCGTTTTGCCCTGCGCTTTGTTTTTGCCTGACACAAATTGGAAACATAGCTGTGTTAGGGTAGGGGAAAGGAGGCGATGTTGCGTGAAATCTCGTTTTGTATTTTTATTGTTTGTTTTCACAGTTTGTATTTTATCTGGTTGTGGCGCAGATCATAATGCGCGTATGGATGTTGATTTTTCGGCATCTGATGCCGCTCAGACAGCGGAAAGCGGCGCGGTGGTGGTTGCGGAAGATGGCGCAAGCACGCTGCACATGCTGGGTGCGGCGAACAAATACGGCTGGTATCAGGTCGGTTACGATGAAACGGATGTGTGGTACGGCACCGTGATCGATTTTGCCGAAGCCGAGGAGCGGGAGATTTCTGCCCCAGACAGCCTGCCCATGAACGGCCGGGTGGGCAATTTGCAGGTTGACGATGCGCAAATCGTCTGGAGCTGGTCCGGCATGCTGACCGACACTCCGGCTCTGGTGGTGACGGATTTTGACAGAAACCAGACCGGGGCGGTCAGCTTCCCGCAGGGATGGTACCTTGCCGGTTGGGCACCCATAGCCGCCGACGAACAGTACTTATATGCCAAAGGCGGTATGGTCTCCGATGATCCCGCCCGCCTGGACGAGCGCCGCCTGCTTCGGCTGAACCCGGCCGCCGACACGGTAGAGACCGTCACGACCTGGGACGAGTACGGCGGCCAGCTGCTGGGTACCTGGGATGGCAAGCTGCTGCTCACACGGCGGGTGCCCGGCGCTGATTGCCCGGAGCCTGTGTATGCTTATTACAGTGTCGACAATTTTAACGATCTGAAGCCCTATTTAACCGAGACACTCTGCGCACTGGACCCTGCCACCGGCAGTGAGATCGTGCTGGCCGAGGGGGCGGTGTATACCTTTGGTCCGCTGCGGAAGTTAGCCGGGGATGCGCTGTGGTGGGTGGACGGCACCCGCCTGCTGCGCCAGCCGTTAGGCACAGACGAGGTGCAGACGGTGGCTGAGCTTCCACAAGAGATGACGCTGGACAGCGTGTATGACGAGGATGTGTTTTTGCTGGCCCGCCAGGATGAGCGGCAAGTGCTGTATGTGTATCATCTGGCAGACGGCACGCTGGCCGAAAGCCCCCTGCGCTGTGCTCTCAAGTACGAGGATTATTATGTTCCCATCGTCTGCCAGGCTGCGCCAGGAATGTATTTGATTATCGAGGGCGAGACCGCCGTGACGAAAACCCTCACCGGCACCGATGGGCGGCAATACAACATCAGTTCCCCAGTAACGCAGTATGCCCTGGCTACGCGATCGGCAATACTGGATCCCAGCGTCCCGACTACGCCAGTGCCGCCAGGCATATGGCGAAAATAGCAGCGCGGAAATCTCCCTTTCCATAAGGGAGATTTTTTATTTTGTGCGTCTTGCACAAATTTTCGCCGTTATTTTTGTCGCTCGAAAATGATTGTTTGTGGTTGATTCTGGTGGTTGTTGTGCTATAATACGATCAGAATCAATCAGGCAAAGTCACAAGCCGCCAAGTTCAATCAGAAAGGACATAAAAAAGGAGGCCCTCCATGCTTGCAGAAGAACGATTTTCCCAGATTCTAGCACTGCTGGCGGAAAAACGCACCGCCACCGTACAGGAACTTTGCGAGGCCCTGAACGTCAGCGAGTCCACCATCCGGCGCGACCTGCTGGAGCTGGACCGTCAGGGTCGGGTCAATAAAGTCCACGGCGGTGCCACGTTGCCAAGCAGCCAGTTCCGAGCCGACGAGCCCACGATGGAAGCCAAGGAAACACTGGCCGTCAGCCAAAAAAACACCATCGCCAAAGCCGCCGCCGCTCTTATCCAGGCCGATGATTTCGTCTACCTGGACGCCGGGTCCACCACGCTGGCCGTGGCACGGGCCGTCAGCGGCGCGGCGCTGGACGCCCACTACGTCACCAACGGCATCGCCCACGCGCGGCTGCTGGCGCAAAAAGGCTGCCGCGTCTTTGTGCCTGGCGGCCTGCTGCGCCCCCAGACCGAGGCCATCATCGGCGCGGCAGCCATGGCGGCGCTGCAGCAGTACAACTTCACCAAGGCGTTTTTGGGGGCCAACGGCATTGATCTGGTCGCCGGGTTCACCACCCCGGACCCCGAGGAAGCCGCCGTCAAGGCCTGTGCCGCCCGCCGCGCCCACGAGGTATGGTTTTTGGCCGATGACACCAAGTTCGGCAGCATCTACCCGGCCGTAATCGCCGGGCTGCAGGATGGTTCTATCCTGACCAACCGCTGCCCTGATCCCCGCTACCGCCAGCAAACGCTGGTAAAGGAGGCAGAAGTATGATCTATACCGTTACATTTAACCCCGCCATCGACTACGTCGTCCGGCTGGACAGTCCGCTGCAGGTCGCGGCCATCAACCGCGCCACCGGCGAGGATTGCGTGCTGGGCGGCAAGGGCATCAATGTATCCGGCGTGCTGGCCCAGCTGGGGGTCGAAAGTGTGGCTCTCGGCTTTATCGCGGGCGAGACCGGCGCTTGGCTGGAGCGCGGCCTGGCCGCCCAGGGCCTGCACACCGATTTCATCCACCTGCAAGAGGGGATGACACGCATCAATGTCAAGATCAAGGCCGGGCAGGAGACCGAGCTGAACGGCGCAGGGCCGAACATTCCCGAAGCCGCCATGCAGGCGCTGGAAGCCAAGCTGGACGCGCTGCAAAAAGACGACGTGCTGATTTTGGCGGGCAGCATCCCGGCCTGCCTGCCGCAGACCACCTACGAACGACTGCTGGCCCGGCTGCAGGGCCGCGGCGTGCGCGCTGTGGTAGACGCCACCCAAAACCTGCTGCTGAAGGTGCTCCCCTACGAACCGTTCCTCGTCAAGCCCAACAACCACGAGCTGGCCGAGATCGTGGGCCGCGAGCTGACCAATGATGACGAGATCGTCACCGCCGCCGCCAGCCTGCAGGCCCAGGGTGCCCACAACGTGCTGGTAAGCATGGCCGGGGACGGCGCACTGTTGCTGGACGAAAACGGCACGGTGCATCGCATCGGCTGCCCCAAGGGCAAGGTGGTCAACAGCGTTGGCGCGGGCGACAGCATGGTAGCCGGTTTTGTGGCGGGCTACCTGCGCACCGGCGATTACCGCTACGCGCTGCGCCTGGGCACCGCCTGTGGCAGTGCAACGGCGTTCAGCGTCGGGCTGGCAACGAAGGCGGATATTGAAAAGCTGCTGAGAATGATTTGATAAATAGAAGGAGACCCGCTATGCGTATTACAGAACTGTTTACTGCGCAGTCCATTGCACTGGATGAGGCCGCAGCTGATCAGGCGCAAATCATCGACCGGCTGGTGGAATTGCAGGCCACCCACGGCAACATCACCGACCGCGAAGCCTACAAAAAAGCCCTCTACGCCCGCGAGGCTGAAGCGTCCACCTACGTGGATAACGGCATCACGGTACCGCACGCCCGCACTGCCTGCGTGACCCGCCCCAGCCTGGCCGCCATGCGTCTGACCGCGCCCGTGCAGTACAACGCCGAGGACGACGGCAAGACCGACCTGCTGTTTGCCATCGCTGCGCCGGAAAACGGCAGCCTGCACATTGACATGCTGGCCCGCATGATGCAGATGCTGATGAACGACGATTTTGTCGAAAAGCTGCGCGCCGCCAAAACGCCCGCCGAGTTCCTGGCCGCCATCGATGTCCAGGAAGACGCCCAGTTCGGCGAGGAGAGCTTCACCCAGCAGGAGATCCCCCAGCAGGGCTACCGCGTGCTGGCTGTGACCGCCTGCCCCAACGGCATCGCACACACCTACATGGCCGCCGAGGCGCTGACCAAGGCCGGCGACCGTCTGGGCCTGCCCACCAAGGTGGAGACCAACGGCTCGGACGGCGCGAAAAACGTGCTGACCGTCGAGGAGATTGCCGCCTGTGACGGCATCATCATTGCAGCGGACAAAAACGTCGAGACCACCCGTTTTGACGGTAAGCCGGTGATTTTTGCCCGTGTGGATGACGGCATCCACAAACCAGAGGAACTTATTAAAACCATCGCCCACGGCGAAGCCCCCATCTTCCACGCCAAGGGCGGCGCACCGGCGGCCAACGAGGCCAGTGCCAACGACTCCGTCGGCCACACCCTCTACAAGCACCTGATGAACGGTGTCTCTCACATGCTGCCCTTCGTGGTAGGCGGCGGCATCATGATCGCGCTGGCGTTTTTGCTGGACGATTACACCATCGATCCCTCCAACTTCGGCATGAACACCCCGGTGGCGGCCTTCTTTAAAACTGTAGGCAACGCAGCGTTCAGCTACATGCTGCCCATCCTGTCGGCCTACATTGCCATGTCCATTGCTGACCGTCCCGGCCTGGCAGTGGGCTTTGCAGGTGGTGTGCTGGCTATGAACGGTACCAACTTTGCCGGGCTGGCCCAGGGCGACACCAGCGGCATTTCGGGCGGCTTTTTGGCTGCGTTGCTGGCCGGTTTCGTCTCCGGCTATATCGTCGAGGGTCTCAAACGCATCACCGAAAAGCTGCCCGCCAGCCTGAACGGCATCCGCCCGATGCTGATCTACCCGCTGGGCGGCATGCTGGCCATCGGTGCCGTAATGTGCGGCATCAATCCGGTCATGGGCGTGATCAACACCGCCATGACCGATTGGCTGAACGCCATGGGCGGCACCTCCAAGGTGCTGCTGGGCGCCATCGTGGCTGGTATGATGGCGGTGGACATGGGCGGCCCCGTCAACAAAGCCTCCTACGCCTTCGGCATCGCGGCGCTGGCCTCCGGCAACTACGGCGTCATGGCCGCCGTCATGGTAGGCGGCATGGTCCCGCCGATCGCTATTGCGCTGTCCACCACCTTCTGCCCCAAAAAGTGGACCGAGGACGAGCGCCGCAACGGCATCGTCAACTACGTAATGGGTCTGTGTTTCGTCTCCGAGGGCGCTATTCCGTATGCGGCGGCTGACCCGCTGCGCGTGCTGCCCAGCTGCGTCATCGGCGCGGCACTGTCGGGTGCGCTGTCGATGACCTTCGGCTGCGCCTTGCGTGCGCCCCACGGCGGAATCTTCGTCTTCCCGGTCGTGGACCACGCGCTGCTGTACTTTGTGGCGCTGGCCATTGGCAGCGTGGTGGGCGCAGTAATTTTGAGCCTGCTGAAAAAGGACCGAACCGACGCTTGATACTATGATAGAACAGACGGCCCCCGCCGGAGATTTTCTCCCGGTGGGGGCTGTTTTGGCTTGGTTGATGTGTTTGCCCGATTTTGCAGTACGTGTCTCCCCGGCCGCAGCATGCAGGTCTGGTCGTTTGCAAACCCGCCACGGCTGTGCTATAGTAGTAGCAACACACAAAATGGAGGATCGCTATGCTGCCTGTTACAACGCCGGGAGCCGAGATCGTTTTTGAGGGCACCTGCAATTTCCGCGAGCTGGGGGGCTACCGCGCTGCCGATGGCCGCCATGTGCGCCGCGGGCTGCTGTACCGCGGCTGCAGCCTGGATACGCTGCAAAGCCCCGCTGACCGTACCAAGCTGGAAAGCCTGCACCTGCGGGAGATCCTGGACCTGCGCAGCGCCGGAGAGGCCGCCCGCCAGCCCGACGCGGCCGTGTCCGGGGCGCATTACCAGCGTATCTGCGGCATGCGGTACGCCGATGGCAGCGAGATGGACTTTTCGCCCGCCGGCATCCAGCGCATTGCCGCCGAAAAGGCCGCCTACGAGGCCAAAGCCGGCCACCCCGTACACGATTTTTACTGGTTCACTGACCTGTACAAGCAGATGCCTTTCGGCAACCCGGCCTACCATGAGCTGTTCCGCCTGCTGGAGGAGCATCGCGTACCGCTGCTGTTCCACTGCACCTGCGGCAAGGACCGCACCGGCATTGCCGCTATGTTGGTACTGCTGGCGCTGGGTGTGAGCCGGGAGGATGCCATCGCCGACTACATGCTGACGAACGTTTACCGCAAAGCCATCATCGATAAATTCATGCAGGATAAACCCGCCGACCAGTACGACCTGCTGCTGCCTGTGGAGGGCGTAAGCGAATCGATGGGGGCAGGGTCCATCGACGTACTGCTGGAAAAGTACCCCAGCTATGAGGCGTATTTTGAGGCTGAATACGGCCTGACCACGGCACGCCTGGCCGCGCTGCGGGATTTTTATCTGGAATAATTATTTTGGAATCATGCGTCACCTGCGGTGATAAGAACTACACCGCCGACCAGCTGAAAAAGGGGATATGGCACGTGACCATCATCGCGTTCGTGTTCTGCGCGTCGGTGTGGTCGCTGTCGATGGCCGTGCCCCAGGTGTACGCGCGCATCTTTTCCGCCAGCAAGAGCAGTTGGTGCACGCAGGCGGGGCAAAAAAGTAAGGCGCAGCTGCGCGGATTTTCGGATTTTTACAGATTTTTGCAAAAAAGTTTGAAATAGCTGTTGACAAACGGTTTCCCACACGCTATAATATATGAGCGTTGAGGGCAGACGCCCACAACGATGATTGCGATGGGGATTCGCATAATGGTAGTGCAGCGGACTCTGACTCCGCCCGTGGGAGTTCGATCCTCTCATCCCCAACCACACCGCAGCAGCGCAGCTGCTGCGGTTTTTTCTTTCCGGGGTGTAGCGCAGTTGGTAGCGCGCTTGGTTCGGGACCAAGAGGCCGTGGGTTCGAATCCCGTCACTCCGACTTGTAAAAAGAGCGTTAAAACGTAAGTTTTAACGCTCTTTTGCTTTATCAGTACACACTTTAGTACACACTTCTGATATTTTTAATGTCATGCAACAGTTCCTTATATGCCTCCGGTGACTCTCGCTTCAACGCATCCATAAACGCATCAAGCACGCGCTGCATTGTCGGCTCGGCATTCTCCAATTCTGCAATCGCGCCGTCAATTTCTCGCCTGTCGTACATAGCCGCGCCCCTTTTCTTATCGTTTCAACTCGTCAATGCATCTGCGAAGAAGATCACGATCACGGGCGTCTGCAGTCTGCATCATGTCTTCCAGCCGGTGCACAAGGCTGCCATTGTCGCGGCTATAATGTCCGCAAACGTAATGCGTGCCACGTCTGCCGTAGCTGCTGCCGTTCTCGTAATCGCCGTAGGCTTCCCATCGGCCAATGCCATTACCTACACACCGCCGTCTGCCGCCTTTTTGTTTAAAGAGATGATGGAGAAATACCGCGAAGAAACTTGACAAGCCCGCCCCAACGGCGTACATTTATACTATAATAAAATATCTATCAGGGAGGTTTTCTTATGGCGATTCGTGTTGGCATCCTGACTTCCGGCGGCGACTGCCCTGGCCTGAACGCCACCATCCGCGGTGTAGCCAAGGCGCTGTACCACCGCATGGGCAGCAAGGTCGAGATCGTAGGTATCATGAACGGCTACGACGGCCTGATCAATGGCAACTACCGCGAGATGAGCCCGGACGAGTTTTCCGGCATTTTGACCGTGGGCGGCACCATCCTGGGCACCAAGCGTACCCCCTTTAAAAAGATGCGTGTGGTCGAGGAAGACAAGGTGGACAAGGTAGCCGCCATGAAGAAGAACTACCGCGCCGCCAAGCTGGATTGTCTGCTTTGCCTGGGCGGCAACGGCACCCACAAAACCGCCAACCTGCTGAGCCAAGAGGGCCTGAACGTTATTGGCCTGCCCAAGACCATTGACAACGACATTTACGGCACCGACGTGACCTTTGGCTTCCACACCGCCGTGGACATTGCCACCGAGGTCATCGACCGCATCCACACCACTGCCGGCAGCCACAGCCGCGTGATGTGCATTGAGATCATGGGCAACAAGGCCGGCTGGCTGACGCTGTATTCCGGTATTGCGGGCGGCGCGGACATCATCCTGCTGCCCGAACTGCCCTACGACATTAAAAAGGTTGCTGCCGCAGTGGAAAACCGCGCCAAGGCAGGCAAGAACTTCTCGATTTTGGCCGTGGCCGAGGGCGCGTTCTCTCAGGAAGAGGCTAAGATGAAGCGCAAAGAGTGGACCGCTCAGCGTGCCGCCGCCGGTTATACCACCGCCACCGCCCGCATTGCCAAGCAGGTCGAAGAGCTGACCGGCGCTGAAACGCGCATCTGCGTGCCCGGCCATATGCAGCGTGGCGGCAGCCCCAGCGCCTATGACCGTGTGCTGGCCACCCAGTTTGGCGCCTACGCCGCCGGGCTGGTTGCCGACGAACACTACGGTGTGACCGTTGCCATGGTGAACCGCCACGTGACCGCCAACCCGCTGGCTGACATTGCCGGCAAGACTCGCGGCGTGCCGGGAGATTGTGATATGCTCAATGTTGCCCGGGCTATGGGGATCTGCCTTGGTTAATTTGTTCGTTTATAGTTTCTCGCTTTCAAGAGGGGCCACGTTCTGGCCTCTCTTTTTTTATAAAAAATCAGCAAAGACTATTGACATTAAACCCGCGTTTAATGCTACACTGGTAGTGGAAACAAACCCAGGGAAAGGACCTGTTACCTATGGATAAATTACAAGCATTGCAAGACTATCTGCGTGAGCTGGGCAGTGTGGCGGTGGCGTTTTCCAGCGGGGTGGATTCCACCTTTTTGCTGAAAGTCGCCCACGATACGCTGGGCGACAAGGCCATCGCCGTGACAGCTAAGTCCTGCTCGTTCCCCAAGCGGGAACTGGAGGAGGCCACTGCCTTCTGCAAGGCCGAGGGCATCAGGCAAGTCATCGTTGAGTCCGAGGAGCTGAACATCGAGGGCTTCTCCCATAACCCCAAGAACCGCTGCTACCTGTGCAAGCATGAACTGCTCGAGAAAATTATCGCAGTTGCGAAAGAAAACGATTTGCAGTACGTAGCCGAAGGCTCCAACATGGACGACAACGGCGACTACCGCCCCGGCTTGCAGGCCGTGGCCGAGCTGCAGGTCAAAAGCCCGCTGCGCCACGTGGGATTGACCAAGCAGGAGATCCGCGACTACTCCCACCAGCTGGGGCTGCCCACCTGGGACAAGCAGTCCTTCGCCTGCCTGTCCTCCCGCTTTGTGTACGGCGAGGAGATCACCGCGCAAAAGCTGGGCATGGTGGACAAGGCCGAGCAGCTGCTTCTGGACCTGGGATTTCACCAGCTGCGGGTGCGCATCCACGGTACGATCGCCCGCATCGAGGTGCTGCCCGCCGAGTTTGAAAAGCTGCTGCAAAACCGTGAGCAGATCGTGGCCGAGTTTAAAAAATACGGTTTTACGTATGTTACTATGGACTTGCAGGGCTACCGCATGGGCAGCATGAACGAGACCCTGAACCTGAAAGGCTGATGCTATGGACGCAAAACAAGTGTTGGAGCAGGTGCGCAGCGGTGCGATAAGCGTCGAGGACGCCGAGCAGTTTTTCCGCCGCGCACCCTACGAGGAATTGGGCTACGCCAAGCTGGACACCCACCGCAAACTGCGGTCCGGCTTTGGCGAGGTGGTATTTTGCAGCGGCAAGGCCGACGAATTTCTGTCGAGCATTTTCAAAAAATTGGCCGCCGAAGACGGTGAGGTACTGGGCACCCGTGCCACACCCCACCAGTTTGAACTGGTCAAGGCCGTCTGCCCCAGTGCAGTGTACGATTCCATTGCCCGCATTATAAAGGTAGAAAAGCCCGGCAAGGTGCTGCGCGGCTGCGTGGCCGTCTGCACCGCCGGCACTGCCGACATCGCCGTAGCCGAGGAAGCCGCCCAGACGGCCGAGTTTTTCGGCACGAAAGTGGAGCGCATCTACGATGTGGGCGTCAGCGGGCTGCACCGCCTGCTGGGCAACCTGGAACCTATCCAGCGCGCCAACTGCGTAGTGGCCGTGGCGGGCATGGAGGGGGCACTGGCCAGCGTCATCGGCGGGCTGGTGCAGAACCCGGTCATTGCTGTGCCTACCTCGGTGGGGTACGGGGCCAGCTTCGGCGGGCTTTCCGCACTGCTGACGATGATCAACTCCTGCGCCAACGGCATTGCCACCGTCAACATCGATAATGGCTACGGCGCCGGGTATCTGGCCACCCAAATCAACCGCCTGGCCCTGGGCACGAAAGAGGATTAACGTATGAACGAAAAAAAGGACACCCTGTATCTGGAATGTTACTCCGGCATCAGCGGCGATATGGTCACGGCGGCGTTGCTGGACCTGGGCGCGGACGAGGTTGTGCTGCGCAAAGCGCTGGCCAGCCTGCCGCTGGATGGGTTCAGCATCAACATCAGCCGAGTGAAAAAGGCCAGGCTGGACGCCTGCGATTTTGACGTGGTGCTGGACGCCGAGCACGAGAACCACGACCACGATACGGCCTACCTGTACGGCGGGGTGGAGGAGTGCGGCCACACCCACGATGTGCATGAGCACAACCATGACGAGCACGACCACCATCATGACGAGGATGGACATGAGCACCGCCATGGGCATTGCTGCCACGACCACGCGGCTGAACATTGCCACGACCATGAACATGACCACGCACACCGCGGGCTGGCCGAGGTGCTGGACATCCTGAACAAAGCCGATCTGACCGACCGCGCCCGCGCCACGGCCGTGCGCATCTTTACCATTTTGGGCCAGGCCGAGGCAAAGGCCCATGGTGCTACGCTGGAAACCGTGCACTTTCACGAAGTCGGCGCGGTGGATTCCATCGTGGACATCACCGCTGCGGCCGTATGCCTGGACAATCTGGGCATCGAGGACGTCATCGTCCCCGTGCTGTACGAGGGCACCGGCAGCATCCGCTGTGCCCACGGCGTGCTGCCCATCCCGGTGCCCGCCGTGGTGAACATTGCCGCCGCTGAGCACCTGAACCTGCACATCACCGATGCCAAGGGCGAGTACGTCACCCCCACCGGCGCGGCCATTGCTGCCGCCGTGCGTACCAGCGACCAGCTGCCCGCCGAATTCACCGTTTCCAAAATTGGTCTCGGCGCCGGAAAGCGGGAGCAGGAACTGCCCGGCCTGGTGCGGGCGATGCTCATCCGCCCCGCAGGCAGCGAGTATGCCGCGCAGGACGTCATCTACAAGCTGGAATCCAACATCGACGACACCACCGGCGAAGCGCTGGGCTACGTGATGGAGCGGCTGCTGGCCGCGGGTGCACGGGACGTGCAGTACAGCCCGGTCTACATGAAAAAGAACCGTCCTGCGTACCTTTTGACCGTGCTTTGCCTGGAGGAGGACATTCCCGCACTGGAAGAAATCATTTTTGCGGAGACCACCACCATCGGCATCCGCCGCGTGCGGATGGAGCGCAGCATCTTGAAGCGCCATATTTACACCATTCCCACCTCACTGGGTGATGTAGAGGTCAAAATGTGCCTGGTGCCCCATTGCAGTGGGAACGAAGTTTTCGAGGATGTAGAAGAGCGCTGCTATCCCGAGTATGAGAGCATCAAGGCCATCTGCAAGCGCACGGGCCGCTCCTATCAAGATGTAACACGCCAGGTCCTGCGCGAACTGGCCGAAAATAAGGAGGACTAACCATGCATATGGCAGACGCATTATTGGCGCCGGGTGTTGCCGGAGTCATGTACGCCTGTTCGGCGGTGGCGGCGGGGCGCTCGGTGCGCAAGCTGAACCAGCAGCCCGATGACAAGGCCGTGCCCGTGATGGGCGTGATGGGTGCCTTTGTTTTTGCCGCCCAGATGATCAATTTTACCATCCCCGGCACGGGTTCCAGCGGTCATTTGTGCGGCGGCATGCTGCTGGCCGCCATCGTGGGTCCCTACGCCGCGTTTTTGACGATGATCGGCGTGCTGCTCATCCAATGCCTGCTGTTTGCCGACGGCGGCCTGATGGCGTTGGGGGCCAACATCTGGAATATGGCGTTCTACGGTTGTTTTGTGGGCGGGCTGATCTGGCGCGCCTTTACCCGCAAGGGGCTGAACCGTGCGAAAATTATCGCCGCATCGCTGATCGGCTGCATCCTTTCGCTGCAGCTGGGGGCGTTCTCGGTATCCGTAGAAACGCTGGCCTCCGGCATTACGGCGCTGCCCTTTGGTGCGTTTTTGCTGGCCATGCAGCCCATTCATCTCGCCATTGGCGCAGTGGAAGGCTGCATTACCGCCGCTGTGCTTGCGTTTTTGTACGAGGCACGCCCCAGTCTGCTGTGGCAGGGCGGCGTGGCCACCGGGGAGAAGCAGCGCCTGACCTTACGCGGCACGCTGGGCGTGCTGGCGGGTGCGGCCGTGGTCATTGCAGGCGGGCTTTCGCTGCTGGCATCTGCCTTCCCCGATGGGTTGGAATGGTCGCTGCAGCGTTTGACCGGCAGCACCGAACTGGAAACCACCGGCCCCGTGCAGGCGTTTTTTGCCCGTATTCAAGAATGGACGGCCCTGCTACCGGACTACAACTTTGCAGGCTCCGACGCAGCTGCCGGAACCAGCGCGGCGGGCATCATCGGCGCGGTCGTGGTGCTGGCCGTGGTGATTTTGGGCGTAAAACTGGTAAAAAAGGCGGTGCATCGACGTGGATCGTCTGCACAGGGCCATTAAGGATGTTCACCGGCTGGACGATCTGGCCGCGCGGGATACCTGGCTGAACCGGCTGGCCCCGCTGCCCAAACTGCTGGCGGCGGTAGTGTATCTGGCCGTCACGCTGTCCTTTGGGCGATATCAGCTCACCGGCGTGCTGGGTATGGGACTTTGGCCGCTGCTTTTGCTGGAGTTGGCGGACTTTACCCCCGGCGACGCCTTGCGGGCGTTTAAACCCGTGGCTGTGCTGCTAACCGTGGTGGGGCTGTGCAACCTGCCGTTCGACCGCGCCGTACTGCTGCATGCGGGGCCGCTGTCCGTGACCGGGGGCATGCTCTCGCTGGGCGTGCTGCTGACCAAGGGGCTGTTCTGCTTTCTGGCCGTGTGGGTGCTGATTGCCTCCACCGGGATGGAATCCGTCTGTGCGGCTTTACAGCAATTGCACTGTCCGCGGGTGCTCACCACCACAATTTTACTGATATACCGTTACATTGTGCTGCTTTTGCAGGAGGGTATCCGCATTGCCACCGCCTATGCGCTGCGCGCACCCGGGCAAAAGGGCATCCAGTTCCGGGCGTGGGGCTCACTGCTGGGGCAACTGCTACTGCGCAGCATCGACCGCGCCCAGCTGGTGTACGAGAGCATGCAGCTGCGGGGCTTTGCAGGATCTTTTCCGCCAGGGCAGAAAAAGCACGACGGTTGGCTGTTTTTGGCAGTAACGGTTTTCTACTGCGCCGTTTTCCGCGCCGTGCCGGTGTTTGAGCTGGCCGGACGACTTTTGTAAAAAAGGGAACAATATTATGGCAAATTCCGAGTCTATCCTGACGATGCAGGACTTGACTTTTTGTTATGATGGCCACAGCGCCGCGCCGGTCTTGCAGGATATAAACCTGAACATTGCGTCCGGCCAGCGGGTGGGCCTTGTTGGCTGCAACGGCGTGGGCAAATCCACACTGTTAAAGCTGCTGGTGGGTATTCTGCCCATGCAGCAGGGCACGCTGGAAGTGGCGGGCCTTGCGATGCAGCGCGAAAATTTGGCATCTATCCGGCGGAAAGTGGGGTACATTTTCCAGGATTCGGACAGCCAGCTGTTCATGCCCACAGTGGCGGCGGACGTCGCCTTTGCGGCGCAGAACTACGGTTACCCGACCGAGGAAGTGACCGCCCGCACCCACCGCGCCTTGCAGCAGGTGCACATCGAGGATTGCGCCGACCGGCCGGTGTACCGGCTGTCCGGTGGGCAGAAGAAACTTGCGTCTATCGCAGGCATCCTGACACTGGACCCAGAGCTGATCTTGATGGACGAGCCGTCCGCCGCGCTGGACCCGAAAAACCGGCGCAACTTAATAGAAATTTTGCGGGGACTGCCCTGTGCGATGCTGATTGCCTCCCACGATCTGGATTTTATCTACGATACCTGCGACCGGGTGGTGCTGCTGTACGAAGGGCGCATTGCCGCCGACGGCCCGGCCGAGGAAATTTTGCACGACGGTGCGTTGCTGGCTAATTGCGATTTGGAACTGCCTCTGCGGTTTCAATCGATATAATGTAGTTTAAAGGAGGAAACCTTTTATGGCAAAGTCTACTGTCTATTTCACCAAGGAGATCACCCCTGAGGCCGTGTTGAAGATGTACCGCCAACTGGGCGTGGAACTGCCCGGCAAGGTGGCCGTTAAAGTCCACAGCGGCGAGGATGGCAACCAGAACTTCCTGCGTCCCGAGTTCATGAAGCCGGTCATCGACGCCGTCCACGGCACCGTGGTCGAGTGCAACACCGCTTACGGCGGCGCCCGCAACGAGACCCCCAAGCACGTACAGCTGATGAAAAAACACGGCTGGAGCGACCTGTTCGATGTTGACATCATGGATGCCGAAGGACCTGACGTCGTCTGGCCCGTGAAGAATGGCAAGGTCCTGAGCGAGAACCTGCTGGGTAAGGGCATCGAAAACTACGACAGCATGCTGGTTTTGATCCACTTTAAGGGACACCCCATGGGCGGTTACGGCGGCGCGCTGAAGCAGCTGTCCATCGGCTGTGCTTCCAGCGCCGGCAAGGCCTACATCCACTCCGGCGGCAAGGTCAAGGATCAGGCCGTGCTGTGGGAGAACATCTGCCCGCAGGATACCTTCCTGGAGGCCATGGCCGACGCCGCCAGCACCGTGGCCGACCACTTTGCCGGCAAGATTGCCTATGTGGCCGTGATGAAGAACCTGTCCGTCGACTGTGACTGCTGCGCCGTGGCTGAGAACCCCTGCATGGGCGACATCGGCATCCTGTCCAGCCTGGACCCCGTCGCGCTGGACCGCGCCTGCCTGGACCTGGTCGAGCACAGCGCCGACCCTGGCCGTGACCACTTTATGGAGCGCGTCAACAGCCGCCACGGCGCCCACACCATCGAGGCCGCCGAGGCCCTGGGCGTTGGCACCACCGAGTATGAGTTGGTGAGAGTGTAATAGCAATTCTCCAATCAGGGAGCGGGCCTGGCGGCTCTCTCCCTGATTTTGTTTCTGGCCTTTTTGGGCGATGTGCGATATAATAGACCTATACAAACCAGGGGAGGGGGGTGCCGCATGCCGCAGAGAATTTATATGGCCATCGACTTGAAATCGTTCTACGCTTCGGTGGAGTGTGTGGAGCGTGGGCTGGACCCGCTGCAAACCAACCTCGTTGTGGCGGACCCCTCCCGCACCGAAAAGACCATCTGCCTGGCGGTGTCCCCGGCACTGAAAGCCTACGGCATCCCCGGCCGCGCCCGGCTGTTTGAGGTCATCCAAAAGGTGGGGCAGGTCAATGCTATGCGCCGCCTGAACGCCCCCAACCGCACCTTTACCGGCAAAAGCTGCGACGCGCGGGAGCTGGCCGACCACCCGGATTGGGCGCTGGACTACATCATTGCGCCGCCCCAGATGGCCCACTACATCCAGCAAAGTACACGTATCTACAACGTTTATTTAAAGTACGTCGCGCCGGAGGACATCCACAGCTACTCCATCGACGAGGTGTTTCTGGACGCCACCGCCTACTTGAAATTATACGGCCTAACGTCGAAAGAATTTGCCCGCAAGATGATTTTGGACATTTTGGCCACCACCGGCATCACGGCCACGGCGGGCATCGGCACCAACCTGTACCTGGCCAAGGTCGCCATGGACATCCGCGCCAAACACATCCAGCCGGACGAAAACGGCGTGCGCATCGCCGCGCTGGACGAGATGCGCTACCGCCGCCTGCTGTGGGACCACACCCCGCTGACGGATTTTTGGCGGGTGGGCAAGGGCATCGCCCAAAAGCTGGAGACCCACAATATGTTCACGATGGGTGACGTAGCACGGTGTTCGCTGGGCGGGCCGCAGGATTTTTACAACGAGGAGATGCTTTACCGGCTATTCGGCGTCAACGCCGAGCTGCTCATCGACCACGCCTGGGGCTGGGAACCCTGCACCATTGCGGACATCAAGGCCTACAAGCCCGCCGCCAACAGCTGCGGCAGCGGCCAGGTACTGCACTGCGCTACGCCCGCCGACCAGGCACGGCTCATCGTGCGGGAAATGGCTGACCAGCTGGCGCTGGACCTGGTGGACAAACACCTGATGACCAACCAGCTGGTGCTGACCGTGGGCTACGACCGGGAAAATCTGACCGACCCCACCCGCAATGCGGCCTACCATGGCCCTGTTGCCACCGACCGCTACGGGCGGCAGATCCCCAAGCATGCCCACGGCACAACGAATTTAAGGCAGTACACGTCCTCCACGCGGTCGATTTTGGACGCTGTGACAGAGCTTTTTGACCGCATTGTAGACAAGCGCCTGCTGGTACGGCGGGTGAACCTGGTGGCCTGCCGCGTGCTGGACGAAGACGCCGCCCGTGAGAAGGACAGCTGCGAGCAGCTGGACTTTTTCTCCATCACCGAAAGCGCCCAGCAGCAGGCCGCCGCCGAGGAAAAGGAGCTGGAGCGGGAGCGCCGCCGCCAACAAGCCATGCTGGCCATTAAAAAGAAGTTCGGAAAAAATGCCATCATCAAGGGCATGGACCTGCAGGAGGGTGCCACCGCCATGGAGCGCAACGCACAGATCGGAGGGCACAAGGCATGACCCACCGCTATGACGACATTATCAACCTACCGCATCATGTCTCGCAGAAGCACGCACCGATGGCTCGGGCCGACCGCGCGGCGCAGTTTTCGCCCTTTGCAGCGCTGACCGGGCTGGACGCCGCCCTGCGGGAGACCGCCCGCCTGACCGACCAGCGCATCACCCTGGACGAGTACGAGCAGGCTGCACTGGACGAAACGCTGCAAACCGTGCGGGATGCACTGACCAAAAAAGAGCATCCTACCGTGGAAGTCTGCTATTTTGTGCCCGACACCCGCAAGGCAGGCGGTGCCTACTGCACCGTGACCGGCGTGGTAAAGAAGATGGCAGAGCTTGAGGGACTGCTGATTATGGCTGACGGCACCGAGGTACCAATGGGGGAGATCTCGGTTTTGGAACTACACGGATAACGGAACGGAAGGGTCAAAAACAACACAGCTATTTCAAAAGCATTAAGAAAACAAGATCGACATGCTGAACGGGTCGATTCGGAACAAGCTGCCGCTGTTTGCACTGCCTGTGGCGGCTACCGCTGTGCTGGAGCAGCTGTTCAATGCGGCGGCCTGGCCGTGGTGGGCATAGGTGTACCTCGTCTCCCCCTGCAGCCGCACCTTCCAAACTATCATGCTGGTGTATCCGATCAGTTTGTCGTTTACCGCGCTGTTGATTTTGATTGCACTGGGGTGTGGTATAGACCGACCAGGAGATTTGCTTGATTTTTTGTTTCGGTGCTTCGGCCCCGCCTACTTTGCGGCAGGGCTTTTTATAAGAAAAGAGGGACCGCAAGGTGGTCCCTCTTTCGCACTGCATGCTATTATACTTTTTTCAGCAACCCATCAGCAGTTAAAACCGCCGTATCCCCTTCGTTAATATCCGCGGCGGCCAAAGCTGCATCGGGGTAGGGGAGTACCCGCTTCACCCCGTCGGGTGCAACCAGGGTCACATCGACCCAAACCTCCGCCCCCGGGGCGGGTTCCTCGCAGCCGTACATCTGTTCGTCTATGCGTTTTACTACGTAAGTCATGGCGGCACCTCACTCGCTGCGCAGGCGCTTGTGCAGCTTTTTCTGCTCGTACATGGCGGTGTCGGCCTGCTTTAGCACGCTGTCCAGCACCTGCAGGCCGGAGCAGCAACCCACCCTACCTATGTTAAATATAGTGTAACACACCATTTCCCCAAAAACAAATATTCCGACAAAATTCTGTTTCGAGCGTAAAACCCGTGCAGTGCTAAGTTGTGCGGATTGCATAAAGGTTGGGTTAATCCCTACAAACTGCAGGGTAATCTATCGTACTTCATAACTTTTTCACCATGGGCAAAGAATGAGCGATACATCGTTTGTTAACGATTATTTCAAACTTTTTCTATTTTCTTGAAATATATTATTGCTATTTTGCACAAAATCTGCTATACTTAACACGATCTTTCAATCACATTGCGCTTACGCACCTTTGTAAGCGACTACCATGAGAAGGAGGAATTTTTTATGGAATTTGTGATTGGCATTATCCTCGTCCTGACCTTTTTCGGCCTGGCCTACTACTGCGTAAAAGGTCACAACCTGATGATCGGCTTCCTGATCATCTCCATCGTCTGGACTGCCCTTTCTCTGCTGGGCACTCTGGTCGCATCTCCCACGTTTATTGCAGAGAACCCCATCCTGCAGTTCGGCGGTGACTCCGGCACTACGCTGGTTTCGATCCTGAACAAGATCTACCAGTCCGCCCCTGAAGGCTGGGGCACCACGCTGGTCAACGTCTGCTGGGGCGCCTGGTTTGGCCGCGTCCTAATGGAGACCGGCATCGCCTCCACCCTGATCCGTAAGACTGTTGAGCTGGGCGGCGACCGTCCCATCATCACCATCGTTCTGCTGAACGTTGTGACTGCCTTCATCTTCACCGCCATGATGGGCGCCGGCCCCGTTATCGCCATCGGCGTTATCGTCCTGCCCATCCTGATGTCCCTGGGCATCCCCAAGGCAATCGCCATGTTCACCTTCATGGGTTCGGTCTCCGCTGGTATGTACCTGAACCCCGTCCTGCAGTTCTCTCAGCTGCGCGCCTTCATCTGCGCTTCTGATGAGATGCCTGAGTTCTCCTTCAGCTGGTACACCTCTCACTGGGGCATCTATGCGCTGATCATCAGCGTCGTGGTTGTCTCCGTGCTGACCGGTATCTACCTGAAGATCGGCAAGAAGAGCCACGCCTGGGCTGCCCAGGCTGCCCCGAAGAACACCCAGACCGATGCCCCGCTGATCGCCCTGATCCTGCCCATCGTTCCCGTCGTTCTGAAGATCTGGCTCGACTTCTCTGTTATCGGCGGCTTCGTCATCGCTGGTTTCGCTGCCCTGTTCCTCTGCGGCAAGATGAACAAATCTTTCAAAGAGAACTGCCAGCTGGTCAACAAGCTGTACTATGACGGCGTGGTCGACACCGCTCCGCTGGTTGGCTTCCTGCTGACCCTGCCCATGTTCAACACCTGCGCTTCTTACGCTTCCCCGTACTTCAAGGAAGTTCTGGGCGGCATCATGCCCACCAATGAGTATGTGGTCTGCGCCCTGTTTGCAGCCCTGTCTATCCTGGGCTTCTTCCGTGGTCCTCTGACCCTGTACGGCTGCGGCGCTGCCACCCTGGGTGTGCTGTCCGCCGTTGGTCACTTCAGCGTGCCGTTCCTGTTCTGCGTGTTCACCATCCCGGCAACCACCGTCAACGTTGGTTCCTGCATCACCCAGAGCTGGATCGCCTGGGGCCTGGCTTACACCAAGGTCGAGTCTCGCGACTACCTGAAGCTGTCCATCCCGTTTGCTTACATCTGCTCCATTCTGCTGTACATCCTGACCGCCTTTACGGTCACCGGCCTTGGCCCCGAGTGGTTCCTTTCTTAAGGCCTGACGCAGCTTTGATTTAAGCAGCAAAAATTTGCCGCCCCAGTTAGTAGGCTGGGGCGGCTTTTTGTATATTTTTGCTCTCGTATTTTGGCGGCGCTTGTGCTATAGTAATGGCGGAGAAAATTTGTACGGCGGCCCGCGCTGCCGCAAAAGGAGTTGTTTTGTATGTATGATGAAGCTCTTTTAAAGGAACTGACCGAACTGGAAAACACCGTGCGGTTTGACAGCTTTGATTTTAACGATGCCTACGCCCTGGGCAGCGCCCTACGTGCGGCGGGGGAGAAGGCTCCCAAGCCGATTGCGGTGCGCATTGTGCTGGATGGCATGATTTTGTATCAGTCCTTCCTGCCGGGCACCGACGCCACCAACAACAACTGGATGGACAAGAAGCAGCGCACTGTGCAGCTGACCGGCACCACCAGCCTGCGCGCCGCCGTGGAGCGGGAGCTGTACGGCGCCAAGGCCCCCTGGCAGCATGACGAGGAGCACTACGCCTTCTGCGGCGGCGGCTTCCCGCTGTACGTCAACGGCGAGTTCCGCGGTGCGGCGATTATTTCCGGTTTGCCGCATTTGAAGGACCACGCGCTGCTGTGCGAAACGGTGAAGGCTTACTGGGAGAGTAAGAAAAAATAATTTTTGATTGGCTTTTTGCGGCCGGCGGGGGACACCACCATGCGGTGTCCCCCTTTTTTACGGCTTCTAGCCGCTATGCGTACTCTTTTGGTCACAAAAAAGGTAGGCCTTGGATAAGATGCCACGAAAAAAGGACGTCACCGCATGGTGGTGACGCCCGCAAAGCAACATATTAAAATCAAAGCGTAAACTGAATCCCGCAGAACACTGCGTAAATTACCAGCAGCGCCACACCCTGCACACGGCTAAGCTTTCCCCTAACCAAGGCCGGCGCGGTCAACAGTACCATAACCGCAATCATAACGGGGATTTCCAGCACCAGGCTGGAGTTCATGCCGAAGATCGTGGCGCTCTGTGGCACCGTAAAGGGGGCCAGCGCGACCGACACGCCGCTGACCAGCACCAGGTTGAACACGTTGGCGCCGACCACATTGCCCAGCGACAGGTCGCTGTGGCCCTTGATGAGCGAGGTAATGGCCGTGACCAGCTCCGGCAGGGACGTGCCCAGCGCCACAAAGGTCAGCGCGATAACACTCTCGGGCACGCCCAAAGCCTGGGCGATCAGGGTGCCGTTGTCCACCAGCAGGTTGGCGCCCATGGCGATCAGCACCGCGCCCAGCACCAGCAGCATCAGCATACGGGGCAGGGGCATGGTCTCTTCTTCCTCTTCATGCTCCTCTGCGGGGGCGTTCTTCATCTGGTGGATGTTGGCCGCCATGTAGGCCACGAACATCGCCAGCATGATAAAGCCCATGGGACGGGTGAACTTGCCGAAGCCGTAAGCCGCCACGCAGTAGATGGCCGCCGCCGCAAAGAAGAACATCACCGGCATTTTCAGCGTTTTGGGGTCCACTTTACCCGGGCGCACCGCAATGGTGATAGCCGCGATCAGCGCCGCATTGCAGATGACCGAACCGATAGCGTTGCCGTAAGCGATCTCGCCGTGGCCGGACAGCGCCGACATCGTGGAGACCATGACCTCGGGCAGGGTAGTGCCGATGGACACCACTGTGGCTCCAATCAGCAGTTCGGGCAGATGGAACCGCCGCGCCAGCGCCGATGCGCCGTCCACGAACCAGTCGCCGCCTTTAATGAGAAACAGCAGCCCGACAATAAACAGCAGTACAGGGATCAGCATAAAAACTCCTTTTTTTCATAGTTGGCAGTTAAATTTGCATATTTTATCAGTATACCATATTGTAGCAAAATTGCAACAGCCCGGCCGCCAGATTGACAAATTTCGACATGCAGGGTAGAATGGAGCCAAACGGAAAGGGGGCCGGCCTATGACCTGGACCGAAGCCAGCGGCACCTACTGGATGGCCGTGCTGATTATGGGTGTTTTGGGGTACATCAAGCAGAAGGAGCTGCTATGGCGCAACGCCGACCAGCGCCGCCGCGTATACACCCGCAACCCCACGCTGCCCTGCGATTATTTGGGGGCGTTTAGTTTGGGGGAATTCTGGGGGTACCTGCTACAGGTGTTTGGCACCCCAATGCCGGTGTTTGCCGGTAAAATTTTGCACCGCGCCCTGACCGTGATTACCGACGACCTTGCCAGCGCCCTGGTGGCCCTATGGGTGTTGTTGATGGCTGTTATATTACCGTTGGTCGTGGAAATTTTTGTGGACCGCTGGTATTATGGGACGAATGCGTTTGATAAGTGATTTTCCTACGCTTGCGGCTTGAGACTTCCCTCACCGGCCACCTTGCGGCCGGTTTCTCGTTCAAACAGCATTTTGCTTTTTATGTGTTCCCTTTGGAGCCCCAAAAGGAAGGCCTAACGGCGGCCTACCATTATAAAAGGCCCTGCCGCAAGGTAGGCAGGGCCGATAAGGCGCAAACAAAAATCACTCCTGGTCGGCAGTTTTCTGTCCAATATGCGCTTCGATGGCCGAGCGGTCCAGTTCCTCACCAATAATGATAAGCACTTCCTGCCCATCGGGAATAGCCTCTACGTGCATCGTGTCGCGGGTGGCATTCAGTTCGCACCAGCCGTCAATGGTCTGCAAAAAGCCCTTGATGCGCAAAATATGCCCGCAGGCCGGATCAGCAAACAGTGCCCGGGCGGCATCCTGCAGCTGGGGCAGCGTAAGGTGCAGCTCCATGAAATACAGCGACGTGAACGCCTTGTGCTCGTCAAAATGCAGCTTGACGTAGCTGGCTTGACAGTGGCCGCAGCTGTCCAGCCGCTGCATATCGGCGTCGGTCAGGGCGTCCCAGGGCTTGCACAACGCATCGGTGTCCGCAGCAAAGCGGCGGGCGCAGTGGCAGGCTTCCAGCGCACGGTTCAAATGCGCCAGTGTTGCCTCAGTCTGGCCGGGGGCGGCCAGCTGGCAGCGGCTCATCAGCACCATGCCCGCGCTGGCGGCTTCGCTGGCCAGCAGATACTCACCTTGGGGGCTGAGCTGCGTTTCCAGCAGCGCGTCCACAATGGCAATAACATTGCCAAGCGTGTACCAGCGGTCCAGTGGCTCGTCCCGCAGCACGTCATAGAACTCGTCCACGTCGAAAATGCCGCTGGGTTCCACCAGTACGCGGTCAAAGCCCTGCATCGCCAGCGAGATCAGCTTGGTGCGCATCCGGCGCTGGTGGGTGTCGCAATCGCAGCCGCCACTGATGGTCTCGATGTCGCAATTGTCGCCCAGCAGATCCTGCAGCAGCATTACGTCGACATTCACCGCGCCGAAGTCATTTTCCAAAATGCAGACGCGCTGCCCGCGGGCGTTGAGCCAATGCACATATTTGCGCAGAAACGTTGTTTTTCCTGCGCCTAAAAAGCCGGTTATTAAGTCGACCTGTACCATAAGCTTTTCCTCTTTCTATTGTGCCGGACCGTCAGCGATCCGGCTCGCAGTCCAAAATGGACGGAATGTTCGTCCAGCGGGGCATATCACCCTTGTAGCACTCATGCAGCCAGGCCACGGCAGCATCCAGCCCCGCCTGGCTGCCCTCAAACTCAGCGGATCGTATCTTTTCCTCGGCGGTGTGCTCAACGCTCCACGGCCCGGGCCAGACCGTAACGGTCAAAAACTCGATCTTTCGCTTGCCGCTCTCGTCCGCCGGGTCGGCCTTTTTGCCCGGCGTAATGACATACCGCATCCCTTGCTCCGCCCCCGAGTAGGGGTTGCCATTGTGAAACCAGTGATAAATTGGAAAAGCGTCTAACATAATATTTCCTTCTTTGTAAAAAAGAAAAGAGGCTCCCTTCCGGGTAAGCCTCTTTCTTAATTTGGAGCGGGATACGAGTCTCGAAGCCTATTTTTTGACCGTATCACCGCTGTGTATAAGGCAATTGCACCCGAAAAGCGTTTATTTTTCTTTTTTATTGTGTTATAATTCGGACTTTCAAAATTGTATCATGCGGCGCATTTACAGTAACGCATCCAGGCGCTTACGAGCATCTTCCAGCATTTGGGGCTTGAGGGCCATGTAGACATCGTGGATCATCTTTGCATTGGCGTGACCCACCAGCTGTATTGCAATTTCCTCCGGCACACCAGCCATGGCCAGCATGCAGACGTACTCATGGCGGAACTGGTGACCGCAGACAGGGACGCGCCAAGTGCTGTACTTCACAACCTCGCTGCGACCGCGGCGGTACACGCGCTTGGTGTGAACAACTTCCTCGCCCACGCCGTACTTGCGCCAGAAGCGCTGCCACATCGTTTCGTATTTTTTCAGTGTGATTGGCTTGGTGTCCAACCCGATGATGTAGGTGTCCGGCGGCAGGTGGCGGATTGGCTCCAATGCCTCGGCCAGCATGGAGAGCAGGGGAACTTTGCGGATGCCTGCGGGGGTCTTGGTGTAGTCTCGCATGTGTGGCGCGTTGTTAATGTGCTCCACGGATTTGTAGATGTGGATGACCCGCTTTTTAAAGTCGATGTCCTTCAGCTGGATGCCCAGCATCTCGCCGCGGCGCTCTCCCGTGCAAAGGTACGCCACCGGCAGCAGCGCATCCGGGTCCAGGTAGTGATCCTTGACGATCTGCACTTGCTCCTCGGTAGGCGGTGGACGCTTGCTGCGGGGCAGGCCGCGGGGCATCCGGGTCTGCACTGCAGGGTTGCAGTCACCGCGCCACTTGGGACTATCGATCCAGAACTGGTAGATGTTGTTGATGACGGTTTTCTGGTTGCTGACGGTCGAAGCGGAACAGCCCTCGAAAACAGGGGAGCGCAGGAACTCGGCGATCATGTAGGGCTGGATCTCCCGCATGCGGTACTCACCCAGAGCCTCCCGGGCGCGGCGGATATTGGGCATGTAGCTGCGCCGGGTACCCTCTTTCATCTTTTCCACAATTGCCTGGTACTCGTCTGACACGACAGAGAACAGCGGCCCAGAATCGCGGGTAATGATACGCTGGCGCTCCTGCTCCTCGTATTCTTCCTGGGCTTTCTGGATGTCGGCCCACACCTTGGCCGGGTCCTTGGCGGTGAAAGTCCGCCGTTTGTCGCCGATCAGTTCATTGCGTTGGTAGCGGCCATCCTTGCGCAGGATGAGCCCTGCTGTAATTTTGCGACGCATATTTTTACCTCCCTCAGGGTACACTTTGACAAGCCTGCCCGGAGGTGGTAATATATAGAGTGTTGGGTCTATATTGTCCGTTCCGGGCAAGCTGATCTATGCAAACGCTCTGCCAGTTGCCGCTGGTAGAGCTGTTTTTATAATTATACTAATCGGCGAATGGCGCTGACAATTGAGTCTGTGTTCCAGCCAACTATGTCATCAGCTACATCTTGTAAGTAACGAGGGATCATCGTCTGTCCCCATGGTTTTATTAGCAGAATCGGCTTTCCCATTCTTTTTGCTTCGTCAACCTCATATTGCATCCAATCGTGATAGTCCGCATACATTCCGCCAAGTACCAGTTCAATTTGAGATTTTCCAATTTTATTGGATATTGCACGTTGGATTTCAGATTTCGATGCCCACTCACTCGTTAATTCAAGCGGACGCTCTTTGGGTGCAGAATAATTGTAATAGTGAAAGTATGGTGCCTGATCCAACAATTGCACCAGCCGCATATATTCTTCCCCATATTTCCACGCATGGCTGATAAAGATCCGATAGTCGTATAAATTTGGCATTTTTGTTCATCCTTTCTGGTATGGAGGTGATTCTATGAAATTTCAGAAAAAGCCCGTCACAGTAGATGCCTATCAAACCCAAAAAGATTTATACATTCACACATTGGAGGGAATTATGCATGCCTCTCCTGGTGATTGGATCATTACTGGCATCAATGGCGAACAATATCCCTGCAAACCCGATATTTTTGCAAAAACTTATGAGCCTGTTGCAGATTGATTTTTCTTTTCTTCCCCAACTTGGGTGACATTGTTTGTTTTCCATTTTGAGCTTTCCGCAGAAATAAGCGACTCAACATTTTTTACAAACATCTGCTCGTAGCTTTCCTCTTTGCAATACGGGAACGCCCTCATCTGATAAAGGTATTTCTCATGCCGCAAGAGTTCACAAGTTGAACGGTACTCAATCCAATTTTCGTGAAAGCGGAATAGCTTGCAAATTCCCTCAATCAGGGTAATCAGCGCGCCACCCCCTCCGATTATTACCGCGATAAGTGTACTACTCGCAGCATATCCAGATAACAATGGTATTAACGCTGCAATAATAAGTTCAGTCACCTGATAGACCTTATACCATCTCTGAGCCCTTGCTGCTTTGTTGTCGTACCAATTTATCTGGTCATCAAGTCTATACTTGATATAGTCGTCTATATTTTCTATTAACCTTGTTTCAATGGTATTTTCCGCTTTGCTTTTCTTTCGGCACATTTTTTCATTTCCTTATAACTGCTCCACGGTTGCCGCCGTGGGGCGTTTTTCTTTTTTGTTATTCTGCCATGTTCTCGGAATCCCAAGACGTGACAAGTTCGCCGGAGTCGGCGTTGACGAAATCCACGTGGATATTTTCCGGGATATCGCCGCTTACGATGCCATAGGTCTGGCCGCAGGTGGCGAAAATAAGCACCGACATAGAATCACTAATGGCGGTCTCGCCGGGCTTAGTGGTGGTCGTTATAGTAAAATTCGTATAGTCCACATTGTGGTCAATGGCCGTAAAGTTGGGATAATCCTCTGTGCCGACCATGCCATCCAGCGTGGACTGGATGGATTCTGAGATACCGTCCACGATAGCCTTGTGCTGGTCTTTGCTCATCACATAGGTGACGCTGCCATCCTCGTTGATCTGACCGCTGTGGACTTTGCCGTCCGCGACCTGCTGGTCGATTTCCTCCTGGGTGATGTCAGCGGCGAAGTCGGCAGGGAAGGTGATGGTCACATCGAAAAGGCCTTTATCCACGTCGATGCTGCCGATGTCGCTTAGGGCCTGCTCGGCCTCATCGACCGTCGCATCCAGTTCAGAATCTGCCGAGGGTTCTTCGGCGGTTGCCTCGGATTCCGAGGACGCCGGAGCCGTTGCTTCAGACGATGCCGCCGGGGTGGATGTACCGCAAGCGGTAAGGCCAGCCAGCACGACAGCGGCGAGGATTAAAGAAAGTTGCTTTTTCATGGGGGCCTCCTTGCTTTTAAGTTTCGGATGTTATTGGGAACGCATTATAAAAATAGCCTAACCTGTGCGTCCTCGGTGGCTTGGATGTTTTTTCGCATTTTTGCTTCCTTCCATGCGGTTGCAGTTTCCTCTGCTACGCGTTTATAAGTGGCCACAATCCATGGCTGCAACCATTCCAGTTCTTCCGGGGCGCTAAAAAACACGCGGATAAAGCCACTGCCATCGGTCTGCGTAGCGGGGGCTGTGTCGATGCCATCAGGCAGTGTTACTGCCTCATCCACAAGGATATAAGGCTTTTGGGCGCGCACTTTTATACGCATTGCCCTGTGCCAGTAGTTGACCGACAGGTAAGAAGAAGGGCTGAACGACAGATGATCAACATTGCAGCGCTGGCGCTTAAGCGTACGATACACCCACAGACACATTGCTTGTTCTTCCGGCAGAAGTGCTTCAAATTTTGCACGTTCTGTAGCCAGCCAGTCTGTCAATAACTTAGCCAAGACCTCTCCACATACATGTGCGTCATCCTCGGCCCGGTGAGCCTGTTGCTGCTGTATGTCCAATGCACTTGCCACTGTTTGCAGTTTGTGGTTTTCTAACGTTGGCAGGCGGCGCTGGCTGAATGTAAGCGTATCTACAAATTTCATGCGCGAAGTCATTTCACACCGCCGCAGTGCCGCTTTCAAAAAAGCACTGTCAAATGCGGCGTTGTGTGCAACCAAAACGTCCTTGCCTTTTAGGGCATCCTCCCCGATAAAGTCCGCAAATTGCTTAATTGCTACAGGCTCATCTGGCGCATCCGATACATCTGAATCTGTAATATGGTTGACTTCACTGGCTTCTTTCGGAATCGGCATGCCGCAATTTATCAGTGTAGAAAAAGAATCCATGGGTTTGCAATCAACAAATTTCACCGCCGAAATTTCTATAATGCGATCCTTTTCAGCGTCAAAACCTGTTGTTTCAAGATCAAAAGCAATAAACCGTTTTTCGCACAGGCAAGCCAGGGAAGGGGTAAGCTGATACTTACTGTTATCTGCTTTCTTAACAGAAGCATGGTGCTGAGCTTTCCCATAAAAAGCGACCTCTAACAGTAGATTGTCTTCTCCACCAACTTCATACGCCTTAGCTATCACTGGCAACCCATCGCTGATCCACGCGCGAACCATATCCCGCATACGATTGGAGCGCATAACTGCAACATCCTGGTCTTTCCATCGAACCAGAACCGCATCTTTGTCTCCCTCATGCTTTTGGGGTAGCAGTTCAAGAGTCTGACCGCGGTACATACCAGCACTTGCGCAGGTCTTGCCATACATCCCACCAAACTGCCACAATACTCGTACCTCTACCTCCGTATAATGATAACTGCGCTCTAGTCCATTATAGGTAGTCGGCGTATATTCACGTGGTGGCTTTTCATGCGGTTCGGCCGACGTTTCAGCGGGGTTTATGACCTTTTTAAGAAAATCCAAAAATCCCATGGCGCATCTTCCTTATTGATTGAAATCTATACCCCTGCACTCTGTCCAGTAGTGCAGGGCCTTTTTTATGTAATCCTCGTCTATGTCGAAGTAGTCGGCCAGCTGCCAGGGTTCGGTGTAGCCCTGGTGCATGGCCTGGCGGATTTCCTCCGGCGGCAGGCAGCGGCGGAACGCATCCGCATCGGCGCGATGCTCGTTCTGAGCCACCAGTTGAAAGGGACTGTCTACTTTGTGCAGCGCCCCAGTGTGCAGATGGCCGGATTCGTGTAGCATGGCCGTGCGCATTTGGCGGACCGTTTTCAATTTTAGAAAATTCAGCCCTACCGCATAAGCGTTATGATAGCGCACGGTTGTAGCCCCGGCCGGCAGCCGGTCAAAGGGGATAATGTCCACATCGTGTGTGCGGCAATAGCTGTAAAATTCCGAAGTGCTGAACATCAGTTGCCTTTCTCGCGGCGCTTCCTCCGAGCATCCACAAGATCGAGGAAGTCGCGCATATCTTCTTTTTCTTCCTCGGTCAGCTGTTTATAACGGTTATAGAACGCTATATCGGCATCATCGAGTTTATCGTGCTCACTGGTAAGGTCGGACATCCGAACACCCAGCCAATCTGCCATACGCTGCATTTTATCAACGCGGGGATACTTGCGCCCGTTGCACCAATCTGACACGGTGGAACTGGAACACCCCATATAATTGGCCAGATCCAGTTGGGTGAGGCCCTTTGCGTTCAAATAGGATTTAAGGTTATCCGCAAAGACCATTTTGGCGTTGTCACTCATAAAATCAACTCCTCATGCCCTCATTATACGCTAAAAGCAAAACAAAATCAATATTTTACAAAAACATTTTCGCTTTTAGCTTGACAAATTCGCTTATAGCGAGTATTATAAGAGACAGAAACGGAGGTGATCCATGAAATGCAGATGCAGAAATTTCCCAAAATCACGCTTGCTGCTGCCAGAGTAAACGCTGGTCTTAGCCAGCAGGAGGCTGCAAAGGCCCTCGGTGTCAGCGTAGCCACGTTGCAGAACTATGAATCTGGGAAGACTGTCCCACAATGGGGAACTGTGCAGAAAATCGAAACTGTGTATAATTTCCCGGCAGATTTTATTTTTTTGTCGTGAAATTCGCTTTAAGCGAGCACTCGATTTTCTTACAGCACTATTATACCGCCTTGCCTGTCCCATTGTCCGGACCGGCAAAATTCGACAAGGAGATGATGCTTTCATGCCCCGCGAAAAGCCTTTGTACCACGACACACTGTCCAGCGTACGCGCCCGCGCCACCGAACTGTTCCCCGGCGAACTGCTGTTTGGCCCGACCAAGGTTGCAAAGATCCTGGGCCGCAGCCGCGCCTGGGTATGGCGGCACTACGGCAGTTTCAACAGCATGACCGTCGAGCAGATCGCAAGCCTGATCTGCTGAACTACGAAAGGAGAAACCACACAAAACACATGAGTAGAAGAAACATCCGTCTGTTTTTACTGATTATGGGCATCGTGTACATAATCTGCTTTTGGCTTCATGGCCGACAGCACGAGCTGGTAATGGCCGCAATCTATACTGTAGGCTCACTGATAATGGAGGATTAACCATGTATCAAAACAAAGAGGCCGCCCGGGTGTTGGCGCACCCGAACGGCCAGAGATGTGAACTCACGCAAATTCACAATCATATTTTACTGCATGTCGTGCGTTTTGGCAAGGTCTTTTGCAAGACCTGCGCGGTGATGCTGGCCCTGCTGGGGCTGGCCGCACTGGCAGCCTTGCCCACGGCCACCGTCTCGGCAGTGCTGACACTGATCGGTGCCATCGCCGCCCTGAACTGGGTATGCGGCGCATGGTTTACCCTGTGCGAGATGGAGGTGGCACTGCATGGAAATCTCTAAAAACCAGAAACTTGAGCCGAAGGAATGGCTCGACGCTGTCCTCGACCACCTCGACCAACTGTACATGCTCACGAGGCCGCCGCTCGCCCCGATGGACTGCGAGTTTTTACTGCTGGCAGGCGAAACGGCAGAGTTTCCCTCCTTGCATGTTCCGGCCGAGACATTGCTCGAACTCTCCCGCGAGTTTGGAATTCACGTCGAGCACCGTATCATCGGCTGGAACTTCGGCCAGGTTCACGCCGAACGCTACTTCTATTACCGCGATCACAAGATCTATACCGCAGACTTCGTCGACAGCGTGGAGGAGGCGGAAAAGCTATGGAGTTAAGAGCAACCCGCCTCGACCGCCGGCTGACACAGCCGCAGATCGTGGCCAAGATGAAGGAAGTCGAGCCGCGCGTCGATGTAGCGCTGTACTCCAAGATGGAGAGCGGCATCTGCCTGCCGACCCCGCCCCTGATGGGCGTGATCCTCTCGGTGTTGAATTGCCCACTGCACGACATCTACTCCGGCGAGGAGGTCACCTTTCCCGCCGCAACGCCGGACGTGATCGAGATCCCCGAGGAGGCCCGCGTCCCCGTACACCCTCGCAAGCCTGACCGCCGCAAGGGAGATCGCCACCGCAAGACCCGGCGCATCTGCCTGCGCGTGGACAATGCCACCGCCGAACTGCTGCCGAAAATCTGTGCCGCACAGGGCTATAAATCCGTGCAGGCCTGGCAGCAGGACTGTCTCGACACCCTGATCCACAACTACCAGCAGGAAGGAGGGGCCGAGGATGTACTTACCGGAGACACCGCCGCTGCCGCCGATTAAGCCCGGCGACCCTGACTACGACCCTTTCGCCAAGCCCAGGCACCGCTCGTGCAGCTATCGCTCACCGGCCCCGGTGTCTGGATCTGCCCAACGTGCTGCACCGTCCTGGGAACGGTCGGCAGACGATACAAAACGACCTGCCCGGCCTGTGGGCAGAAAGTAAAGGAGCTTTCCCATGAAACTTTATGAAATTCCTGATATGATTCAGCAGTTTTTGGATGCCTACGATGCCGGGGACGTGCCGGAGGAGGCCTTCGACGATACCCTTGAATCTCTGACGGGCGACTTTGCCCAAAAGCTGGACGATTGTGCCTGCGCCTACAAGGGCCTGCTGGCCGAGGCGAAGGAGATCAAGGCCGAGGCCGATGCCCTCGCCGCCCGCTACAAGGCCAAGAAAGCCCAGGCTGACCGCATGGTTGCCTACATGGACAAACAGCTCAAGCGGGCCGCCGGTCTGGGCGTGAAGCCTGCCAAGCTGGAAACTGCCCGCAACGTGCTGTCCTACCGTACCAGCGAGGCCGTGGACGTGCCGGACGTGGAGAGCGTGGTCCTCTGGATTCAGGCCCACGATCACGAGGAGATCAACGGCGTGGCCGTGAATCAGGACGATCTCCTCAAGTATAAGGAGCCGGAGCTGTCCAAGACCGCGCTGAAAACTGCGCTCAAGGCCGGGCTCATCGTACCCGGCGCGACCGTCAAGACATCGTTCAACCTGCAGATCAAGTAAGGGGGCAGCAGCATGGAAAACGCAACAGGAATGGGAAACCTCGAGCTTTACCAGCAGTTCCGCGCCGTGCCGGAGAACGCCCAGCGTGCCATCACCGGCGGCCGGCTCAAGGGCAAGACAGAAATCAACCCCATGTGGAGAATCAAGGCCCTGACCGAGGTGTTCGGCCCCTGCGGCATCGGCTGGAAATACGAAATCACCAAGAAATGGCTGCAACCCTGCGAAAAGACCGGCGAGATCGCCGCTTTCGTGGATCTCAACCTCTATTTTCTCGACAAGAGCACCGGCACATGGTCGGAGGCCATCCCCGGCACCGGCGGCTCGATGTTCTGCGCCAACGAGCGCAACGGCCCGAACTGCTCGGACGAGTGCTACAAGATGGCGACTACCGATGCGCTCTCTGTGGCCGCCAAGGCGCTGGGCGTAGGTGCCGATATTTACTGGCAGGCTGATTCCACCAAGTACACCACCGATGCGGACCCGGCACAGCAGCAGGGCAAGGCTAAAAAGCCTGTCTGCGCCAAGTGCGGCCGCCCGCTGCAGGGGCTTCAATTCAAGAACGGCCAGACCATCACCCTGGAGCAGGCACAAATCAAATTCGATGGCCTGTGCTATTCCTGCTGGAAAAAGCAGCAGGCCACCCAGAAGGAGGCGCAGGCATGATGGAACGCCATCAACTCGGCACCTGCCTGTACATGATCTCCTATGTCAGCGACCGCGATCCCGGCCTGGGCCGCTACATTGTCCGGCCGGTCATCCTGTGCGCCTGCTATGAGGGGCCGCCCGCCGAGATCTTCCTCAAACGCACCGACGGCACCACGGTCTGGGTGCGGCAGGACAAGCTCGGCTCTCAGGTGTTCACCTCTGCCGGGGAGGCTGCCGAAGTAGCCGCCGCCTGGACGGAGAAGCTGCACGAAAGCTGGCGGCGCTTATGATCGAGATTCGATTCAACGGCGGGCGGTTCTCCCGTGAACGGGAGGGGCTGTTCCTGTGCCTGAAAATTCTGCCCGCCTACGAGGCCGCCGCGTACAGGCTGTTGGATATGCTGAACGGCGAAAAGCCCTTCACAGCGGCTTGCAAGCCGTTCAGAGAACGCCGCAGCCTGTCGGCCAATGCGTACTGCTGGGTTTTGTGCGAAAAAATTGCCATCGAGACCAGCACCTCGAACGTCTGCATCACCAAAGAGGACGTATACCGCGAGGCAATCCGCCGGGTCGGTGTGTTCCAGATTGTGCGTGTTGCGACCGCCGCTGTTGCATACACCTGTGAGCACTGGCAGCGATCTGGCATTGGCTGGATTGCTGAACCCATGGGGCACTGCACCGGTGACGACTACGACGATGTCTGCCTGTACTACGGCTCCAGTACTTACGACCGCGCCGAGATGGCCCGGCTCCTCGATGACCTGATCGAGGATGCCGAGGCCCTGGGCATTGAGACGAAATCCCCGGAGGAGGTGGACAGGCTGTTGAGCCTGTGGCAATGCGAAGATGCTACTTGTGCGGAAAGGTGATTGCCCTGGAGCGACATCACATTTTCGGCGGGCCGAACCGCACCCTCTCCGAACGCTACGGCCTGGTTGTGCCACTGGTGCCACAACGAGCCGCCGGACGGCGTACACTTCAACCCTGACCGTATGCAGCTGCTGCATGAACTCGGCGAGCAGAAATACCTCGACGAGACCGGCGATACGGTCGAGGGCTTTATAGCTAAGTTCGGGACGAACTATCTCCCGACAGAAAGGACAAAAAATGCTTAATGTAATTGCAATCCAGGGCCGCCTTGTCCGTGACCCGGAAATGCGCCAGACCACGACCGGCAAGAGCGTATGCTCGTTTACCATTGCCTGCGACCGCGGGCGTAAGGATTCCAACGGGCAAAATATTGTCGATTGGATTCCCGTTGTTGCGTGGGAACGCACGGCTGAATTCATCTGTAAATATTTCCAGAAAGGGCAAATGATCGTCCTGGATGGCCGCCTGCAATCCCGCAACTACAAGGACCGGGACGGCAACAACCGCACGGCGATTGAGATCAATGCCAACAACGCCAATTTTGCCGGGCCAAAGTCCCAACAGGATGCCCAGGCTGGCGGCTATGCCAGCGCCAGCGGCGAACCCAACATCCAGTTCGAGCCGATCGACGACGACGAGGGCGATCTGCCGTTTTAAGGGGGAACCGCTATGCAGATGGAAGAATACCCTGTACCGAATGAAGCTAACCGGGCGCGGCAGTTCGTGCTTATCCCGGCGGCAATTCTGGACGACAGGCGAATCAAGGCGGCGGAAAAGATCTTTTTCGCCGAGATCATGGCTCTATCGAACAATACCGGCTACTGTTACGCGACGAGCACATATTTTCGCACCCTGTACGGCGTGTCAGTCACGACCTTGCAGGGCTGGCTTGCAAACCTCAAGATGTGCGGCTACATCAAGATCGACGTGATCCGCAATCCCGACAACAGCGTCAAAGAGCGGCGGATCACCCCGTACTGTCTGGACTTTGCACCCTACGGCGAAAATCTGGGGGAGTCCCCCGAAATTCTGGGGGAGCCCTCCCCCGAAAATCTGTTAAACCCTCCCCCGAAAAACCGGCAAGAGAATAATACAATACTAAATAATACAAGTAAGAATAAGAGAGAGAGCACACGCGAAGCTCGCCCGAAATCAATCGAAGACGTTCGCGCCTATTGCCGAGAGCGAAACAACAGTGTCAACGTCGATAAGTGGTACGCGCACTATGAGTCGAACGGCTGGAAGATTGGCCGTAATCCTATGAAGGACTGGAAAGCAGCTATTCGAAAGTGGGAGGCCGATGACGGTTGCGGACCGAAACCGAAAGGAGGGACACAGCCCCATGCTTCAAAGTTTGCAGAGGATTTTGTCTGATACCGGCGTACAGCCCCGGCACCAGATGACCGAGGAAGAATGGCAGCGTCACCTTGTGGACCAGCTGAACAGCAAGCCCGGCACCAAAGATGACGGCATCGACTGCCCGGATTGCCTCAACCGCGGATACTATTTCCGCTACGATGAACAGATGGCCGCCCGCGTACAGGTGCCATGCCACTGCCTGGCCCGCCGGGAAGCCCGCCGCCGTCTGGATCGCAGCGGCCTCGGCCCGGCCCTGCGGCGGATGACCTTTGCTACATACCAGGCCGATGATGAATGGCAGCGCCGGATCTATGCCGCCGCCAAAGCCTACGCGGCCACCCCGGCGGGCTGGTTCCTGGCCGGCGGTCAGGTCGGCAGCGGCAAGACCCACATCTGCACGGCCATCCTGCAGGAGCTGTCCCTGCGGTATCCCGTGCGGTACATGCTGTGGAGAGACGAAAGTGCCCGGATCAAGGCCCTGCTGAACGAGCCGGAGGGCGTGGAACGGATGCGGGATCTGAAAACCGCGCCGGTGCTCTACATCGACGACCTGTTCAAGGGTGCCGAGCGCCCCACCCAAGGTGACCTCAATCTCGCCTTTGAGCTGCTGAACTACCGCTACAACGATGAGCGGCTTTACACGATCATCTCCACCGAAAAGCTGCTGGACGAGCTGATCGCCATTGATGAGGCCATCGGCTCCCGCATTGCGGAGCGCAGCAAGGGCCACCGGGTGCAAATTAACCGCGACCCGGCCCGGAACTGGAGGACACGATGATTGGACAGCACATTAGGCTCGTGTTCGTCGGGGTGCCGCCCTCGATGAACCAGTTCAACGGGCGGACGAACGTCCAGGTCTACCGCGCGGTAAAAGCCGACTGGACAGACCGCGTCACCTGGCAGGCCCGCGCCCGGCGGCCAAAGCGCCCTTTTGAACGGGCTGAGGTGCTGATCGAGTATCAGTTCCAGGACAATCGCCGCCGCGACCCGGACAACTACTCCGGCAAGTTCATTCTGGACGGTCTGACCAAGGGCGGCATCATCCGGGATGACAGTTTCAAACACATCTCACTCACCGTGCGGGCCAAGCCCAACCCCGGCCCGGCGGAGACAACAATCACGATCCGGGAGGTTTTGAACGATGAAAGACCTGAAATTCGATAACCAGCGCGGTGCAAGTATGGCCTGTGATCTGGTGGACGTGGTACGGTGCAGGGATTGCGAGTATTGGATGAAAAAGCCAGACGGTGTGCGCGGCACGTGTCTACTATTAAGCAAACTCATTGATCGCGAAGACATTACGGGTTGCAACGAGTTTTGCTTTTCTGGAACGAAGAAAAGGGTAAAAATGGAATGGATTAGCGTAAAAGATAGGTTGCCTGAACCGCACACAGATGTCCTCATTTGGGGACGCTATGGTGCCTTTATTGGCTGGTACAGCCACACGCGCCAGATGTGGCGCAGTGATGACTACGGCGAGATCCGGGATGTCACCCACTGGATGCCGCTGCCCGATGCGCCGGAGGTGGTGAGCGAATGATGATTTTAACCATCCTCGGCGACATCATCCTGGGCTGCATGTTTGCCGGGTTCTATGCGCTGGGTGTCTCCGCCGGGAAGGCTGCCACCCGGCAGGAGCCGGAGAACAGCATTGCCATGGAGCACAGGCATGGAGGTGAGGATCCTTGACCTATGAAGAAAAGGTCCGCTGGCTGCGGCGGTACCGGGACAGTCTGCGGCTGGAGCGCACCCTGCGGGAGGAACTGGCAGAACAGCAAAGCAGGGCTTGTAAGATTACCGCCGCTTTGACCGGCATGCCGGGCGGGGGAGGGGACGGCCAGGCGCTGCCGCGCACCGTGGAGAGTATTATCGCCGCGCAGCAGGAATTGCAGGCGCAGATCAACCTTTGCGGGGCTGTCCGGCGGGAGGTTGTCGCCGTCCTTAACCAGGTTGCCGATGCGCGGGACCATGAGATCCTGCGCAGGCGGTATTTGTTGGGGCAGCGGTTTGAAGAGATAGCTGTGGAGATGTGTTTGGAGTATCGGTGGGTGAGGAGGAGGCATAAGATGGCGGTAGGTGCCATGACTATATAGGAGGCTTGATTTTTGTGTACAAATGGGATAAACTGAAAGCACCGAATCTTTTTGGGCAGAGGTGCGATAAAATGTCAACGCAGTATGATTTCCTGGCAAGACAAATTCTGGAAGGTGTAGATATTTCAAATGGCACCCCTGACATTATTGCACTTGCCAAAAAGTATGGAATCGAAGTTTTATCAAGCAATCGTTACCTTACAAAAAGAAACGAGCCTGAATTTACTTTCTATTCTCCGTATGTAAAGGGCGCACTATCTGCAGAGAATGAGGCTATACTTAATCCTCATATGCCCTATCACTTGCTTCTTGCCACACCTTCACCGTCTGAATGCCGCGAATGGATTGCATATTATATCGTGCTCGTTTTTATGTTTCAAAAGAAAATGATTTCATCTTATTTTCTCATGACCGCAATGTGTGGTAATTTGTCTCTTAGAAATGATACGTTTCACCGATTCGCAACAAGTATATTGATTCCAGAACAGGGGCTTCACAAATGGGGTTGGGGAGAAAACAACTTTCCCTCCCGCTTTGCGCTGTGGAATGATGTTACCCGTCAAGAAGCTGCCATTCATTTTGCCGTTCCGCGAGAGGTTGTAGATATTCGGCTTAGCTTGTATAATACGGCTGGTGCGTTGTTACCGCCCAACCTCATGAATAATCTTGAGGGACAAATCAGCAATGAGGGATGACTTAATTATGGAAAGTCCATATAATCCAATTGATGACAGTATTGAAGAACCAGCTAGTCATGAACAGATAAAAGAACTCAAAGACGTAGAAAACGTGAACAGTCATGCAGAGCAGTTATCAAATCTCCTGCAAAATTACGTTCGCACATATAAAGAGAGGGTGGAACAGAATTCCCAGCTTCGTCACGATTTTTATTGTGTAACAATGCTTATTTTTTCTTTCTTGTCTTTGTTTTTTCCAGCATTAATTCTCACATTTGTCTGGTTTGGCAAAATATCTGACATAAATCTTGCCGTTGCTCTTATTTCTGCCGCAGCATCCATCGTAACCTCCGTCATCGTTTTGCCCAAGACCATCGCCGAATACTTGTTCTCTACAGAAGAAGATTCTAAAAATGCCGATATTGTGAAAGAAATCATTAAAAGCGATCTGGAAATCCGCAACAAATTGAACTCTGATGACCATACAGATGGTGGTAAATATTGATTTTGACCCTCGAAAGCCCCCTGTAAAAGTGGTATAATGATACTGTCAAAAGCCGTAAGGAACGGGAAACCGCCTTGCGGCTTTTGTGTTGCCGGGGTTTGGGCAGCCCCCGGTGGCGATTGCGTCCATAGCGAATCCTCCTATTCTTTATCACAGCTGACAGCCGGGAAAGACCGGCGCTTTTTTGTAGGCGTAGCTTAACGCAAAGCAGCGGTCTCCAAAACCGCGAGATGAAGGTGCAAGCCCTTCCGCCTGTGCCATCCACCCCACCAGCCCGGAGAAGCTCACACATCCTTTTCTCTTTCTCTTCTGTCTGTGTGCTGGCGGGGCGGCTCTTGTAAATAACCACCGGGGGGTGCCTATGGAGAAACGACCGACCGGCAATCCCCGATATGCCAACGGGGCCTTGCGCCGCAAGTACCGCGCCAGACTGCGGGCCATGGGTGGGCCGTGCGGTATCTGCCACGGCAGGCTGGGGCCGATCCATTACGAGGAACCGTCCGATTCCGCGCACCCACTATCTTTTGTGATCGATGAGATCCATCCTGTGTCGAAGTGGCGGCAGTTCGGGTATGCTTCGCCCCGCGCTGCGGCCGAGGATTGGGGCAACTTGCAGCCTGCACATTACTTTTGCAACGCGCAAAAAGGCAACAAAACTGGCGTTTTCGGGACAGATTCTGGGCAAAAAATCACAAAAGCGCCCAAAATCAGCGATGGAAACTGGTAGTGGGGGAGGGTCCCCCGGCCCCCGCGGTGGCGACCTCGCCCTGTCCAGCGCCGATTTACACACAGGGAGTTTTTGCATGAAGATGAAGAGCGTGACGGCCAGGGGCGACCGGCTGAAACAGCTGAAAGAACTGGCCAGGGTATTGGCAGAAAGCATTGACAGCTGCCTTGACCCCAAGGCGCTGCCGCCGCTGGCCAAACAGTACCGGGAGACCATCCGGGAAATTGAAGAAATCGAGGGAGCAAATAACCATGGCGACGAAGTCAGCGACATCCTTGGCGAGCGCGCCGCTGATGGGAAGCCAGGAGCCGTCCGAAAGGATCGCGCCTGAGTACCAGCGGTCGGACGGGTTTGACGCTGCCAAGCTGGTGCGGGTGGGCGGCACTGTGCTGGACCCCTGGCAAGGTGACGTACTGGACGACTGGATGGGGTTTACCCCGGCGGGCAAGTGGGCCGCGCCCACGGCGGGCGGCAGCGTACCGCGCCAGAACGGCAAAAGCCTGCTGATCCAGGCCCGGAGCGAGGCCGGGATGCTGATGTACAACGAGCAGGTCATCTACACCGCCCATCTGCAGAAAACCGCCACCGAAACCTTCGAGGAAATGCGAGACTTTTTCGAGGGGCCGAAACTGCGGCGCTATGTGGCCGAGATCAAGACGGCCATCGGGCGCGAGCAGATCATCCTGAAGTCCGGCGCGCGCATCAAGTTTCTGGCCCGTACCCGCAACGGCGGCCGCGGCCAGCATGGCGACCTGCTGATCTTTGACGAGGCCCAGGAACTGGACGCGAACCAGCAGGCATCCTTTCTGCCGGCCATCTCGGCCAGCCTGAACCCGCAGACGCTGTACCTGGGCACCCCGCCCGATGAGACCGCCGTGGGTACGGTGTTCCGGGGCATCCGCAGCAAGGCGCTGGAAGGCGAGAGCCGCAAGACCGCCTGGTTTGAGTTTTCTGTACCCGAAATCGGGGATGTGACCGACAAGCGCCGCTGGGCGGCAACCAACCCGGCACTGGGGCGGCGCATCCAGCTGACCACCATTGAGGGCGAGGTGGAACAGATGGACCCCGACACCTTCGCCCGGGAGCGCTTGGGCTGGTGGAGCCCGGTAACAGCTGAACAGCTGGACTACGCCCTGAACAAAGCCGCCTGGGAGCAGTGCGCCAGCGATGAGCTGAAACCCGAGGGCAAGACCGCCTACGGGGTAAAGTTTGCCGCCGATGGTTCTGCCGTCTGCCTGTGTGGTGCGGTCATCCCGAAAGAGGGACCTGCCCGCGTCTCGCTGATCGAGATGCGGCCCGCGGGGCAGGGGCTGGGCTGGCTGGCCGATTGGCTGAATGCCCGGTACGACCGCGCGGGCTGTGTGGTCATTGACGGCCGCAACGGCGTGGACGTGCTGGTGGAGCGCATCCGCCCCATCTGGAAAGCGAAAAATTCCGTCATCCGCCCCGGCACGAAAGATGTGATCGCGGCGGTGGGCGGTTTTACCAACAGCGTGAACGAGCACAGCCTGACCTGGTATCGCCCCCAGGCGGTGCTGAACGAGAGCGCGGTGACCGCCATCAAGCGGCCCATCGGCGGCGGGTACGGCTTTGGCGGCGACAACAGCCTGCCGGTGGAAGCCTGTGCCCTGGCCCTTTGGGGCGCAAAAACCTGCAAACGAGACCAGACACGCAAGATGCGCATCGGCTAAAAGGAGCAAAGATGACCGACCTGCATTTTGGCATCATCACAGGGCTGACCCTGGAGGAAAACCGGCAGCTGGCAACGCTGGCCGAGGTGTTCAACTACCACCAGCCCTACAATGAGACCAAAGACAAATACTACGAGGGGCACATCACCCTGAACGATGTAAACATCGGCATTGCGCTGCCCGACGGCATCAAAAAGCTGGCGGTCGGCTGCAACTGGGGCCAGAAAACCGTGGATGTGCTGGCTGCGCGCAGCATGTTTGACGGTTTTGTAGGCAAAAACACCGAAGCCCTGACCCAGCTGGTGGCCGATAACCGGCTGATTGCTGAATACAGCAAGGCCTGCCGGGATGAGTTGAAATACGGATGCGTGTTCGCCACGCTGTACGCCGACGATGCCATCGGCTGCCGCATCCGGTTCCACAGCCCCGCCACAGCGGCGGCTTTGTGGAGCGGCGAAAAAGGGCGCATCGACTGCGGGCTTGCCATCATTGACACCGTGCCGGATGAGCAATTTGAGGGGCGCTGGGTGCCGCACCTGGTCAACCTGTACACCGACGACGCCGTTATTGTGCTGGAACGCGTGCAGGGCCAATGGACGGCCACACGCCACGCCAACCGCATGGGCCGCCCGCTGATGGAGCCGCTGATCTGGAACGCCACCAGCGACAAACCCTTTGGCCGTTCCCGGCTGAAAAAGGCCATCCGCGCACTGATCGACGACTATGTCCGCATTGTTGCGAACGCCACTGTGGCGCTGGAGTTCGACACCACACCGCAAAAGTATCTGCTGGGCGTGACCGATGAGCAGTACGATGTCCTCATGAACGACAAGTTCAAGACCTACGTAGGCAGCCTGCTGACGGCCACCAGCAACCCCGAGACCGGCGAGAACCCGGAGTTCGGCCAGCTGGCCCAGGGCAGCCTGGCACCCCATGTGGAAAAAATGCGGATGACCGCCACCCAGTTTGCCGCCGCCACCGGCCTGACCGTGACCGATGTGGGCGTGATCAATGATGCCAACCCAACCAGCAGCGATGCGATCCTGGCCCAGAGCCAGACCCTGGTGCTGATGGCCCAGCAGCTGAACACCGGCAACGGTGATGCGCTGCGCACCATTGCCCAGATGGCCCAGGCCATTGCCCGCAGCGTGACGCTGGATGAATTGACCGAGGAGGAGCGGGACGTTATGGCTCACTTCAAGAACCCGGCGATGCCCAGCGTAGCCGTGACCGCCGATGCGGCCATCAAGATCGCCACGGCCCGGCAGGAGTTTGCCAGCACCGACACCTTTTTGGAGATGATCGGTTTTGACCAGGCGGACATTTTGCGCATCAAGGCCCAGGAGCAGCGGGTGCGGGGGCAGCAGGTTTTGTTAGAGGTCGAAGATGAAGCTGACGGCACAAACGTGGAGTGAGTATGTGGCCCGCCTGGCCCGGCTGAACCAGAGGGCCGGGCAGCTGATGGCCGACTACATAGCCGCCCACGGCACCGGGGACACCGATGCATTGATCGCCTACGCCCACGCGCTGGTGACAAAGTACGGTGAGGGCAGTGCCGAGCTGGCCTGCCAGATGTACGATGCCCTGGCCGCTGCGGCCCGGGCGGGGGTGCCTGCCGCCGAGCCTGCCGAACCGGCCAGCTACGGCGAGATAGCCAGGATGGTGCAGGCCACCAAGGCCAGCCCGCCCCAGATGCAGCGCGGGGTCAGCCGCCTGGTCAAACGCGCCGGAGCCGACACGACCTTAAAAAACGCCCTGCGGGACGGGGCCGAGTTTGCCTGGATCCCCCAGGGCGATACCTGCGCCTTTTGCCTGACGCTGGCAAGCCGCGGCTGGCAGAAAGCCAGCCAGGCAGCCATCAAAGGCGGGCATGCCGAGCACATCCACGCCAACTGCGACTGCGAATACGCGATACGGTTTGACGGCACCAGCACAGTGGCTGGGTACGACCCGGAGAAGTACCTGCGCCAGTACCGCGCCGCTGATGGGGACATCAACAAACTGCGCCGTGTGAATTATGCCACCAACAAGGAGCGCATCAACGCCCAGAAGCGGGCAGCGTATGCGGCGAGGAAAGCCGCCTTTACATCCACGCAGAATCGTGCTATACTTGGTTCCATCGACAGCGATGGGAGCGTGAAGAAGATAGAACTGACAGTTCTTGGTAACTTAGACCCTTCTCCTCTCATTTCCACGTTTGGTCATTTGCAGACCACAGAAGTTGTCGTGACGGATGAACGAATCGCGCATATTAAGGAACGACATCCAGAGGATTATCTTTTGTTTGAACAATATGGACGCGAATCCATTTTGTCCCCGGACATTCTGATTCAGGACATAAAAAACGTAGGCACTGTATTTGCTGTTAAGAAACTTCCTGACACGAATTTGAATGTCGTCTTGCGGCTGGTTTTGGATACGGATAACCCGGATTTCAAAAATTCTGTTATGACATTTTATCGGATTCGTGAAAAGAATCTTAAAAAACTGATGGAGAAGAATCCTGTTCTTTACATAAAGGAATGAATCTGCTATAATAAGCGTAGGATAAGATTGCATTTGAAGTAGAGATTGTGCTGCTACGCGCCCATTGGGCCAAAAGAAATGCGGGAAGGGGCACACCCGCCAAATGCCAATCGATGGGGAACGGTTCAGATGCCGTTCCCCGTTCCTGTTGATAGATCCATTTTAACCACGATGCAACCGCACCGTGGTTTTTTTATGCCTGTTTCTGGCCGCATGAGGCCGGGGCGGGCGTTTTTTATACCCAAAATTGCCCGGCATGGCGTAAAACTGCACAGCCAGGGCGGATGCGACCCGCGTAAACAAAGCGCAGGCGGAAAGGAACCCTTATGAAACGCGAAGAAGTCAAGAACAAGATCCCCGGCATTACCGATGAACAGCTGGATTGGCTGATGGGCGAAAACGGCAGGGACGTCACCGCCGAAAAGACCAAGGCCGCCAGCCTGCAAGGCCAGGTGGATGACCTGACCAAGCAGCTGAACACCGCCAAAGACGGCCTGAAAGCCTTTGAGGGGGTGGACGTGGCTGATCTGAAGGGCCAGATCACCAAGCTGCAGGGCCAGCTGGCCGACCAGGCTGATGGCTTTGCCTTTGATGCCGCCCTGGACGGTGCCATCCGCGATGCACGCGGCCGCGATGTAAAGGCCATCCGCGGGATGCTGGATGTGGCGGCGCTGAAAGCCAGCAAGGACCGCACCAGCGACATCAAGACCGCGCTGGATGCCCTGGTGAAAGACAAGGCCTGGGCCTTTGATGCCGCCCCCGGCGGCTACCCCAACGTGAAAGACGGCGGCGAGGCCGCCGCCCGCGGCAAGGGCGGCATGGTGGACGGCGTGGAGGCTGCTTTCGCGTCGATGAATCCGAACTTGAAAGTGTAAGTTTTACAGAAAGGAGCCAATTATGGCACATGCAAATCAGGAACGCTGGAGCAAGCTGGTGGACGCTAAGCTGCGCAATCAGCTTGTGACCCGTGACAACTACATCTTTAACAACCGCTACGAGGGCGACCCCAAGGCGGGCAAGGTCAAGATCCCGGTGCGTGATACCGAGGTCTCTGTCAAGGACTACAACAAGGCCACCGGCATCGACCCCGAGGCCGGTACCACTACCTACCTGGAGCTGAACATCGACCAGGATGAGGCCGTGAACGAGCTGATCGACGGCTTTGATGCCGCCAGTGTGCCCGATGGCATTGTGGCCGACCGCCTGGACAGCGCCGGTTACAGCCTGGGCCTGTCCATCGACAAGAAGTCCATCGAGGCTTTGCAGGCCGCCAGCGGCGCCACCATCAGCGCCACCAAGACCGCCGCTACCGAGGCCAACGCCTACAAGCTGGCGCTGGAGGCCAAGCGCGTGCTGAGCCGCAAGGGCGTACCCGCCGATGGCCGCTTTATGATCGTCTCGCCCGAGTACCTGGAAGTGCTGATGCTGGATGAGCATTTCATCAAGCGCGGCGACCTGTCTCAGGAGATGGTGCAGGCGGGCGTGGCCGGTAAGATCGCGGGCTTCAACGTGTTTGAATCCAACAACATGGATTACGAGAACACCACCCGCGTGGCCAGCAAGAAGACCACCACCGAGTTCATCTGCGGTCACCCGAACTGGTGCCACCGCGTGATGGAGTGGCAGGTTCCCGTCCACCTGCAGGATCTGGCCGGCAGCGGCAAGTACATCGGTGCAAGCGCCGTGCAGGGCCGCAAGGTCTACGGCGTCAAGGTCTCCAAGCCGCAGACCCTGTACATCAAGCGCACCGAGGCCTGATAAGGAGGGCACCCCATGGGATACGCCATTGTGGAGGAAGTTGAGGTCGGGTTCCGCACACTGACCCAGGAGGAACGGGAGCGGACGGCCGCCCTGCTGGAGGAAGCTGCCCTGGTGATCGATGCCTACGGCAAGGATGCTGACCCTGATGTAAAGCGGCTGGTATCCTGCCGGATGGTGCGCCGCCTGCTGGGTGACGGCACCGGCGGCGAGACCCCGCTGTACCCCATGGGCGCTACCCAAGGCAGTGCCACAGCGCTGGGCTATACCCAAAGCTGGACCATGGGCAGCAGCGGCAGCGCCGGGGAGCTGTACCTCTCTAAGCTGGAAAAAAAGCTGCTGGGTGCGGGCAACCGCATCGGCGCGGCCAGCCCGGTGGAGGGGCTTTGCGATGCTGCGGGGGATTGATGTGGTGCTGTACGAGAAGCACCAGACCGGCGAGGATGCTTTCCATGCGCCGGTGTATGAAGAAACACCCGTGACCGTGCACAATGTGCTGGTTGGTGCCCCGGACACCGCTGCCATCGTGAACGAACTGACCCTGACTGGCAGGCGGCTGGCCTACACGCTGGCCCTGCCAAAGGGGGATAGCCATGATTGGCACAACGTGACCGTGGAGTTTTTCGGGCAGAAGTTCCGCACCTACGGGGATGTGGTACAAGGCATGGAAAGCCTGGTACCGCTGGCATGGAACAAACAGGTAAAGGTGGAGCGGTATGACTAAGGTAAAAATCAAGCTGAACAGCGCCGGGGTGCGACGGCTTTTGAAAAGCAAGGAGATGCAGGCCATCTGCACCGAGCATGCCGAGGAGATCGCCGCCCGCTGCGGTGCAGGCTACGCTGTGGACAGCATGCAGAAAGAGACCCGCGCCATTGCCACCGTGTATCCCCAGACTGCTGAGGCCCGCCGCGACAACTACCGCAACAACACCATAGAAAAGGCTTTGCGATGATCGAAACGACTGTTTTGGATTATCTGCGCGACCGGCTGGGTGTTCCTGTGACGATGGAAGTGCCGGAGGGAGCCTCCGGCACTTTTGTCGTATTGGAGAAAACCGGCAGCAGCAGGCAGAATTACATCCGCCGCGCCACTTTGGCCGTACAGAGTTATGCGCCAACGTTGTTATTGGCGGCACAATTGGACGACCGCGTGATCGAGGCCATGCTGGCCCTGCCGAAACTGGACCGTGTGGCCGCCTGCCGCCTGGAGCGCGATTACAATTTTACCGATACCGAAACCAAAAAATACCGCTACCAGGCGGTGTTTGCGGTGACTTATTACGAATAACCGCGTGTCCACACTGGACACGGGAAAGGAGCCAGTTATGGCTGATGCAAAAAACGTAACCACCAGTAAGCCCAAGATTGGCGGCGCGGTGTACCGTGCGCCTTTGGACACTACGCTGCCCACCGATGCCACCACCGCTTTGAATGAAGCATTTGTGTGCCTGGGCTATATCAGCGAGGACGGCCTGACCAACGCGAACAGCCCGGACGGTGACAAGATCAAGGCCTGGGGCGGCGATACCGTGCATACCTACCAGAAAGAAAAGTCGGACACCTTCCAGTTCAAGCTGCTGGAAGCGCTGAACCCTGACGTGCTGAAAACCGTATACGGCGATGACAACGTGACCGGCACCCTCAAGGACGGGCTGACCGTAAAGGCCAACAGCAGCGCTGCCGAGGACAAGGCCTGGGTGGCGGAGCTGATCCTGAACGGCGTGCTGAAGCGCGTGGTCGTGCCCAAAGCCAAGATCACCAAGATTGACGACATCGTCTACGCCGATGAGGAAGCGCTGGGGTATGACATTACCATCACCGCCACGCCGGACAAGGACGGCAACACCCACTACGAGTACATCAAGGAGAAAACGGCATGATCACCGGTAAGACAAAAAGCGGCTTTGTTTACGCCATCCCGGAAAAGCGCATCCACAACATGGAACTGCTGGATGCGCTGGTGGAAGTGGAGCGCGGCAGCGATGCCGGTTTGAGCGATGCGCTGAACCTGCTGCTGGGCAAAGACCTGAAGAAAAAGCTGTACGACCTCCACCGTGATGAGGACGGCATTGTCGATGGCGAGGCTGTCGCCAACGACTTTGTGCAGATCCTGCTGGATTACAAAGCGGGAAAAAACTCCTGACCCTGGCCCGGATGGCAGCGCTGGCCCCGGACGAGCTGGTGTGCGACATGGCGGAAACCTACCATGTACTGGACTGGCGCGCCCTGGGGCTGCCGCTGGCGGCCACCCTGGCCGGGGGCCTGCGGGAGACAAGCCGCACCTGCATGGCGCTGAACCATGCCCCGATAACGACCGACACGCTGCTGCTGGGTGCGATGGCTGACAGTTTGCAGCTGCTGGTGTGGAGCAAGACCAAAGACGCCCAGCATGGCCGCAACCGCCCTGCCCCGGTGCTGGATACCCTGTTGGGCACGGCCCGCCGCCGCAAGGTGACCGGCTTTGCCACGGCTGCCGAGTTTGAAGCGGCCAAAGCAGAAATTTTGAAGGGAGGCTGATGCCATGGCAAGCAAAACCGAACTGGCGAAAGCCTATGTTGAGATCATCCCCTCGGCCACCGGCATCGGCGGCAAGATCAGTGAAGCGCTGGGCGGGGAAGTAACCGCTGCGGGTGCTACTGCCGGGCAGAGCCTGGGCAAGAGCCTGATCGGCGCAGTGGGCAAGATCCTTGCGGCGGCGGGCATCGGCAAGATGCTGCAGGCCGCCTTTACCGAGGGCAGCGCCTTTGAGACGGAGGTTGCCAAGGTGGGAACCATTGCCGATACCACCAAAGTGCCCATTGGGGAGCTGAAAGAGCAGATTTCTAACCTGTCCGGCACGATGGGCATTGCGGCGGGTGACCTGGCCGAGGCCACCTACCAGGCTATCAGCGCCGGGCAAGATACCGGCGATGCCGTGGCCTTTGCCGGGCAGGCGGCTAAGCTGGCCGCTGCGGGCTTTACCAGCAGTTCCTCGGCGGTCGACATCCTGACCACGGCGTTGAACGCCTACGGCCTGGGTGCCGACAAAGCGACCCATGTTTCGGACGTGCTGCTGACCACCCAGAACCTGGGCAAAACCAGCGTAGACGAACTATCGGCCAGCATGGGCCGGGTCATCCCGCTGGCGGCAGCCTACAAGGTGAACGTGGAAAACCTGTCCAGCGGCCTGGCCATTATGACGGCCAACGGTATTGCTACCGCCGAGGCCACCACCTATACCAAGTCCATGCTGAACGAGCTGGGCGACACCGGCTCGACCGTGGGCAAGATCCTGCAAAAAGAGACCGGCCAGGGCTTTGCCGAGCTGATGGACAACGGCCATAGCCTGGGCGACGTGCTGCAGGTGCTGTATGACAGCGTGGGCGGCGATGCCACCAAGTTTGCGGCGCTGTGGTCCAGCGTGGAAGCCGGTACGGGTGCGCTTTCGCTGGCCAATTCCGGCGCGGAGAAGTTCAACGATGTGCTGGCCCAGATGGAGAACAGCAGCGGTGCGACCGAGACGGCCTACACCACCATGACCGACACGATGGCCCACCGGATGGAGAGCCTGAAAACCAACGCTGCCAACCTGGGCATTGCGCTGTTTGATTCGGTCAGCGGCAAGCTGGGCGCAGCTGTGAGCCTGGCCAGCGGCTACCTGCAGACCCTTACGGATGGCTTTACCAGCGGCGGCTTTGCCGGTCTGGCCGAGGGGCTGGGCAGCGTTTTTACCGACCTGACCACCAACGTAGGGCCGCAGCTGCTGCAAAGCGGCATCGACCTGATGACCCAGCTGGGGCAAGGAATGGTTACGGGCATCCCGCAATTGCTGGCACAGGCGCTGCCCATTGCGGCCGACCTGGCCAGCAGGCTGCGCGCCAATGCGGGGCAGCTGGTAGACACCGGCATCCAGTTTATATTGAACATGGCGCAGGGCCTCATCAACGGCCTGCCGACGATGATTACCTACATACCCGGCATTGTGACCGATATTGCAGGCATCGTCAACGACAATGCGCCCAAGCTGCTGGAGGCGGGGGTTAAGCTGATCATCATGCTGGGGCAGGGCCTGATCCAGGCTGTGCCCACGCTGGTGGCGAACATCCCGCAAATTTTGCTGGCGGTTGCCAATGTCATTACCGCCTTTAACTGGATCGAACTGGGCGGCAGCGTCATCAAGCTGCTGGGCAGCGGCATCCAGGGCATGGGCGGCGTACTGAAATCCGGCTTCACCTCGGTGATGCAGGGCGGCATCAGCTACATCAAGAGCCTGCCTGCCAAGTTCATCGGCTGGGGCAAGGATATGATCATGGGGCTGGTCAAGGGCATTACCGGCTCCATCGGGGCTGTAGTCGGGGCCGTGAAAAACGTAGCCTCGGCGATTGCCTCCTACATGCACTTTTCCCGCCCGGACATCGGCCCGCTGCGTATGTATGAGCAGTGGATGCCTGATTTTATGGCCGGGCTTTCCCGTGGCATTACCGACAACCTGTGGATGGTCGAGGATGCGGCGGAGAGGCTTTCGGGCGCGACGGCCGAGCCGATGCAAGTAGCTGTGGCCGGTACACTGCGCAGCAACAACCGCTTTGGCAACACTGCCGATACCTGGCAGCCGAGCGGTATGACCGTAAACCTGAACAACGAGTTCCACACTCACGACAGCCTGTCCGAATCGGAACTGACGCGGGAGGCGGAATCCATGGCCCAGCGTTTGAAATGGGCTATCCCGTAAGGAGGTGCGCATGGCAAGGACCGTGCCTGTATATGCTTTTCAGGCGGCGGACGGCAGCACCATCCGCTTTGCCGTGGACAGCGATCTCTGGATCACGAACCTGACCGGCGATGACGGCCTGGACGTGGAAATGACCGAGCAGCAATCCACCGGGCAGACCGGCAAAACCATCACGGGGCAATCCGTAGGCAGCCGCAGCCTGACCGTGACCGGCAGCATCCTGCGGGACCTGGATGCCAACGAGGCGCTGCTGAAGCGCCTCATCCGCCCCAAAGAGGCCGCCCGCTGGCTGAAAACCGTGGGCGATACCCCCTGGTATCTGGATGTGCTGCCCGCCCATACCCCGGATGTGAGCGGCGGGGCGCACCTGCTGAACTTCCAGTTTAAACTGAAAGCCGCGTACCCTTACTGGCGCACTGTGGAGACAGCCGCCACGATGCTGGGCGGTCTGGAATCTGCCTGGTTTCCGACGCCGGTATCGACAGCCGGGACCTGGTACATAAGCCGTTACAAGCGCGACCTGTACACGCCGGTCGTCAACAGCGGCAGCACCGAGACCGGTTTTACCCTGCGCCTGACCGCCACAGCCCGCGTGAAGAACCCGATGCTGTGGCACAACGGCCAGCGCAGTTTTATCCGGCTGAACAAGGAAATGCTGCCGGGCGAGGCAGCCGTCATCTCCACACTGGAGGGCGAACGCGGCTGCACCTACCGCCAGAGCGACGGTACCGAGGTAAACGGATTCCGCTGGCTGGACTATGACAGCGACCTGTGGATGACACTGGCCCCCGGGGCCAACGTGCTGCGGCTGACCGCTGACGAGGGCCGCGAAAACCTGACCGTGACCATCCATGCGCCGAAGGGGGTGGCCGCCGGTGTCTGACATTTTGCATTTGTATGTATACCGCGATGGGGTGCGCGTGGGCGCAGTAGACAGCGCCAACAGCCTGCAATGGGCCCCGGCCTTTGCCGATGTGGGTGAGTGTAAGCTGGTGTGCGGTGCTACCGCTGCCAACCGCGCCCTGTTGGCGCAGGGGGCTGTGTTGTACAACCCCGACACCCCGGGCCGCGCCGCCGTGGTGCTGGCCACTGAACTGGACAGCACTGCCCGCAAGCTGACTGTGCGGGGCAAGTTTACCTTGCAGCGGTTCGCCCAGCGGGTAGCCAAGGGCAAGACGACCGTGACCGATGCCGCTGCGGGGCTGCTGGATGTATGCCGTGCCAACCTGCGCGGGCTGGAAGTGACCGTGCCGGATGCGGCTGGCTTTTCCGCCCCCTGTGAGACGGTAGACCTGGAATGGGTGACTTGCCTGGACGCCATGACCCAGCTGGCCAAAACCGGAGGGTTTGGCATGCGCTGCGCCTTTGACCCTGCTACCGGCAGTGAAACGCTGGAGCTTTTGCAGGGCAAGGACCGCAGTGTACCGGGCAGCGATTTGTATATGGGTTATTTTTCGACCAGGATGCAGAACCTTTCCAGCCCAACCTATACCGAGGATGCCAGCGACTACGCCAATGTGGTGCTGTGCGGCGGCGAGGAACCGGGCGAGAACGACAGCTTTACCCGGTATTTTTGCGAGATCGGGGACACCGCTGTCACCGGCAATGCCCGGCACGAGCTGTGGGTGGACGGCAGCAGCGTAAAGCACAAATACACCGACAGCGCCGGGAACGAGCAGACCTACACCGAGGCCGAGTACGAGACCGCTGTGCAGAACTATGCCCGCGCCGCGCTGGCTGACCACCTGGGCACCCGGCAGCTGAAATGCAGCGCCGCTGACAGCCAGATGATCTACGGCCAGGACTACGACCTTGGTGACCTTGTGCCGGTGCGGGTGGAAGAGATCGGGCTGGAAGCCACCGCCCGGGTGGCCAGCATCAAGATCATCTACGAAAGCACGGGGCGCAGCCTGTGCCCGGTGTTTGATAACTTTACCTTTAAAAAGGAGTGATGCACTTTGACCGAACTGACCTGCTGGCCGCTGGACAATAAGCCCTATACCAGCGTGGCGCTGGGCGCGGCCTACGCCGCCCGCAGCCGCGGTGTGCTGAATACAGACAGCTTTACTGCCACGACCAACGGCGATAATACCATCACGGTAGGCAAGGGCGTGGGCTGCATCCACGTAACTGAGCAGTGGGCGGCGTTCCCGCTGAACGAGGGCGACGTGCTGCTGACCTTTGCCGACGCCGACGGCGTGTACCCGCGTTGGGATGTGATCGCGTTGGTGTATGACAAAAACGCCAACACGGCGGGACTGGAAGTACGCACCGGCCTTGCCGCCGAGACCCCGGCCCTGCCCGCGCTGCGCCGCAATGACGACTACGATGAGATCTTCCTGTACCGGGTGACCCGGCCCACCGGCGCTACTAAGATCAGCGCCGACAACGTGGTAGACCTGCGGCTGGATGGCAGCGTCTGCGGCCTGATGCGGGATACGATCGACGCCATTGATACCCGTGTGATGCAGGCAGCGTTCGAGGCTTTTCTGACCCAAATCGAAACCGAGCTGAAGCAGCTGCATGCCGGAACCTCAGCCATGATGCGAGCGACCTATGACCCGCAGGGGCGGCAGACCGATATTTTCAAGGCGATCGACAAGGTCTCCAACATCTACTACGCCACGCTGACGCTGGACGGTTGGACGGCCTGCAGCAGCGCCGACAAGGCCAATGAATTGCTGTATCAGCAAACGGCTACCCTGACCTGCGCGAACAGTCATGCGCCGGTGGTGACGGCTTCCAGCGAGTTTTTGTCCGGCATCGGCTACGACAAGACCGGGGTGCCCGCTACCGATGATGTGCTGAATGAAGTACAGGACATCATCAACGACGGCGTGACGGTTACGGCGTACAATTCGGTGCTGGTTAAGGTAAAGAAAAAGCCCACCGCCGAAATCCGGGCGCGGTGGGTCATTCAAAGTTGATGGAGGTGAGCATATGGGAATTGCACCAAGAATAGCAGGCGGAGCAGGAAAGCCTGCGATCAGTGCCCCAAGCGGGTATAAGTATGCATTTCTCCCGTGTATAGAAAAGCTTCGGAATGAACTTGCTTTTAGCTCTGCTAACAGTGCCACGACGTTAGAGTATGTGTTTTCCACCGGCAATGGCTTTACGCTGAACGGACCTTGTATGAAGATGACGGTTCCGATGGCATCGCAGAGCTGGAGCTGTCTTTACCAAAAAATCGATTTTACACGCATCAATAAAATCTTTATTTCACTTGTTCAGTCTGGATACCAATTTAAAGCTGGTATTTCGTCGTCTGTGCCAATTGCAACGTCGAGTGGATGCCCATCTTTTAGCAAGGAAATCTCTGCTAATAATTGGGTCGATGTGTCGAGTCTTACTGGTGAGCAGTATCTAGGGCTTTGTCAGGCGGGCACACCCGGAAGCAATATGAAGGGTATTATCCAACTGTACGGTATTTATTATATGTAAAGGAGACCGCCATGAAAATCTACGATGAAATCACCAACGAGGAGCTGACCTCTCCCGACTTGTCAGCAGGTTATCTCTACACCGCCAGGCGGGTTGCCGAGCATGTGCCGGAGAGCCGGGAAGTGATGCAGGGCACTGTCACCGAGGAGAACCCGCAGGGGCTTATGCGCATCATTCCTGCCCATGACGTGTATGAGGGCTGCCAGTTCTACCACGCTTACACGGCAGAGGAACTGGCCGAGCGGGAAAAGCCCACGCTGCAGGAACAGGTGGACGCCAACGCGGCGGCCATTTTGGAGCTGGCCCAGATGCTGGCCGGAGGTGAATGATATGGTACAGTTTTATATCTGCTGCATCAAGCGCGGGCTGATTACGCTGGACAAAGTGCCGGAGAAATGGCGTGAGGCCGTAAGGGCAGAGATGGAGGGAGCATGATGGTATGCACCGGGTACTACTGTACGGATGCGGACAAGTTGTATCTGGCCCTGCAGGACGGCGCAGCACCTGCACTGGATGATACCGATTGGTTTGAGGTGGTGAGTTGATGTATCGCGGTACAACCCCAACTTTTACTTTTACGCTGCCCATTGAGTGTGAGACCATTACCAAACTGTTGGTAGCGTTCAAACAGGGCGGTAAGCTGCTGTTTGAGCGCGGCCTGCCGGACGTGACGATGTCCGGCAAGGTGCTTTCCTGCACATTGACCGAGGAGGAAACGCTGCAGCTTCGCGGGGACTCGGAACTGCAAATTCAGCTGCGCGTTGGCGTTGGATCTGCCCGCATGGCCTCGCAAGTGTTCCGTGTGCCGGTCAGCCAGATTCTGAAAGATGGTGTGCTTACATGACGTTAGACGTACAGTTTGCCGCACCCTCCGCCTTTGTGGTGGAGTTTGGCACCGATGCCGATCTGGCCGCCGACCTGGGGCAGACCACCATTTTATCCACCGCGCCGCAGTACAAGGGCGAGACCACCGTGACCCCGCGCACCTACGAGGAGACCCGCCTGGAAACCAAAGACAAGCTGATGCCGGACGATGTGACCGTGCGAAAGATTCCCCGGTACGAGGTCTCCAACGATTGCGGCGGCGTGACCCTGATTATGGGAGATGAATATTTCAATGGCTAACCAATATGTAAATAAGGTCATCATCGGCAAGGAGGTCAAACTCGACCTGACCGCCGACAGCGTGACCCCGGACAAGCTGGCCAAGGGCATTACCGCCCACGATAAGACCGGCGCCCCCATCACCGGCACCAGCACTAAGGACGTGGATTCCACGGACGCTACGGTTGCTGTGGCCGAGATGCTGGATGGCAAGACCGCATACGCCCGCGGTGCCAAGCTGACCGGCACGATGCCCAACAACGGGGCCGTAGCCGGGAAAATCACCCAAAAGGACGGCAAGTACACCATCCCCATGGGCTTCCACGATGGCAGCGGCAGCGCCGCCATCGATGAGACCGAGCAGGCCAAGCTGGTGTCTGCCAACATCCGCGAGGGTGTCACCATCCTGGGCGTGGAAGGTTCCATGTCCTCCTCTGAGGGCATGAAGCCCCAGGCCAAGAGCGTGACCCCGACTTTTGAGCAGCAGACCGTCCTGCCGGACAGCGACTACAACTGCCTGTCGCAAGTCACGGTGGCGGCCATACCGACCAACTACGTGGACAATGCCGCCGGCGGCCAGACCCTGACGGTGGGAGGCTAACCATGGCGGTGAACAAGGTGGTGCTGGGCAGTGAGACCCTGCTGGATCTGACCGGGGACACCGTGACCAGGGGCACCCTGCTGGCCGGGCAAACCGCCCACAATGCGGCCGGGGAACAGATCGAGGGCGAATATACGCCCCCGAATGTGTTCACCGGGGCCAGCGCCGAGGCCGCGGGCACATCCGGCCTGGTACCGCCACCCGCTGCCGGGGACGAAAAGAAGTACCTGTGCGGCGATGGCAGCTGGGCCACACCCGAAGCGCAGACAACGATTAAAATTTGCAGGTGGTGAGAATATGCCCGTTTACTTAGGCGACAAGAAAGTCAGTATTTTTGCGGGGGCTGGCGCTGCCAAGCTGCAGAAAAAGACGGTCACGCCGACCGAGAGCCAGCAAACCGTGACCCCAGACACCGGCTACGATGGCATGAGCCAGGTCACGGTGGAAGCCGTGCCCGCGGGGTACATTGGCAGCGATGTCACCAAAAAGGCGGCGGCGACCTATACCCCGAAAAGCACCGACCAGGTCATTGCAGCTGGGCAGTATTTGTCCGGGGCGCAAACCATTAAAGGCGATACCAACCTCGTTGGCGGCAATATTCTGGCAGGCAAGTCCATCTTTGGGGTGGCGGGGACCGTTGTCATCCAGAAATACTACATCGGTAGTTCCGAGCCCAGTTCTTCGACCGGCAGCAATGGCGATTTGTATTTGCAGACTGGGGGCTAATGTATGGCAAGTGTAACATTGGTTCCTGCAGGATACGATGGTCAACGCTCATCGTATATTTCGGTAGATGCGTCTTATCCGCTTTCAAATGGCCTTACCAGTTCAAGCAGTGACACCTTTGCGGTGCTAAACCTGAACAAAGGTGGTGGTGCGGTTTCTAAGCTGGCAGTCAAATTCGATATGTCAAAGATTCCGACCGACGCCAAGATCAATTCTATCTCTTGTAAGATAAAGGCCAGAATCTCGAATGCGTCACCGTATATTTTGAGCGGTGTTGCACAGTTGTATTGCGGCACGGCAGGGTTGAGCGGCGAAATTGAGCTGGGAACATCCCCAGTGGCTCAGACTTTTAACGATACCGGCTGGTGGGATCGTGAGAGCCTGGACGATCTTATCTTACTGATTACCTGTACACGCGGCTCGCTATCCGCAAACAACAGCCATACTTTGCGTTTTTACGGCGCTGATCTGACTGTAGACTACACTGGCGGCGGGTCTTCTGGCCCTGTGCTGAGCACTAAGGTAAATGGCAGCTGGGTCAATGTATCCAAGGTCTACAAAAAAGTAAGCGGTATTTGGGTAGAACAGAGTGACATTGCAAACTTGTTTAGCACTGATACCAATTACGTAAAGGGGTGAGTGAATGGCAAAAACAACCGTAACTATAGGTGAATTCATCTTGAACGTCCTGTCTGCCGAGCAGTTTGCAGCAGCGGTCAAGGCGGGCGAAATCGACCCCAACCAGATGTACCTTACCCCAGAAAAGCAGCTTGTGGTTGCCGTCAGCGAGGACGAGTACGAGGCTATGAAGGCCGCCGGCACCCTGGACGAGGACGTACTCTACGTCACGCCCGTGACCGAGCAGACCACCATCGCCGAGGCCACCGAGACCACCGCGGGCCTAATGCCGCCCAGCGCCGTGACAAAGCTGAAAGGCATCGATGAGGGCGCGAACAAGTACACTCACCCCACGCATACCGCCCGGGCCAGCGGCCTGTACAAAATCACCGTGGACAGCCTGGGGCACGTCATCGCTGTTTCTGCTGTGCAGAAAAGTGATATCACCGCCCTGGGCATCCCGAGTTCCAATACGACCTACGCCCTGGCCTCGGCCTCCAGCAATGGCCTGATGAGCTCGACCCAGTATTCCAAGCTGAGTGGCATTGAATCGGGGGCCAACAAAACCACGGTCGATAGCACGCTGTCCGGCACCAGTGCCAACCCAGTGCAGAACAAGATCCTCTACGTTGCCTTGCCGTGGGAGTATTACGCCACCTTTTACGTGGACAGCTGGACGACCGCCTCCACGGATGAGCAAGCCCAGGGCTTTGCCTACAAGCAGACCGTGTACCCCTCGAAGAAGATCTCGGTCGCACCGACCCTGACCGCCAACAGCATGTTCTTGAGCCTCGGCTCGACCAACAAGACCAACGTATTTGCCACCGATGTGATCCTCGCCGATTCGATGGACAAGATCAACGCGGGCCTGGTCTACACCGGGGCCGGGACCATCACGGCGTTGGTAGAAGAAAAGCCCAGTTCGGACGTTGTGATGAACTGGTGGCTGAGGACGTGATGGGGAAAAGAAAAAAGCCGCAGCCTGGCGAACCAGACTGCGACAGATATATATTCTGAGCGCTGCATACCGTCACTTCAAAATCAGCGACAATATAACCAGTACCTTTGCCACTATCGTTAAAATAGCAGCCAATAAGCTAAGCAGATCTACCAGCTACATACATTTTCCTCCCTTCTTGTACCTGTTCACAGATACTTGTTAATTTCACCTTACCGCACAATGCTTCCATTGTCAAGGCATTTTTGAAAAGTTAAGGTTTTGGTAACAATTTCCATCGATTATGATTTACTCACGAAAGGACACTTAAATGAGATTATCGAATGGCGAAGTTTTGCTCCGCTGGCCGCTGGATCAGCACATTTTGACCCAGGGCTGGCACTACAACAACGGCCGCAGCCATAACGGCATCGACCTGCGCACCCAGATTGGCAACACCTCCGTGCGCCCGGTTTATGCGGCCGAGGACGGCACCGTGTCGGTCACCCAGCTGTGGGACGGCCACACCACCGACGAGCGCAGCCTGCAGAGCTACGGCAACTATGTGGACATCCGCCACGCCGACTACAAGCAGCAGAGCCTTGTGACCCGGTACGCCCACCTGTTCAAGTTCCTTGTTGCCAAGGGTGAGAAGGTCAAGGAGGGCCAGCTGATCGGCTACAGCGGTGCCACCGGCAACGTGTTTGGGGCACACCTGCACTTCGAGGTGCTGCTGGGCGGCAAGCGCACCAATCCGCTGACCTGGCTGGATGATGACTTCACCACCGCCAGCAGCAGCGTCTACACCTACGGTCCCGGTGAGCATGCGGTCGAGCGCCCGGCCGAGGACAAGCCTGCCGCCTCCACGCTGCAGACCATCTGTGCCAGCAACCTGACCAACGCCCAGGCCATGGCGGTGTTCAGCCTTGCGATCCAGCTGCAGCTGGTGGCCATGCGGCTGTACTGGGCAGAATTCAGCGATGCCGAGATGGCGCATCAGAACATCGAGGTCGGCCCCATCACCCAGGGTGATGCCAAGGCCGTGTTGGACAAGCTGTCCGCCGTAGGTGCCAAGGGCACCGCGCAGGCAGCGTGAACGAAAGGAGTAAACCATGAAAGACGACAACATTTTCCTGTGGGTCAAGGCGGTGATTGCAGCCGCCTGCGGTGCCTTTACCGCGGCATTCGGCTGGCTGGGCTGGCTGGTGGTGGCCTGGGCTGCCTGCATGGTGCTGGATTGGCTCTCCGGCAGCGCGGCGGCCGCCAGCAGGGGAGAGTGGGCCAGTTCTGTGGCCAGAGACGGCATCTGGCACAAGGCCGGTATGATCGTGGTAGTTTGCGTGGCTGCACTGACCGATGCGGTTCTCAGCATCGCGGTCGAAAACCTGCCCGGCCTGGGCATTACGTACCAGAATCTGATCCTGCCGGTGGTGTTGGTGTGGTACATTTTTACCGAACTCGGCTCTATCGCCGAGAACGCCGCCCACATGGGTGCCGATGTCCCTGATGGCCTGCTGAAACTGCTGGCCGCCGGGAAGAAAGCCGCAGAACGGCAGACTAAGGACGACGAGGAATAAGAGAAGCGGCTACCCAATGGGCGGCCCGCCGCTTTTTTGGTGAATTTCATGGAGAAAACCGCACTCAAAAACGCACCAGCGTACCTATAAAGTGGACGCAAAAAGTGTATAGCACCCAGGTTGCACCAGAATAAATATACAACGTGAAACGCTATGAATCATCACGAAACAAAAGAAAAACCGCTAAGCTATGCAGCTTAACGGCTTTTTGTTGGTGTATCACCAATATTCATTTTGGAGCGGGATACGAGTCTCGAACTCGCCACCTACTGCTTGGGAAGCAGTCACTCTACCGGATGAGCTAATCCCGCATCAGTGACTGTTATTATACCAAACTTGGGCGGCGTTGTCAATGCTGGTTTTGCGTCGGTGCGGCGGCGCGGGACACCCAACGGGCAGGGGAGCGCCAGCCGGTTTACGGCGTGCGGCCTTACAGCGTCAGTTGTTCGGCGCTGTCGTCGGCGCGCAGGATGGCACCTGCGGCGGGCAGCGTGCGCACGCGGTAACGGTGGGCCTCGCCCAGCTCCAGGCCGTCGGCCAGAGTGACGCGGGCGATCTTTGCGTTCTTTTTCAACGTTACAACGTTCACACCAGCACTGTCACGAGTGGCCTTTTCGGGAATGAGGGCGCTGCCCGCCAGCAGTAGGCGGCCGTTGGTGGTGAAGATGGCCAGCTCGGTCTCAGCGGGCAGGTAGCGCATGCAGGCCAACTCTTCCTTATCACTGTAGGCTTTCAGCAGCTTGCGGCGGTTCTGCTTGGTCTCGTAGCTGGACAGCGGCACCTTGGCACACTTGCCGTTTTGGAAGAAGAAGAGCATCCAACCCTTGTAGTCCGGCGTGACCACCATGTAGAGGGGCACTTCGCCCTCCTCCATGCCAAGGGACGATGCGACGTAATCACCCAGCACGCTGGCTTTGCTGTCGCCGAAGTCGTAGGCGTGGGATTTGTACACCTGGTGGTGATTTGTAAAGAATAGCAGTTCTGCACTGTTGGTGCTTTCGCAGGTGAACAGCACTTCGTCACCGTCTTTCAGCTTCTGCTCGCCGCTCATACGCAGGCTTTGCGGGGTGATCTTTTTAAAGTAGCCATCCCGTGTAAAGAACAGATGTACGGGGTAGTCCGGCACCTGCTCGTCCGGCTCGTCGGCGGTGTCGGCGGGAATCTCGTACAAGATCTCGCAACGGCGGGGCTTGCCGTATTTCTTCGCCACATCGCCCAATTCCTGCATGATGATGCGATTGATGCGAGCCGGGCGTTTGAGAATGTCCTGCAGGTCGGCGATGGCATCCTCCAACTCCTCGATCTCCTCGGTGCGCTTCAAAATATACTCGCGGTTCAGGTGACGCAGCTTGATCTCGGCCACGTACTCAGCCTGAACCTCATCGATGCCGAAGCCAATCATCAGGTTGGGGACGACCTCAGATTCCTCAGCAGTGTTACGCACAATTTCGATGGCCTTGTCGATGTCCAGCAGGATAGCTTTCAGGCCCTGCAGCAAGTGCAGGCGCTTTTCCTTGCCTTTCAAATCGTAGTAGGTGCGGCGGCGCACGCACTCGGCGCGGAAGGCGATCCACTCCAGCAGAATGTCCCGCACGCCCAGCACCTTGGGCTGGCCACCAATCAACACGTTAAAGTTGCAGGCGAAGCTGTCCTCCAGCGGTGTGGCCTTGAACAGGCGGGCCATGAGCTTATCCGGGTCCTGGCCGCGCTTGAGGTCGATGGTCAGTTTCAGACCATTCAGGTCGGTCTCATCGCGCATGTCGCTGATTTCACGGATCTTGCCCAGTTTGACCAGTTCAGTGATCTTATCCATGATTGCTTCGACGGTAGTTGTGGGAGGAATTCGCGTTACATCGATGCAATTGTTTTCTTTATCGTAGCTCCACTGGGCGCGGACACGCACACTGCCGCGGCCTTTTTCCAGCACATTCTGCATCTCGGCCGCGTCGTACAGGATGGTGCCGCCGCCCACAAAATCGGGGGCGGGGATGATCTCCCGCAGGTCAGCCTGGGGGTCTTTCATCAGGGCGATGGTGGCGTTGCACAGTTCCTCCAGGTTGAAGGAGCAGATGTTGGAGGCCATACCGACCGCGATGCCCAGCGTATTGTTAGCCAGAATGGCGGGGAAGGTGACAGGCAGCAGGGTAGGTTCTGTCGTTGTACCGTCATAGTTTGGCACAAAGTCGACGGTGTCCTTGTCGATGTCGCGGAACAGCTCGTCACAGACGGGTTCCAACTTGGCCTCAGTATAACGGGCGGCGGCGTAGGCCATATCGCGGCTGTACGCCTTGCCGAAGTTACCTTTGGAGTCGACAAACGGCACCAGCAGGCTCTCGTTGGAGCGGCCCATACGCACCATCGTATCGTAGATAGCGGCATCACCGTGGGGGTTCAGGTGCATGGTGCTGCCCACGATATTGGCACTTTTGGTGCGGTTGCCCTTGAGCAGGCCCATACCGTACATGGTATACAGCAGCTTGCGGTGCGCCGGTTTGAAGCCGTCGATCTCCGGCAGGGCACGGGAGACGATGACGCTCATGGCGTAGGGCATATAGTTGGTTTCCAGCGTATCGGTGATGGGAGATTCCAGCACCTCGCCCGCCGAGAGGATCTCGACGTTATCGCCCAGCTGGGGCCGGGCAGCAATGATTTTCTTTTCTTTTCGTTTTGCCATCGTTGTTTTCCCTTACTCAGCTTACATCCAAATCATCCAGATACTCCGCGCCGTGTTCGGCGATATGGTCTTTTCGGCCTTGCAGATTGTCGCCCAGCAGCAGGTCAAAAACTTCTGCCGTGTGCTCGGCATCGGTGGGCAGTACCTTAATAAGTCTCCGGCTTTCGGGACTCATAGTCGTCAGCCACATCATTTCCGGGTCGTTCTCGCCCAAGCCTTTCGAACGTTGAATCGTATATTTTTCACCATCGATGCGGCGCAGGATGTCAGCCTTTTCCGGCTCGGTGTAGGCAAAGTAGGTTTTGTTTTTGGTGTTGATCTCGTACAGCGGCGACTCGGCAATGTAGACGTAGCCCTTGTTGATGAGGGTCGGCGTCAGGCGGTAGAGCATGGTCAGCACCAGCGTGCGGATCTGGTAGCCGTCCACGTCGGCATCGGTACAAATGACGATTTTATTGAACCGCAGGTTGTCGAGGTTAAAGGTGGCCAGCTCCTTGTTGTGTTTGCCGCCCAGTTCCACGCCGCAACCCATCACCTTGATGAGATCCACGATGACATCCGATTTAAAGATGCGGGCATAGTCGGCCTTCAGGCAGTTCAAAATTTTGCCGCGGATGGGCATGATGGCCTGATACTCACTGTCACGGCTGGACTTGACCGCACCCATAGCGGAATCGCCCTCCACGATATACAGCTCGCGGCGGGATGCATCCTTGGTGCGGCAGTCCACGAATTTCTGCACCCGGTTGGCAAGGTCGATCTGGGTGGACAGCGTTTTTTTGATGCTCTGGCGCGTTTTTTCCGCATGCTCACGGCTCTGCTTGTTCACCAGCACCTGCTGGCAGATCTTCTGGGCCTCGTCCGGCTTTTCCAGAAAATACACTTCCAGATAATGCTTGAGGAAGTCGGTCATAGCCTGCGAGACGAATTTGTTGGTGATGGCCTTTTTGGTCTGGTTCTCGTAGCTGGTGCGGGTGGAAAAACTGGACGAGACATACACCAAGCAGTCCTGCACATCCTGAAAGCTGATAGCGCTCTCACCTTTTTTATAGAGGTTCTTTTCCTTCAGGTACTTGTTGATCTGGTAGACAAAGGCGGTGCGCACCGCGTGCTCCGGGCTGCCGCCGTGCTCCAGCCAGGAAGAGTTGTGGTAATATTCCAGCATCTGCACCTTATTGGAGAAGCAGAACGCCGCGCTCATGCGCACCTTGTAATCCGGCTGGTCCTCGCGGTCTCGGCCGGATGCCTCACTCTCGCAGCTGAACACCGGGGTCAGGGTATCCTCCCCTGCCACCTCGGCCACATAGTCCGCGATGCCGTGCTCATAGCACCAGCTCTCGTACCACGCCTTGCCAGTGGCAGGGTCTTTCTCTTTTTCATCGGTAAAGTTCAGGGTCAGGCCTGCGTTGACCACTGCTTGACGGCGCAGGGTATCCTTATAGTAGCTGCCGGGCACATCGATGTCGGTGAACACCTCGTCGTCCGGCTTCCAGTGAATGATGCTGCCGGTGCGGCGGCCCTTGTAGGCTTCCTTCTGCAGGCCGCCCACATTCTCGCCCTTTTTAAAATCAAGGTGATAGTGGTATCCGTCACGGTAGATATCGGCGGTCATCCATGCAGAAGCATACTGGGTAGCGCACAGGCCCAGACCGTTCAAGCCAAGGCTGAACTCGTAGTTATCCTCACCCTCGCCATACTTGCCGCCTGCATACATCTCGCAGAACAACAGCTCCCAATTGTAGCGCCCCTCGCCGTTGTTCCAGTCCACGGGCATACCGCGGCCAAAGTCCTCAACGATAACGCTGCCATCCTTACAGCGGGTCACGTTGATGGTATCGCCGTGGCCGTCGCGGGCTTCGTCGATGGAGTTGGAGACGATCTCAAAGATGGAGTGGGCGCAGCCCTCCACGCCGTCTGAGCCAAAGATAACGGCCGGGCGCTTACGCACACGGTCAGCACCCTTCAAAGAAGTAATGCTCTCGTTGCCATATTCCTGTTTTTTTGCCATGCTGCTCCTCCCGGCCCGGCCTTTCTTGCAAAAAGCGGGCCGTCTGTAGTCAAATCATAAAACGCCTCTGCCCTTTTCTTACTATAATATAGGTATACACAGAGAAAAAGGGCAAAAGCGCCTGAATCATTTCATTTTCATTAAACCATAGGTTGTTGAATTTGTCAATTTCTGTTTGGCACGCCCGCACACAGCACGTCCTGCGCCGGATGTGCCAAAAGCAGGTTGAAAAAAGTCATTCTTATTTTACGCGCTGGAGCGACCAAAATCAAGAAAGTTTCAATTTTCTGAAAAAAATTTGGATTTACCCCTTTACAAAATCGAAATTTCAGGTATAATAATCATCGTCCGGTGCGCCTCTGTAGCTCAGTCGGTAGAGCAGGGGACTGAAAATCCCCGTGTCATTGGTTCGATTCCGATCGGAGGCACCATAAATGCGGATGTAGCTCATCCGGTAGAGCGCCACCTTGCCAAGGTGGAGGTAGCGAGTTCGAGCCTCGTCATCCGCTCCAAAAAGGACGCTTAAAAATATTAAGCGTCCTTTTTTCCTAAATCCAATGACACAGAAATAAGGCGACATAGCCAAGTGGTAAGGCATGGGTCTGCAAAACCCTGATTCCCCAGTTCAAATCTGGGTGTCGCCTCCAAATAAACGGTAAGTATCATTTGATGCTTGCCGTTTTTATTTTTTTACTTTTTCACGCTTTGGTCTGTCCTGAATTATTGACAAGTTTCCGTCGCTGAATTATAATATTTTTAAAGCTTAGTTGTACCTAGCGTGTGCAGCTTTATTGCGATAGTTTAATATCGGGGGTGTCGGCGCAAAAGCCGGCTGAGATTAAGGATAAATGCTCCTTTGACCCTTTAACCTGATACGGATAATGCCGTCGTAGGTAGTATAATCTCAGCCTTACGGTATTTTCATATCGTAAGGCTTAATTTTTTTGAGAGGGATTGATATTGTGGAAAAAAGAAATTCTACAAAAAGACTCACAGAAAGCGCATTGCTTCTTGCAATAGCTGTGGTATTGGAACTCGTTTCAAAGCTTTTGGGACTTGAGCTTCCGTTCGGAGGAACAATAACACTTGCAAGTATGTTCCCGGTAGTTCTCATTTCTTACAGATACGGTGTGAAATGGGGGTTGCTCAGCGGCTTTACCTATTCACTTTTGCAGATGATAATGGGTGCTAAGGTGGTTTCGGCTATGTTCCTGCCTGGTGAAGACCAAATGGCTGTTTGGCAGGCAATATGCGTTTGCCTTCTTGACTATGTGCTCGCTTATACCATACTCGGCGTCGGCGGTATGTTTAAGGGCAAATTCAAAAAACCGGCATTGGAGCTTGCACTCGGCGTATTTGTCGCCCTGCTCTTAAGGTATATTGTTCATATTATATCGGGTGCGATATTCTACGGAGCATGGGCCGAATGGTTCTTCTCTCAGGAGGGCTTCTATAAGATAGGAGAGAGCATACTCGGCAAATATTCCGGTACGGCTCTGTCGATAGTTTATTCGGTATTCTATAACGGCCTTTATATGGTTCCGGAAATAATCATAACAACCGTTGTGGCAGCTATTCTCGGTAACGTTCCGCAGATAACCGGAGTTAAAAATCCGAAAAAAGATAAATAACAAACGCTTGACAAATTTTTTAACTGTAATTATAATATAAAGCACAATCGAAAAGATCGCCTTTAAAAACTGTGAAGGAAACAAGACGGTTACCGTGAGTTTCAGAGAGCTGCCGTGTGGTGAAAGGCAGTACCAAGTATCCGTGTATAACTCGTTCCGGAGTTTCATAGCTGAAGTCATAGGCTGTGACGGCAGACACCGTTATATGTCAGGTCTTGTTGGAGACCGCAGAGGGCAGCCTCGGCTGCCGAATTAGGGTGGTACAGCGTGGTTTTTACTTCGCCCCTATCTTCTTCAGAGATAAGGGCGATTTTTTGTTTTGTAAAGACTGCGCTTTATTTTTTGTATTTTTCGCTGTGCTGTCAGTCTTTGCAAAGCAAGCTATATGATTGGAGTACTTCATAGGAGAAATAATTATGAAAACAAACAAGTACATTCCTTTTGAACCTATCGACATTCCGGACAGAACTTGGCCGTCCAAGACCATAAAAGAGGCGCCTGTTTGGTGCTCTGTGGATCTCCGCGACGGAAATCAGGCTCTTATAGACCCCATGAACCTTGAGCAGAAGCTTGAGATGTTCAAAACGCTTGTAGACATCGGCATAAAGGAAATCGAGGTCGGCTTTCCTTCCGCATCGGAGACGGAATATGAAATTCTCCGCACGCTTATAGACGGGAATTATATTCCGGACGATGTGACAATTCAGGTGCTTGTGCAGAGCCGCGAGCATCTTATCAAAAAGACCTTCGAGGCTGTAAAGGGCGCAAAGAACGTTATAATACACTTTTACAATTCCACATCGACTCTTCAGCGCAAGGTCGTATTTAAAAAGGATATGCCGGGCATTATCGATATTGCGGTAAACGGCGCAAGACTTATTAAAAAGCTGTCGGATGAGCTTATGGAAACGTCCGACATAAACATACGCTATGAATATTCGCCGGAGAGCTTTACCGGTACCGAAATGGATAACGCAGTTGAAATATGCCAAAGAGTTTTGGAGGAGCTCGGCGCAACGCCCGAAAACAAGGTCATACTCAACCTTCCTTCAACCGTTGAGGGCAGCACGCCGAACGGTTATGCCGATCAGATAGAATATTTCTGCCGTCACCTTAAAGACCGTGACAGCGCCGTAATCAGCCTTCATCCTCACAATGACCGCGGTACTGCGGTCGCAGCTGCCGAGCTCGGTCTTCTTGCAGGTGCCGAGCGTATAGAGGGAACTCTTTTCGGCAACGGTGAGAGAACCGGCAATGTGGATATAGTTACGCTTGCTCTCAATATGTATACGCAAAATGTCGATTGCAAGCTGGACTTTCACGACATCAACCATATTAAAGAGGTATATGAGGACGCCACAAATATGAAGGTAGGGCCTCGCCAGCCGTATGCCGGTGAGCTTGTTTTTACCGCCTTTTCAGGCTCTCATCAGGATGCCATAAACAAGGGTAAGGCGTTTATGCGTGAGAATAATCCCGACAAGTGGGAGGTTCCTTATCTCCCAATAGACCCGGCAGATGTCGGCAGGGATTACGAGCCGATAATCCGTATAAACAGTCAGTCCGGCAAGGGCGGTGCCGCGTATATTATGCAGGAATACGGATTTGCGATGCCTAAGGCCATGCACCCCGAATTCGGAGCGGTCGTTCAAAAGGCCTGTGATGAAAAGGGTAAGGAACTCAGAGCCGATGAGGTATTTGAGCTGTTCTGTGAAGAATATCGCAATGTCTGCGGACCTTATAAGCTTCTCAACCATAAATTCAGCGAAGAAAAGCTTGAGAGCGAGTCTCACACCAGGGTGCATTTTACGGGTACCATAAAATATAACGGAAACGAGCCGGTATCTATCGAGGGCGTCGGTTCCGGCCCCATAGAGGCGTTCTTTAACGCTCTGTCGCACGTGGGAATCACGGGATACAAATTCAAGAACTATGCGGAACACGCAATTTCAATCGGTGCGGACGCCAAGGCCTGTTCCTATATCGAGCTTGAAGCTCCCGACGGCAAGGCCGTTTTCGGCATAGGCATTTCACACAACATAAACTATGCTTCAATAAAGGGTATTTTGTGTGCCATAAACCGTTGTCAGCCGAATGTTGTGCGCGAGCCGCAGCAGCCGATATTTGAGAAAAAACAATAAGCTTTTGCGGCAAAGGCATTTTTTCTAAACACAATTCGGCGTTTTATATGTTCGCTTTATTCGGCAAAACGTGCCGTGAGCGGCAGGAAAGGATATGGAAGTAATATGAGAGAACATAATATTGTAGTATTAAAGGGCGACGGTATCGGCCCCGAAATAGTCGACGAGGCTGTAAAAGTGCTTGATGCAGCAGGCAAAAAGTACGGCTTTAAGATGAATTATGATTATGAGCTTATGGGCGGCTGTGCCATAGACGAGACGGGTGAGCCGCTTCCGCAGAAAACCGTAGATGCCTGCAAAAAGGCGGATTGTGTGTTTTTGGGAGCGGTAGGAGGTCCTAAGTGGGACGGCGTTCCCGGCAATAAACGCCCCGAGGCAGGGCTTCTCGGAATACGCGGTGCGCTCGGACTTTATGCAAATCTCCGTCCTGCAAGAATATTTGCCCCCTTAAAAGATGCGTCGCCGATTAAAGACAGCATAACCGAGGGTAACCTTGACATAATGATAGTTCGCGAGCTTACCGGCGGAATTTACTTCGGGGAGCGCGGAACGGGTGTCGAAAACGGCGAGGAATACGCTTATGACACCGAGAAGTACACCGTTTCCGAAATTAAGAGAATTGCGAAAACCGCTTTTGAAATGGCAATGAAGAGAAGCAAAAAGCTCACAAGCGTTGACAAGGCAAATGTGCTCGATTCATCAAGACTGTGGAGAAAGACGGTTATCGAGATGTCAAAGGACTATCCCGAGGTAGAGCTTAACCATATGTATGTTGATAATTGCGCTATGCAGCTTGTACGCAATCCAAAGCAGTTTGATGTTATAGTTACGTCAAACATATTCGGCGACATTCTCTCGGACGAAGCGTCTATGATATCGGGCTCGATAGGAATGCTCGCTTCCGCTTCGCTCTCGGACGGAAAATTCGGACTCTATGAGCCGATACACGGCTCTGCGCCGGATATTGCCGGCTTCGGCGTCGCAAATCCGCTTGCCACCATACTCTCCGCAGCCATGATGCTCAAATACTCTCTTGATGAGAGCGACGCTGCGGCGGATATAGAAAACGCGGTAAACGCAGCACTCGAAAATGTTCGCACTCCCGATATATACAAGGACGGATTTAGAAAGGTATCGACTTCGGGTATGGGCGACGAGGTTATTAAGCGCCTTTAATAAAAAGCAGAATATTGCTTCGGCGGCTCCGTTTTTACGGAGTCGCTTTTTAATTTGTGAACAAAAACTGAATTTATCGTATTTTGTTTGAAATATCATAAAGTAAGTGTTAATATATAGAGGTATTGTACTTGTTTGGTACAACGCCGTAATAATTTGCAAGGAGGATTTTCCCTTGGACGAAAATAAAGACAAGACTTTATCCGGCGGAAACGACGAGAGCTACGGCTCAACATTTGACCGCAATACCGAGGATGTCAAAAAGGAAATGGAAGAGCTTGCTGCTACATTTCAGCGCGAGCTTGACAAAACCAAGGCGGAGGCAGAGGAAAAAGGCGAGCTTATACAGGAGCTTGAGGATATCCCCGAGGCTTCGACCCGAAATGATGACGAGGAGCCTTCGGAAGCCGAGCTTTGCGAATGCTGCGGTGAGAAAAGGCGCGGCACAAAAGCCGACCCCGATTCGCCGTATTGTGAAGAATGTGATCTCGGTCTTCGTCACTATCCGTTCAGCTTCTTAAATATATTCTTTGTCGTTGTTGTTATTGCGCTTGTTTTTTACAGCGGCTATGTATTTGCGGGGCGTATGGGCGTTTTAAGCGATGTCTATAAGGCAGATAAATATGTTTCGCAGAAGAAAATGGATTCAGCCGTTACCGCATATGAGGATACGGTTTCTGCAATGGAGAAGGCAGGTATAAAGGGCGAGCTTGTGTATAAGCGCCAAATAATGGCAAATTACCGCATAGGCTACCTTCAGGATATTGACTCTATGAGCGGCAATATAAATTCTTGGGAGCTGTCTCTTCCGCACTTCAGAAGCGTTAAAAAAGCAATGGGCGAGTCGGCGGATTTTATAGCCACCGTGCGCAAGGCTTATACAATACTTACAAAGTATGATGTCAACGATCCTTCGGATTTCCCGTATGACGACGCTATGGCGGCTTTGGTGTCGCTTGAGAGCGAGCCTTATACGGAGGATACAACGGCTGATACTTCGTCCGCGACGACGTCATCCGTTAAGGCCACGCAGTATAATAAGGCCATGGTATATTACTATGAATATTATGTATCGGTAATCTGCAATAAGGATAACGACGAACAGCTCAAATACCTTGAAAAGATCAAAGAAGAATATCCTCAGTATATTTGGCTTTACGGTTCGGCCCTCGGCGATCTTTACGCAAAAACCGGCAAGGACGTCACCGAAATCTGCGATAAAATCCGCAGCAATAATTCCGAGGACCCGTCGCCGGATCTTATTGAAATAGAAAGCCTGCGCATAAAGGGCGATTATGACGCGGCAATAGCGAAATGTGAAGAATACGCTTCACCGGATGACTGCACGGTCAAATATGAGATTTACCGTCAGGAGGCACTTTGCTATATCCTCAAGGACGATTACGACACGGCTTTAGAAACGGCGAAAAAGGCTTATGACGATAACGGCAATTCTCTTGAGGTTATAGATACCTTGGCACTTTGCGCTGTTTTGAAAAACGATGATGCCACATACAGCAGCATGGAATCGCTTTTGGACGGCAGCGGCTACAGCCTGTCCGATAAGGTTACCGGCTTTAAGGCAGGTACCGTTACGCTTGATGATATTCTTTTGAAAGGGGCTTATGACGTAGAATGAGAGCAGTATATCTTACAGTAAAATATATAACCATCGTCGGTACGTTCCTTCAGGGCTTTTTTGAGCATCTCTCATGTCGTATGTATGATGTTCTGATAGAGGACGGCAGATATTTGAGATCAAATGAGATGTGCGGGCATATAGAGCACGAGCTTATTAAAAAGAGAGGCACCGCATTCGGTGTGTGCTTCTTCCCGTTCCTTTTCAATTTGCTGATAGGGCTTATCCTGACCGCGGCAGGCTCGGTAAATATTTTCTATCTCGGTGAATTTTTTATGAGTGCCGATTCAAAAGTACCGAATTTCCCGAACTTCTTATTTCTGTGGGTCGGTATTTCGTGTCTTACCAATCTGTTCCCGCAGATAGAAGACGCTCTTACCCTCAAAGAGCAGATTTACGGCAAGGGCAAGTCAAATCTCTTTGTGAAAATAATCGCCGCGCCGATATTCGCCGTGCTGTATGTCGGCTCATATCTGCAGAGCGTCGGGCTTACGCTTGTCACGTCTGTGGTATTCTCGCTGTTTATGCCGTCGATTCTCGGCACGTTTATACCTCAGCTCTACAATGCCATAGCAGGCTGATCGGCATTACAGTATATATTATGCTAAACGGGAAGTGTTTTTGCACTTCCCGTTTTTGTTGTATAAAATATTGTAAAGTGGTAAAATCAAAGCGGTGATAAAAATGAAAAAAATTATAACGGTAATTGTTTTGTGCCTTGCGCTTGCGTCATGCGCAAAAGAGAACAGCGGCGGCACAGAGCCTTCGACGCAAGACGTAAGTACGAGTGCAGCACAGGAAACGGAAGTGCAGTCGGATTCTGAAACCGAGACGGAAACAGAATTTGAGAAGCAGTCAACGGCAGAGGTTAATGCTACGCCGACGGCCGCCGACCCTCAAAAAACGAAGGTAACGCAAAAGTCCGTAAAGTCTACGCAAGAGGAAAGAAAAACTCGGACAGAGACTTCGCCTAAGACGACAGCCGTTCCTGAGCCGACTGTCGTAAAGGGGTTTGAACGAGAGATGCTCGAGTTGTGCAATCAGCAACGTCGCGCGAACGGAAAACCCGATATTGCTCTTAACAATACTCTGTGTGAAAATGCTGCGGTAAGAGCCGAGGAAATTTCAAGGAAAAACTGCTTTTCACATACAAGACCCGACGGCACAATGTGCTTTACCGCGGTTACGGTCAATTATATGACATGCGGTGAAAACATTGCTTACGGTACGCGGTCTGCTTCGGCGACGGTGACTGCGTGGATGAATTCTCCCGGACATAAAGAGAATATTCTCTCGGAGGATTTTACGGAGGCCGGCTTCGGCTGCTATGAGGTGAGCGGAGTAAGGTATTGGGTTCAATTATTTATAGGATAGGCTATGAGCTGCTTTTTGTACGTGCAAAAAGCAGCTCGCGTGCTTATTTGCAAAATACATGTGCGCCTATGGTCTGTATAACGGGTCTTGTGCGTATCCACTTGTTTGAAGTCTTTGCCGGATTATAGTAGTATATGGCACCGCCCGACGGATCCCAGCCGTTTATTGCGTCCTGAGCCGCCTTTCTTGACTGTGCCGTAGGCTCTGTGCTCCAGTTGCTGTCGTTTACGCAGGAAAATGCTCCCGGCTGATAGACTACTCCGGCTATTGAGTCCGGAAAAGACGCGTGCTGAACGCGATTCAGAACAACCGCACCCACTGCAACCTGACCTATATACGGTTCGCCTCTCGCTTCGGCTGCAATCACCTTTGCAAGCAGATATATGTCGCTCGAGCTGTATTGTCCAGAGGATGCAGAACCGATTCCGAGTGCCGACAGTGTTTTCGGGCCCGCAATGCCGTCGGCAGTAAGACCAGCGGATTTTTGAAACTTCTTTACCGCGTCTTTGGTAAGTGTGCCGTAAATACCGTCAACGGATCCGCTGTATATTCCCTTAGATTTCAACTTGGTTTGTATCTGTCTGACCTCTTCGCCGCGAGAGCCCGTTTTTGATAACACTTCGGTGCTGTGGCTTGCACTCTGTTTGTATACCGCTATCGAGCCTATGGCAAAAAGCAGCACGGCGGCAAGACACACGGCTAACATCTTTTTGAATTTTGCACCGGGAGAATTCATCTTCATAATAATTTACCGACCTTTTAACTGTTTAAGTGCTCGCTTACGGAATTATTGTTTTCATGTGTGACACTTTTATACACATAAATTGTGTGTCACAAAAAGACATATACTAAATATTGACAGATAAAATCCGTTTTGAAAAAAATTTGATTTTTTTAAAAATAAGTGTTGACTTTTGGGTTGCGCTGTGATATTATATCAAAGCTGTCGCGAGAGACACGGAAACAAAATTGAACAGAACGCTTGATAATTCAACGTTTTTGATTAAACAGTTTGAAAAAAGCACTTGACAATTTCGTTAGCTTATGTTATTATATAAGCCCTCCGATAATCACGGAGAACAGCACAATGGACCTTGAAAATTAAACAACGACAAAAAACAAGGAACCCTGAGATTCTAAAAGTTGAAAGACTTAAAGAGTTTTAGAAGTACGAAAGTACGAACAGTAAATTCGGGAAATTTAGAAATTTCTTGGATAAGTAAAAGAGCTAAAGAGCTACTTTGAAGAATGATTAAAGCGAGCCGAAAGGTTCGAGTTAATACAATTTTTTAGAGAGTTTGATCCTGGCTCAGGATGAACGCTGGCGGCGTGCCTAACACATGCAAGTCGAACGAAGCTTGACGGATGATTTCTTCGGAATGAAACCAGATATGACTTAGTGGCGGACGGGTGAGTAACACGTGAGCAACCTGCCTTTCAGAGGGGGATAACGGCTGGAAACGGTCGCTAATACCGCATGAAGTGTTCGGATGGCATCATCTGAACATCAAAGATTTATCGCTGAAAGATGGGCTCGCGTCTGATTAGATAGTTGGTGGGGTAACGGCCTACCAAGTCTACGATCAGTAGCCGGACTGAGAGGTTGAACGGCCACATTGGGACTGAGATACGGCCCAGACTCCTACGGGAGGCAGCAGTGGGG
>ERZ773218.220-NODE-220-length-75199-cov-55.385500_pt1 | contig 75199 bp, 67 predicted proteins | sample MGYA00580527_ERZ773218 | MGnify/ENA primary metagenome ERZ773218 (study PRJEB29015, sample SAMEA2737763) | human gut metagenome | biome: human gut; feature: human-associated habitat; material: faeces | place: China | collected 2012 ...
TCTCACCGGCAAGCTTCAGCTCCACGGTACCCACCACATCGCCCTGCTGGACAGGGGCACACACGGAATCCGGCAGGTGGAAATATTTCTGGGTCACGCTGCCGTCGCCGGTGGAGGGCAGCAGGGTCATCATGCTGTCGGCTGGGTACAGCTGCAGGGTGTCGGTGTCGGCGGAATACTTCACCGGGATCTCGGCCAGCGCCAGGTCGGTGTCCAGTGCGGCCTGGATGGAAAAGGTGTCGAACACCCAGTCGATCAGCCGCACCGTCTCATACAGGGCCGGGCGGCGGTTGGCGTAGCCGAAGGTGTCGCAGGTGTCGGGGCTTTGCATCACACAGAAGATATAGGTGGCACCGTCCTGATTGGCCCAGGAAACGTAACTCTGGTTTCCGCTGTCCTTCTTGTAGGCGGTCACGTCGCACATGCCGCCCTGCATGGCGCTGCGGTAGTAATTGCCGCCGCTGCTTTTGCTCAGGGCTGCATTCTGGCTGACCAGCACCGACGGAGACCGGTGCTTCTCCTTGGCCGGCATGGTAAAGGTGGGCACACCGGAGATCTCCACAAAGGCGTCAAAGCTCATCAGGTAGCGCAGAATCAGGTACATGTCCACAGCGCATGTCACGTTGCCGCTGTCGATGCCGCAGGCGTCCGTCCAGGTGCTGTTTGTGGTGCCGATGCGCTGAGACAGGGCGTTCATCTGGCTCACCCAGCCGTCCAGGTCTCCGCCCGAAAGGGTATAGGCAAGGCCCATGGCAGCTTCGTTGGCGTTGCGGGTGACCATGGCGTACAGTGCTTCGCGGTAAGTGAAAGTCTCGTTGGAGCGCATGTCGGCGTTGCTGGTGTTGTGCACATAGTCCGAGATGGCAAACGGCATCTGGAAGGTGTTGTCCAGCTGGTCGGCATAGTTGGTCAGCACCAGTGCGATGGTCATATACTTGGTCAGGCCACCGGCGGACACCTGTTTGGTGCTGTCCTTTTCGTAGACGATGATGTTGGTGTCGGTGTTCACGATGTAGGCGCTCTGGGCCTGCACCTGATAGACGGGGGAGGGGTCGAACATAGCACCTGCCGGCAGCACCAGGCAGTTGAGCAGGAGTGCAAACGACAGGATCAGTGCAAAAATACGTTTCATGTGGACAATTCCTTCAAAAAGCGATAAACTATACGAAGCAATGCGCACCGGCAGCGGTACGCAGAAAACACAAATGGAACAGCAGACGCTGTATACTTTATAATAACAGGTTTGCCGGGACGTGACAAGGGCTTTGCGGTTTTTGGCTGCGGTTTTGCACGCTCCGGCACAGGAGGACGGGAATGGTATATCTGACAGGCGACACCCACGGCGATCTGGACCGGTTTCGGCACGGGCGGCTGCGCTGGCTGGGCAAACGGGACATCGTGGTGGTGCTGGGCGATTTCGGCTTTGTGTGGGACGGCAGCGCAGAAGAACAGAAAAAGCTGGACTGGCTGCGAAAGCGGCCGTATACCCTGCTGTTTCTGGACGGTTCCCACGAAAATTACGACCTGCTGGCCCAATATCCGGAAACGGAGCGGTTCGGCGGCCGGGTGCAGAGCCTGGGTGGCAATGTCTACCATGTGTGCCGCGGCAGCGTGCTGGAGCTGGAGGGCAAAAAGTACCTGTGCTTCGGTGGGGCCGAAAGCCCGGACCGGGAGGAACGGGAGCCGGGCGTGAACTGGTGGAAGCAGGAGATGCCCTCCGATGAAGAATATGCGGCCTGCGAGCAGAACCTGGAAGCCTGCGGCTATCAGGTGGATTATGTGCTCACCCACGACGCGCCAAGCAGATTCCTGGATTTTACGGTGCTGGCCAGCGGCGAGACCAACCAGCTGCACCAGTTCCTGGACAAAATTCTGTTGAAGCTGACCTATGAAAAATGGTTCTTCGGCTGTTATCACCGGGATGTGCAGCTGTCCACCAAGAGCCGCTGCGTGTTCTGCGGCGCGATCCCCATGGGGGACCGGCACGCAAAGCGGCTGTTTCGCCGATAGGAGGTATAAAATGAAGGTCACAGTAAAACTTGCCACCCGGGAGGGCGCTGCCCATATCAGCGGCATTCTGGCGGGCTTTACCCTGCTGGCAAAGCGCGGGGAACTGACTTTGCGGGTGTTGGACGCGCGGCAGGGCAGCCCCATTGCCCGGGAGGCGCTGCTGGAAACTGAAATTGACGGCCGCACGGTGGTGTTTGATCTGATGGACGGCTACTTCTACAACGACCCGGCGGCGGTGCAGGCGCTGTTCAGCCGGGCAGATGTGGTGTTCAAGCGCTCCTTTTCGGCTGAGAAGAACCGGCAGTTCCCAGGAGATATCGCCGCAAAGCTGCGGCCGCTGGGTCTGAACTACTACGTTACCTGTCCGGGTTCGCCGTTGGATGCGGAGCGCAGCGCAAAGAGCCGCCTGAAGCAGTGGGCACTTTCCACCCGCTGCTATCCGCAGGACTTTGAAGCCCGGCTGACCCGGGTGCGCAAAAAGCCGCGCATCCTCTTTCTCACCCGTCTGTGGGACCCAGAGGAGCCGGCGGTGCAGCAATATCCGGACTTACAGGCAGAGTGGCGGCAGGTGAACGCAGACCGCATCGAGCTGCTGCACCGGCTGCAAAGCGCCTTCCCGGCGCAGTTCACCGGCGGCGTGTCCGACAACACCTGTGCCCGGCGGCAGTGCCCGGAACTGATCGTGCCGGACATGCTGACCGGCAAGCGCGCCTACCTGCACCGGATGCAGCACACCGAGATCTGTGTGGCTTCTACCGGACTGCACGGCTCTACCGGTTGGAAACTGGCCGAGTATGTGGCGGCGGGGCGCGCCATCGTCACCGAGCCGCTGCGGTACACCTTGCCGGGCGGCTTTGAAGAAGGGAAAAACTATAAAACGTATACGTCCCCGGCACAATGTGAGGAGCAGCTGCGGCAGCTGCTGGCAGACCCGGCGGCGATCTTAGCCATGGCGCAGCACAATGCGGACTACTATCAGATGTGGCTGCGGCCGGAACAGCAGGTGCGGCAGGCTTTGCGGCAGCTGGAAACAGGGGAGCTGTAAGGGGGAAAAACGGGGTATGGAGGAACAAAAACGGCATAGCGGCTTTGAGACGATGCGCATCCTCAGTATGGTAATGATCATTCTGATGCACGGCATCGGGCACGGCGGGCTGGGCAGCGCCGTGCCGCAGGGGTCGGCGGCATTCTGGATCTACTGGCTGCTGTTTATTCTGGCGCGTGTATCCACCAACTGTTTTGTAATGCTTTCCGGCTATTATCTGTCGGAGCGCAAGGGGCCTGTTCATGTCGGGCGGCTGTTCCGCATTGGGGCACAGGTGTGGTTTTACTCCATGCTTACCTTCTGCGTTGCGGTCAAGGCCGGGGCAGTTCCGCTTTCGGCGGTCAAGCTGCTTCGGGCGCTTTTACCCCTTACCTCCAACGGCTACTGGTTCGCCTCGGCCTATTTTTTACTGTACCTCTCGGTGCCGGTGCTGAACGTGGTGGTGCAAAGCCTTGACAGGCGGCAGTACAAAACGCTGCTGCTGGTGGTACTGCTGCTGCAAAGCGTGTGGGGCACGCTGTTCTACTGGACAGCGGATGCAACTTTTGTGAATAACGGGTACAGCTTTATCTGGTTCTATACCCTGTATTTTATTGCCGCCTATTTCCGCAAATACCGGGTGACTGTGCCCAGCGGGCTGTGTCTGCTGGCATATCTGGCAGCTTCGGCGGCGGAGCTTTTCAACCGGATGCTGGCGCTGCGGGTGGAAAACGCTTTGCACCTGAACGGTTTTGTAAATACCGTCAACGGCTATCAGGCACTGGCTACGGTCATTGCTTCGGCAGCGATGTTTCTGCTGTTCCAGAATATCCACATCCGCTCGGATTACTGGCGGCGCTGGGTCTTTCGGCTGGCACCGCTGTCCTTCGGGGTATACCTGCTGCACGACAGCGATTTTACCCGGGCGCTGCTGTGGCGACTGGTAGACCTGCCCCGGTTCGGCGGGGCGCTGCTGCCCTCGCTGGCTTACCTGACTGGCGCGGTGCTGCTGATCGCCGTGGCGGGCTACGCGGTGGATGCCGTGTATCAGCGGCTCTACCGCCTGCTGCGCCTGCCTGCACTGGAAACAAAGCTGGATGCCCTGACTGCCTGCATTCTGCAAAGGATCGTCGGGAGTGAAAAAGCGTGAAAAAAGCGCTGTCGCACGAGTTTTTGTGTGACAGCGCTTTTTTAGTTCATCGGCCCGGCCTTGTCGAACATCTGCTGCACCTGCGCGGCCAGCAGGGCGTGCTCCGGGGCCTGCAGCAGCGGGTCCTCCGCCAGCATGGCCAGTGCTTCGCTCTGGGCGGCGTGGAGGGTGCGGGTGTCGTTCATCAGGTCGGCAATTTGCAATGTGGGCAGGCCATGCTGTCGGCTGCCAAAAAAGTCGCCGGGGCCGCGGGTCTCCAGGTCGTACTGGGCCACGGCAAAGCCATCGGTGGTGCTGCACAAAAACTTCAGCCGCTTCTGCACCGCTTCGCCGGTATTATCGCTGACCAGAAAGCACCAGCTCTCGGCGGCACCACGGCCCACCCGGCCGCGCAGCTGGTGCAGGGCGCTCAGGCCATAGCGCTCCGCGTTCTCGATGACCATGACGCTGGCGTTGGGCACGTCCACGCCCACCTCAATGACTGTGGTGGACACCAGTGCGTCCAGCCGCCCGGCCTTGAAATCCTCCATGACAGCGGCCTTCTCCTTGGGCTTGAGCTTGCCGTGCATCAGACCCACCCGGCGGTCGGGCAGCAGGGCCTTGGCAATGTCCTCGTAGTAGGTCTTGACCGCGTTCAACCCGCCGTCGGGGGTGTCCTCAATGGCGGGGCACACCAGATAGACCTGCCGCCCCTTGTCGATCTCCTGATCGAGGAAATGGTACAGGTCCTGCCGTTTTTTGCCGGTGATGCACCGGGTCTTGACCGGGGTACGGCCGGGGGGCAGCTCGTCCAGAATGGAGATGTCCAGGTCTCCGTAGAGGAGCAGGCCCAGTGTGCGGGGAATGGGGGTGGCGCTCATGACCAGCAGGTGCGGATTCACGGCCTTTTCGGCCAGCATGCCGCGCTGCCGCACGCCGAAGCGGTGCTGCTCGTCGATGACGGCCAGCCCCAGCCGGGCAAACTCCACCCCCTCGCTGAGGATGGCGTGGGTGCCCACGATGAGGTCCGCTTCGTCGCCCCGGATGGCGGCCAGCGTGGTGCGCTTTGCAGCGGCTTTCATGCCGCCGGTGAGCAGGGCCACCCGCATGCCAAAGGGGGCCAATATCCGGTTCAGACCCTCGGCGTGCTGTGCGGCCAGAATCTCAGTGGGGGCCAGCAGAGCAGCCTGATATCCGGCCCGGATGCAGGCCCAGATGGCGGCAGCCGCTACCAGCGTTTTGCCGCTGCCCACGTCACCCTGTAACAGGCGGTTCATGGAGTGCTCCCCGGCCATGTCGGCCAGGATCTCATCCACAGCCCGGCGCTGAGCACCGGTGGGAGAGAAGGGCAGGCTGGCCCAGAAGGGTTCCGGGTCGGTGGGCTGCATGGGGGCACCGGTGGCGGCGGAGCCGCGGTTCTTCATGCGGCCGATGCCCAGCTGCAGCACCAGAAGCTCTTCATAGATGAGCCGCCGCCGGGCCGCAAAGGCTTCTTCTTCGGTGGCAGGGCGGTGGATGGCCCGCACGGCTTCGGCCTTGGAAGGCAGGCGGTATTTGCGGCGCATCTCCTCCGGCAGCGGGTCGGGCAGAAGCTCGGCATGGGGCAGCAGCTGCCGCACGCACTTGGCAATGGCACTGCTGGAAAGGCCCTCGGTCTGGGGGTACACGGCCTCGAACGGGGCTGCCTGCACCTGTTCGGCAGTGCGCACCAGCGGGTTGACCATCTGACGCCGCAGCATCCCGCCGGTGACGATGCCCTGAAAATAGTATTCCTGCCCGATCTCCAGTTTCTGGGCGGCATAGGGGTTGTTGAACCAGGTGATCTCCAGCCCGGACACGTCATCCCCGGCGGTGACCCGCTCCATCCGCCGCCCACCGGGCAGGATGCGCCCGCCGGGCTTGGCAAACACCTCTGCCTTGACCACGCATTCCGTGTCGGCAGGGGCTTCTGCAATGGAGTAGGGCTTCGTAAAGTCGATGTATTTACGGGGATAATGGCACAGAAGGTCGGCCAGCGTCACGATGCCCAGCTTCTCGAACCGCTCGGCGGTCTTGGGGCCTACCCCCTTCAGGTAGCGCACCGGCGTGTCCGACGTGAGGGTGATGCGGTTTTCAGTGGGCATGGCGTGTCAGCTCCTTTCCTGGATGCAATATAGCCATTGTAACACGGAGCGGCAGCGGATGCAAATGGCCCAAAAAGGAAAAACCGGCAGGACCTTTGCCTTTGGGCAGGAACTGTGGTACACTCGGAAGAAAAAGAGGGGAGAATATTTATGGAGATCCGTAAGGGGACCTTAAAGGACTTGGAGGCCATTGCAGCGGTGGAGGCGGCCTGCTTCCCGGTGGCAGAGGCGGCTACGGCAGAGGAGTTTGCCGGGCGGCTGCAGCAGTACGGCGATCATTTTTGGCTGCTGTGGGAGGGGGAAAGGCTGCTGGCCTTTGTGGATGGTTTTTGCACCGACTGGCCGGACCTGACCGATGAGATGTACGCCGACGCCTCCCTCCACCGGGAGAATGGTGCCTGGCAGATGATCTTTGGGGTAAACACCATCCCGGCCTGCCGCAGACAGGGGTACGCCGGGCAGCTGCTGCAGCAGGCCATTGCCGACGCCCGGGCCCAAGGCCGGAAGGGGCTGGTACTGACCTGCAAGGAGGCCCTGGTGCACTACTATGCAAAGTTCGGCTTTGTGAACGAGGGCGTTTCCGGCTCCACCCACGGGGGCGTGGTGTGGTACCAGATGCGGCTGAAGTTCTGAGGGGGACGATCTGGAATGGCCTACGCCTTGCTCCGGCCGTATTCAGCGGAAGAATAATTTTTAAGAGAGCAATGCCGGAGCGTCCGCGGAAGCTCCGGCATTGCATTTTCACTGGAGGGGGCGTAAAGGTAGACGGCATTTGCAGTGCCGCTTTCTGCGAAAGTGCGGCACTGCGGCAGACTTTTCGGCTTAACTGCAAAGTGACCGGTTTCGCCAGAGGCTCTCCCTTTGAGGAAAGACTTCCCCCGCTCCGGGGGAGTCTGTCACCGTAGGTGACGGAGAGGGCGAGGAGGCTGATAGGGAACAACGCAAAACAAAAAAATCCCGGAAGCCGAAGGCTTAATAGTGACAAGTAACTATTTGGCTACGAACAGGGACAGAAGACGGTGTGACCGAAAGGTCACGCCGTTTTTCTGCGTCCGTAGGTTGATTCTGCAATACTGGGTTCGCTGAAAACAGGAATGTCAACCTCGTCAACGAAGTTGAAGTAAATCTTGATTTTCTGCCGCCGCTTGCCGCTGGACTTGTCAGGAGCAAACACCTCGATTTTCTTGATATACTCATTTACAATCGTCGGTGTCAGTTCGGTCACGTCCACATACTTTTTCGTCAGGGCAATAAAGGCATCCAGACCATCATTCATTTCATTCTGCTGTTCCACCCATTCTTCGGTCACTTCAATTTCGAGTTTTAACCGTTCCTGTTCCGCTTCATAGTCAGCGGACATTTTCTTGTACCGTTCCTGACCGAGATTTCCAAGAACAAAATCCTCATAGAGCCGGGAAATGATAATATCAAGGTCGGCAAGGCGCTTCTTTGCCTGTTCCACTCGCTTCTTATCGTCCCGGATACTCTGCTCCTGATCGGCACGGCGGCAGTGCAGCCATTCCTCTTGAAAGCCCTCCACATCGTTTCGGATATACTCGTTGACTGCCCGGATTCGTTCCAGAACCATCTCACGAAGCACATCTTCACGAATATAGTGTGCGCTGCACATTCCACGACCACTTTTGTAGCTGGAACAAACATAATGGTCTTGCTTGCCCTCAAAGCTCTTGCAAGTGGCAAAGTGCAGCTTGTTTCCACAGTCAGGGCAGAACAGAAGCCCGGAGAAGAAGCCCTGCCGTTCCGCTTTTGCGGGGCGGCGTTTGTTTTTGCGAAGCTCCTGCACCCTGTCCCACTGTGCCTGTGATACGATGGCATCCTGCGTATCCGGCAGGATGAACATATCCTCCGGGGAATTGGGAATCCGCTGTTTCAGCTTGTAGGATTTGGAATAGGTCTTGAAATTACAGGTACAGCCTGTGTATTCCATCCGTTCCAGAATACCTGCAACGGATTGTCCAGCCCAATGATATGGTCTTTCCGGCATTGCTTTCCCCTTGCGCTGGGCATACAGAGCTTTTGCTGTCAGGATTTTTTGGTTTTCCAAAATTCTGGCTATGGCATCCGGTCCCTTTCCCGAAACGGTCAGGTCAAAGATATATTTGACGATAGGAGCCGCATCTTCATCCAAAATCCAATGATCCTTGTCCGCCGGGTCACAACGGTAGCCGTAGGGCGGCTTGCCCATGTGCTTGCCGCTGGTTCCCCTTTGGTGGAGACTGACACGGACTTTCTTGCTGGTATCACGGGGATACCACTCATTGAAAAGATTGCGGATTGCAGCCATACCCTCGCTGTCGCCCCGTTCACTGTCCACCCCGTCATTGACGGCGATAAATCGTACATCATAGCTGGGGAAGATAATGTCTGTGTACTGTCCGACAGTCAGATAATCACGCCCGAAGCGGCTCAGGTCTTTGACCAGCCAGCAACCGACAAGGCCTTGCTTTACGAGGTCGAAGCCCTCCTGTACGCCGGGACGATTGAAGTTCGTCCCGGTATAACCGTCATCCACCAGAATTTTCAGGTTGGTGTACCCATGTTCTTTTGCGTATCTGGTTAAAAACTCTCTCTGATTCTGTATTGAATTTGATTCATCAGCCTTGCCGCCCTTGGAATTTTCCTTAATATCCTCCACGGATAAGCGGCAATAGATGATGGTAATTTTCTGCTGATCCATAACGTCCTCCTTTGCGTTTTGGTCAGCTGACAGAATCGGTGTGCATAATAATATATTATCATAATTTTGTGTCTGTGTCATTAACAAGCCACCCCCTTATCCGAAAAAATGAGCCGTTTTACCTTGTCGGTAAGCGGCTCATTTCCATCACATACAGTTTCAATGGTGTACCACGTATTTCCAATCAGGCGTTCCACGGTACAATGGTACGGCGACTGTGCCGCTTCCTGCCGTTTCCGGCATTCCTCCACAAAATCAATGGGCGGTTCAAAGATAGGGTCGAAGCAGGATTCCAAATCAATCCCGGAACAGGCTTCTACCATTTCCAGATGTGGCGTACCATCCAGCATCATGTTATTCAGTTTTGTTACAATATTTATCATCAAATTTTCCTCCTTAAATTTCCATATCCCGTCCGTGCTTGCGGACATGAGCTGTGTGTTCACGAGTTTCTTTTCCCCTTGCGAGGATGGCAGAAAGAAAAGTCCTGACCCGTTCTGCTGCGATTTCCAACGCATCCAGATAGGGCTGGGCTTTTTCTTTCAGTTCATTATATTTTTCGTTCAGTTCGTCATGCCGCTGTTTCCAGATGGAAGCGGATTTTACAGCGGAATCCAGTTTTTCTTTCAGGCGACTATTCTCAGCATTAAAGATAATCCCGTTGACAGCGTAGCGTTTCAGGGTATCGCACTGGTCTGCTGTGAGGGTGACATTTCCGGTAAAGGAATTTTTCTTACCCATTGCTTCAATATCCTGCACGGTTATTGCCACTGTCTTTGCTGTCTTGGTTTCCTTTTGCAGAGCTTTCAGCTTCTTTTCCTGCTTTTCTACGGCGGATTGGGTGTCAGCCAAGGTCTGTTCCGATTGTTCCACCTGTGCGGTCACAGCTTCCAGACGCTGGGTTTCGGCTTGCACCTTAAACTGTGTTACCGTCAGATGTTCCTCAGTGCTGCCACGCTCTCCACGCTCCACATCGGTATACCCGGCGGCTTGCATGAAATTGAAAAAGTCATCCTGCAATACACTGTAGGATGACTTCAAAATCTTTTTGCCTTTTGTATTCAGCATGGGATTGCCGTTCCCGTCAAGAACAGGTTTGGATTCCCATTTCTTACTGCGGCTGACCTGCATGATGGTTTCCTTGACTGTCCCCCGGAGGGCTTCGTCCTTGCACCGCTTCGACCAGAGGATCTGTTTTTCAACCACCGGGATATAGACCACATGGAGGTGGTAGTGGTACACATCCTCGCCAAGAGCTTCCGACATAGCCCGGTTGCGCTCATCGGCGTGCATGACAGCAGAGAGAATATACTGTTCACCGCCCACCACCTCCACGGCGGCTTTATAGGCATCGGCATAAAACTGTTTGGCAAATTCATAGCCGCCGTGATTGTAGAAGTAAGCGGAGTTCACATCGAATACCAGCTCACCGTATTTCACGGCATCCGCTTTCAGCCCTCTGGTGGAGATCACCTTGTCCTGTTCCATCTGGGTAAACATTTCTTCGTAACCGGCTGTCGGCTCTTTGAAATGAATGTTCAGAGAAGAACGATCCGGCACGATGTCCTGATTGCTGTAACTGTCTTTTTCCCGTTCGTTGTGTTCCTGCACCTTTGCCAGATCATCGGCGGTTTCTATATCCTGGTTACGGGCAACGGTGCGGTCAATTCCATCATTTCTTGCCATGGGGCATGCTCCTTTCCGAGAAGATTTGTGAGGGATGAGGGGCTTGCGAGAGGCACTTTTTCAAAGTGTAATAACCCACTATTACACTTTCATCCATACTGGCTGCAAAGTGCCGTGGGCTCTCCGAGGGCTCCTCCGGAGGGGGAGTGCGGTCACTGCGGTGACCTCTGCTGTCCAGCTCGAAAAATGCCCTTTGCCTTTTTCTCTTGTCCAGCCTGTCTGCCAGCAGAATTGTTCCACAATCCCTTGTAGGCAGCGGCAGCGAACAAACAGCAGCATTGCCGATTGTATTCACTGCCAGTCCATAGGAAGCACTGCGGCACTTCCTATGGGGACGGGAGCTGCGAGGGGATAAGATATGCCGCATCATCGCTCCCCCCGTTTCTGCCACACGATGTCATAGCCCAGCACATCGGCAAGCTCGATGACCTCTTTGTAGCGGATGCTCTCTCTTTGGAGCTTTGCAGAAAGGTTAGATACGCTGTCCGACCAGCCATAATCCTCCGCCAGCTTGTCCACCACATCCTGCATGGTAAATCCGGCACGGACGATCTGTGCCTTGATTTCGTTTCGTACATTGCTCATATTGAAAAACCTCCATAATTTGTTGTAAAAAAAGCGAAGCTGGTGCGCCCATTGGCGTGTCCGCTTCGCTGTTCCGTGTAATATTTGACTTTCATAAAATGCGATAGAAATATCGCCTGTGATGTCCTGCCCGCAAGTGACCCTATCCCAGTTTACTGCTTTTTGTGCTTTGGTCTGAAACAGCGAAAACCGCCATTATTTCGTAAAGACTGTTCACTGTCCAGAGAAGCACTGTTTCGCAAAATGATTTCGCCCTACGGTTAAAAACTTCGCCGTTTCCATTACCATTGATTTTCCAGCCCTCAAAAAGAGGGGTGCGGATGTTTCTAAGGCGGAAAAACGATAGTAAGCGAAAAGTACGTGTACCAAGTGCACGCTTGACAATCGGCTCCATCCGGTACGGATGGTACACGTACTTCTGAGTTACTACCGCTTTCATAGAAACGGTCTTTGCAGAAGTTCGATGCCCACAAACCCTCTGGCAAATCGTCCGCCGCCAATGTTGACCTTGTTGGTGTATTCAAGGTTGTATCGGCTTTCATTCTGCTTTAGAAACGAGCAGAAGCTCTTTTGGGAAAGGCTGTTCAAGGCGTTATCATCACACCACTGCTTGTAAACAGCGTACAGATTTTTGGAGCTTGCTTCATAATCTGCACGGAAGCGGATATAGCCCTCAGAAGCCAGAAAATCAATGATGTTGTTTCCGTCTGAAACGGCATCGTTCAGATTGTCCAAAGCCGACTGGCTCAGGGTAAATCGGAAATTATTTGCAATTAGACGGTGCAGCCCCTCCAATGCCCAGAGGAAGATACCCTCCGCTTCGGCAGCCATTTTTTCCGCAATATAGGGATCGTCTTTTCTGTTCGGGTCTTTTTCCTTGGTGGTCAAAATGATCTGTCTGCGGAAGAAGCCCACACTCCGGTCATGGAGAGCTTGCAGGACACCGTTCCCAAGCCCGATGAACCGCACATATAAATCTCCCTGATAGCTTTGCTGTCTCTTTCTCTCCAAATCCATAGGTAGCTCTGCGGTGATAATTGCTTTGATATTGTTGGTCTGGGGCAGTGCTTCCAGCTTCATATCATCGTCCAGCATCAAAAGCTCATGTTCCAGATCGGCACGGGCAAAGTTGCTTGTCTCCACCTTTGCCACACTTCCGGTTTTCATGTTGACACCCAGCAGCGCACGAAGAACAACACCGATCCGGCTCTTTCCTTCGCCGCCCTTTCCGGTGAGCATGAGCATCTTCTGACCCTTGGTTGAGGGAATGAAGCAATAGCCAATAAATTCCTGCAAGGTCAAAATGTCCTCTGGCTCCAAAAGCTGGGACAAAAAATGCAGCCATGTCACAGGCTGCGGAGCATCTGGTTGATAGGAAACGGGCAAGCGATTGCGGCAGTAATCTTTTTCCGCACTGAATGTGCCATCCAAATGATAGGTGCCGTTTGCCACATGAATACGGTCTTGGTACAGGAGAAGATCATCGGCACAGCACTCCATTCGCATTACATCCAGCAGATTTGTGACCCTCTTTGCAATGTTGCTGGTCACATAGAGCTTGATACGGTCATAGATTTCTTTTTTCAGCCTGTTTTCATCGTTCACAATGCCATTGACAGTGAAGAAAGTTCCATTTACCGTAATCATGGGATAGTCCCTGAGAAATTCTTCACAGAAAATGACTTCGTTGATTGCTTTGCCGTCAAACCAAATCGGCATATTCGTATCAGGCAATTTCCTGTTCTCTGACATGGCAGCGCACCTCCTTTTCCTGCTTGTCCAGTCGTTCTTGCATTTTTGCAATCGTTCCATCTGTCAAAAGTTCCTTGACCGTATCAGTCCTTTCTTCGTAGTCGCTCATAATGAGCAAATCGGTCAGATACTCCACATAGCCCAGCTCGTGACAGGCTTCCACGAACCTCTCATCAAGTTCGTCTTCCGGTGCTTCGGGAGCATACCGCTCTTTCCAGTCCTCCAAAAGATGAAGATACCCGGACAGCACATTCAGGCAGAAAAGCTCGTCCTGCTTCAACTGGTTTACACGGGGACGGGGCTTTCTGACCTGTGCTACCACGGACGGCGGCCTGTCCAGCCCGAAGTCCACAGCAAGTCTCTGCGCTGCTTCATAAGCGGACATGTCAAACAGCCTTGCTGTGAAGTCCACCACATCCCCGGCAGTACCGCAACCGAAGCAATAGAAGTAATCCTCGTTCAGCTTCAAGCTGGGGTGTCTGTCATCGTGGAAAGGGCAGCAAATCATCCCGGAGCGATTGATTTTCAGCCCGTAGTGTTCGGCGGCTTGCCTAACCGTGACCGCCGCCTTGACTGTTTCAAAAATGTTCATTTGCATAACCTCCTTGATTTTTCTCGATGATTTTTTCATCTGCCTGAATATACGCAGAAAAACGCTTTCAACCGAAAAATCAGGCACATCCGCAAGCAAAGCAAAAAGCCGCCCCGAAAACTTGCATTTTTGCAAGTTTTGGGACGGCAGTGTTCACACAATATTGGTTGATATTGTTCCGTAAATAGAATATAATTAAAGTTACTATGAACCAGGAGGGACGATGCAGATATGAAATACCTGTCTACATTTGAAGTTGCCGAAAAATGGGGCATTTCTCCCCGGAGAGTTGGTATTCTCTGCAACAATGACCGAATACCGGGCGCACAGCGGGCAGGAAGCCGCTGGATCATCCCGGAGGACGCTGAAAAGCCGACAGATGCCCGCATCAAAAGCGGAAAATATATCAAACTGAAAGCTGACAGAGAGGAGGAAGCATAATGGCAGATACTTATTTACCCGCCGATGTCCGAAAAAGAATCGTTGATGTGATGAGAGAACGCAAGATGACCCAGCGAGAGCTGGCACTTCGGATTGATGTAAATGAAAGCACAATCAGTCGCTTCCTCAGCGGAAAGACAGAGAAGTTGAGCGAAGAAAGCGTTATCCGCATCGCCAGAGTGTTCAATGTGTCCACGGATTTTATCTTGGGTACTACCGTAATCCCGGACAAAAAGAACTACGATATTTCAGAGCTTGGGTTATCTGTTGAAGCTGCAAAGAATCTTTATACCGGAAAGGTCAACAATGATGTAGTCAACCGTCTGCTTGAAAATCCCCGCTTTGCCACGGTTACTTATATGATTGCACAGTATATGGATGATACCCTTGCAGGAGGATATGCCGCACAAAATCAGATGTATGCTACCCTCAGTTCCATGCTGCTGGGGATAAACAAAACCAGTGCCGCAGTACAGGCAGCAAGAACCGCCAATGCTATGAAAGTTCCCGCTTATCAGGCTGACCAGACTACGATCCAGAACACCTTTATGACGGTGGTTAAGGAAATCAAGAAAGAAGCAGGCAGCGATTTGGCCGCAGCCAAGGCAATCAGCAAGGAAACCACTGAGAGGATGTTTACCGAGCTGACCAAGGGACAGGATACGCCCGTTCCGACCATTACGCCGGAAGCTGTTGCAGATGCCGTCACGGGCAGTGTTTCCGGTATGGATTATGTCAATCAGGAAGCATTGCTGAACTTCAACCAGTCATTGGTTGACCTTTTGAAAACGACTCTGCAACAGCCGGAATCACAGGGACAAAGCGATGACACCACAGAATAACGAAGAACTCTGTATTGCGGCGCAGGGCGGCGACAAATGGGCGGAAAATGCCCTTGTAGAGAACAATCTGCGATTCATCCGAAAGACGGCATATGAAATATGGAGCGCACAGCGGGAGCTGAACGCTGCCCTCGGCATTGAACTGAACGATTTGGTGCAGGAGGGTTCCTTGGGGCTTCTGGGCTGCATAAGCAGCTTTCAACCCGACTACGGGAACAAGTTTCTGACCTATGCTGCCCCGGCTATTCATAACGCCATGCTGGACTACATCCGCAGGCAGAATCCCACCTTTGAAGCCAAAAATCTGGACTGTATTATCCGTCTGGATGAGGTCAAAAAGGGCGAAAACAAGGGACGGCATGAATTTATAGCCGATTCCAGAATACAGAACCCGGAACAGATTTTCATCGCCAAGGAAACTCACGAAGAAATCCATACAGCTCTGCAAATGATTGAGGAACGAGATAAAGCTTACCTTTGGTATCGTTTTGGCTTTGAGGACGATGTACTCCATCCCTTGAACGAAACAGCGAAGCACTTCCACCTGTCAGAGAGCAGGGCAAAGTCCACGGAAAAGCTGGCTCTGGATAACTTCTGGTTGGAATTGCCTTGGTGGTATTGAGCGAAAAATAGTATAGATTGGAGAATTAAATGGAACAAATTTTAATCATAGAAGATGATACAGGCTTAAATCAAGGATTATGCCGTGCTTTGAAGTCTGAAAACCGCCAAGTCGTTTCCTGCCTGAATTTGAAGACCGCACGGGAACAGTTAGCTTGCGGCAGCGTATTACTGGTGCTTCTGGACATCAATCTGCCGGACGGCAGTGGGCTGGATTTTTTGCAAGAGCTGAAAGCCGCCGCCCCGGTGCGCCCGGTGATTTTGCTGACTGCCAATGATACCGATATGGATATTGTAGTTGGGCTGGAACAGGGTGCAGATGATTACATCACGAAGCCCTTTTCTCTGTCGGTTTTGCGGGCGAGGGTCAATACGCAGCTACGAAAAAATGCGGTTTCTGTCCCTGCAAAGACTTTTCAAATTGACCGTTTTGTATTTGACTTTGACCAGATGCAGTTTTCCGCAGACGGTGCCAACGTAGAACTCAGCAAAACAGAACAAAAGCTCCTTCGTCTGCTGGTGGAAAATCAGGGCAACGCTATGAGCCGTGGCGATCTGATCGACCGCATCTGGACGGATGGAGCGGAGTATGTAGATGAAAATGCCCTGTCTGTGACTGTCAAACGGCTTCGGGATAAGCTGGGAGCGCAGAACTATATCCAGACGGTCTACGGCATCGGCTATATGTGGGGAAAGAAGCATGGATAATTGGATTGTAATATTGGAATTTTCCTGCGTTCTGGCTGCGGCACTTGCAATTTATGCAAACTACCGCCGAACCAAAAAGACGATGGACACAATCGATCAGATGCTGGATGCTGCCGTCGAGGGTACTTACTCCGAAACAAATTTTGATGAAAGCCGCTTATCGGCTCTGGAAACCAAATTTGCCCACTATCTATCCTCCTCCGCTATTTCCGCCCGGAATGTGACCATCGAGAAAGATAAAATCAAAACGCTGATTGCCGATATTTCCCACCAGACCAAGACGCCCATTGCCAATCTTCTGCTTTACAGCGAATTGATTGCAGAGGAAGAATTGCCCGGGGATATGCACTCCAATGTGGAAGCCATCCATCAGCAGACAGAGAAACTGCGTTTCTTAATTGATTCTCTGGTGAAGTTGTCCCGGCTGGAAAATGGGATTTTGACCCTATCACCCAGGCAGGAGTCTGTTCAACCGATGCTGGACGGTATTGCGGCTCAGTATGGTTCCAAGACAAAACAAAAGGGATTGGTACTGCAAATCTCTGAAACAACTTCTTCTGCCTGCTGCGACCCCAAATGGACAACAGAAGCCTTGGGCAATTTGGTGGACAACGCTATCAAATACACGCCCTCCGGCAGCATGACGATTTCCGCAGCAGAATATGAACTCTTTACCCGTATTGATGTGACGGACACGGGCATCGGTATTGAAGAATCTGAACAGCCGAAGATCTTCTCCCGCTTCTATCGTTCGGAAGCCGTCCGGGAAAATGAGGGCGTGGGCATCGGCCTGTATCTGGCACGGGAGATTATTTCCGGGGAGGGTGGGTACATCAAACTGACCTCGGAACCGGGAAAAGGCTCCACTTTTTCTGTATTTCTTCCGAGACAAGCTGAAATCTTACAAAACTGTTAGAATTGAACTCCGTCTTGAAAGATTGTGGAAAGAATTGTGTGATATGATCTGTATGCAGGAACATAAAACCCTGCATACAGATTTTTTAATGGAGGTACGAGTTTATGAATATTTTACAGGCAAATGACCTGACGAAGATTTACGGCTCCGGTGAAAACGCAGTTCATGCATTGGATGGAGTTGATTTAAGTGTAAAGAAGGGCGAATTTGTTGCAATTGTCGGCACATCCGGCTCCGGCAAATCCACGCTGCTGCACATGCTGGGCGGGCTGGATCGCCCTACAAGCGGCACGGTCATGGTGGACGGACAGGATATTTTCTCCCTGAAGGAGGAAGCGCTGACCATCTTCCGCCGCAGGAAAATCGGCTTTGTGTTCCAAGCATATAATCTTGTTCCGGTGCTGAATGTGTATGAAAATATTGTTCTACCCATTGAGCTGGACGGTGGCAAGGTCAATAAGGATTTCGTACAGCAGATTGTACAGACACTTGGGCTGGATGATCGTCTGGATGCGCTGCCCAATCAGCTCTCAGGCGGTCAACAGCAGCGAGTAGCCATTGCCCGTGCGCTGGCGGCAGCACCCGCTATCATTCTGGCAGATGAACCCACCGGCAATCTGGATTCCAAAACCAGCCAGGATGTATTGAGCCTTTTGAAAGTCACCAGTCAAAAGTTCGCCCAGACAATCGTAATGATCACTCACAACGAAGAAATTGCGCAGATGGCAGACCGCATTATCCGTATCGAAGACGGTCGGATCGTCTCCCAGAACTAACGGGAGGTGGCTACGATGAATGTCAAAAATCGAAAATGTATTCGAAAACTCAGCTTAAAATCTCTTTATGCGAACCGTCGTCGCAATCTGATCGCCATTTTTTCCATTGCGCTGACAACGCTGCTATTTACGTCCATGTTCACCATTGTCTTGTCGTTGAACGCCAGTTATGAAACCTACCAGTTTCGGCAGGTAGGCGGCTATGCGCATGGCACCTTTAAGGATGTTTCCCCCGAGCAGGCGGAACGCATCGCTGCCCACCCAAAGGTGAAGGCTACGGGGGCACGGAAGGTAATCGGTATCACTGCGGAGGGGGTCTTTGCCAAAATACCGGCAGAGATCAGCTACATGGATGCCAACTGCACTAAATGGAGCTATGCAACCCCTACTACCGGACGGATGCCCGAAAGCGGCAAAGAGGTAGCCATGGATACGGCAGCGTTGCAGCTGCTTGGCGTAACGCCGGAGCTGGGCGCCGAGGTCACGGTTTCCTATTCCATTACGGACAAGGATCAAACCGCCTTTACTGTAACAGATACCTTTACGCTGGTGGGCTATTGGGACTATGATGAACTAATGCCTGTTCATTACATCAACATCAGCCGTGATTACGCAGATGACATCGAAGCGCAGGCAGTGAAAACAGGTTTACAGCCTTTCCGCACCGATTTGAATGTCATGCTGGCCTCCGGCACAAACATTCAAGGGCAGATGGAGCAGGTGGATACCGATCTTGGTTACACATGGGACAGCTATACCGATCCCAACAGCGTCCGAATCGGCGTCAATTGGGGATATACCTCATCCCAGCTGGAGTCACAGCTCGATCCAGAGCTGATGGTCGCCATAGCAGCTTTTTTGCTGCTGGTGATTTTCACGGGGTATCTTATCATCTATAACATTTTTCAGATCTCTGTTGTAGGGGATATCCGGTTTTACGGACTTCTGAAAACCATTGGCACAACGCCCCGGCAGCTCAAACGCATCATTCGCCAGCAGGCACTTCTGCTTTGTCTGATCGGCATTCCGGCGGGGCTGCTGCTGGGCTATGGCATTGGCGCTGTTCTGGTGCCTGTTGTCTTGCGCTCCACCCGGTTGGATGCAGGCATCACCACCATCAGCACTTCGCCTGTGATCTTTGTTGGCTCCGTGCTGTTTGCCCTGCTGACGGTGCTTTTGTCCTGCTCCAAGCCCGGGAAAATGGCAGCCAGGGTTTCTCCGGTGGAGGCTACCAAATATACAGATGCAATGCAGACCAAGAAAAAACAGCGCAGCACCCGGGGAGCGAAGCTCCATCAGATGGCCTTTGCCAATCTGGGACGAAACAAAAAAAAGACGGTGCTGGTGGTGGTGTCTCTGGCACTGTCGGTGACACTGTTCAATGCGCTGTGTGCCTTTGTGGGCGGCTTCAGCATGGAGAAATATGTATCCTCCATGACCTGCGCCGATTTTATCGTCAGCACGCCCGACTATTTCCGTTACAACCCGGCAGATGAATTCATCACGCCAGAACAGATTGAGGAAATCGCAACAAACACAAAGGCCAGTCTTTCCGGCACTGGATATGCTGTGCGAAAACCCGCATATCTGTGGATGACGGAGGATGCTCTGCGGCAGGACTATGCAAGGTACGAAAGTGCTGAGCAGTTGGACAGCCATATGAGCCGCATGGAGCACCGGGGCAATATGGTGATGGGAAATACCAGGATCGAGGCTCTGGATCACAGCCTGTTTGACAAGCTGCAAGTGTTCGACGGAGATATTTCTCCTATGCTGGAGCCAAACAATAACGCCATTGCCATTGCGGTTTCCTTAGATGACTACGGTAATCTGCCCAATCCTGAATACTACCCCAAGGTGGGAGACACGATCACCGCCACCTATGCGGACGATGTGAAATATATCGACAGCCGCACCGGAGAACTCTGCACCGAAGATACACCGGAGGAGTACCTTCAGGAAAAACTGTATGGAGCCAGAGATGTAGAGTACACGGTCTGCGCCTTGGTAGAGCTTCCGTATTCCATGAGTTATCGTTATGGTGGTATTGGATATGAGACAGTTTTGTCTGTGGACACCGCACAGAGGGACAGCGGTGATGCGGCCATTCCGATGCTCTACCTGTTCGACACAGCAGACGAAACTGACGAGGCCGAAGCAGAGCAATATCTATCGAAGCTCACTGCCGGTGAGTTTTCGCCCTTGATGTATGAAAGCAAGGCCACGGCTCGCTCTGAATTTGCTCAGTTCCGGCAGATGTTCCTTCTGATAGGTGGTATCCTCTGTGCTATCATTGGGCTGGTGGGACTCTTAAATTTCTTCAACGCCATGATGACCGGTATTCTTTCCCTCCGCCGTGAATTTGCTGTGCTTCAGGCTGTAGGAATGACAAACCGGCAGCTCAAAACCATGCTGATCTACGAGGGGTTGTTTTACGCAATGTCTTCTGTAGCGGCGGCCTTTATTCTGTCGCTGGCGGTGGGACCTCTTGCGGGAAAAATGCTGGGCAGTATGTTCTGGTTCTTTGAGTATCGATTCACCATTCTGCCTGTCCTGCTGACAATTCCGGTATTTCTTCTGCTGGGGTGGCTGATTCCTAGCATGATGTATGACAACGCAGCGAAATGCAGTGTTGTAGAGCAATTAAGGGATGCTCAATAACTGTTAAGCAAAAAACGGCCCTCTGCCAATGAAAAGGCAGAGGGCTGCGTTTTAATCTAAGGGTTTACATTCAGTTACAGTTTTTAGATAAATTTCGGGGTTTCCGTTCAAAACAAGGTCTGCATATCCAATCGGGTCATTGTAGATTAGATAGTCCAGTTCTGACCGCTGATACATATTGTCGGCAACCTCCTTTTCCACGGCGATGGTGTCAATGGCAATGATGCTGCCATCAAAGAATTTCAGCTCTACACAGGCAGTATCCATGTTGAACTCACAAGAAACCAATCTATCCATAAGAAACCTCCATTCTGTGGGATGTTAGATTATCCCAAAATATTTGAATGCTTCTCGGATTGCTTTCTCTTTTTCCGGTGGGCACTGCGGCTGTCTGGAATCCTCGGACTTCGGCAAATTATAGTTCTTACCAACCCCAATCCCACATTTTCGCTTAATTTGTGAGATATACAGGTTGGATACATTTAACCCGCTATGCTCCAGCACATAGTCCTTAATCTGGGTGTAGGTTGCCCCATCTTGAAATTCGGACATATCCATATCTTCCAAAGAGAACTCAACCCGAATCTTTTTCGAGTCGACCTCACCCTTGGAAAGCAAGACAACCGTCTCAACGTGCACCGTATTCGGAAACATATCCACGCACTGCACCTTATCCACGACATACCCCCGTGCCAGCAGCACCTCCAGATCCCGCGCCAGACTCGTCGGCTTACACGAAATATAAATCATATGATCCACACCATAATTGATAATCTTTTCCAATGCCTTCGGATGAATACCATCCCTTGGCGGATCGAGCACAATATAATCCGGTCGTTCTTCAATCGTATCGAGCACCTTTAAGACATCACCCGCCAAAAATTCACAGTTGTCCAGATGATTAAGTGCCGCATTCTCTTTTGCGGCCTCTACCGCTTCCTCGATGATCTCCACGCCCACAACTTTTTTGCAGACCGGAGCAAGCATCTGTGCGATCGTACCGGTACCGCTGTACAGGTCATAAACGGTCTTGTCTGCCAGCATGTCCGGATCATCCCCGAGGATAAATTCGCGGGCTGTGGAATAAAGCACTTCTGCTCCGAGAGAGTTTGTCTGGAAAAAAGAAAACGGTGAAATCTGAAAACGCAGTCCCAACAGCTCCTCATAAAAATAATCCTGTCCGAAAAGTACTTCCGTTCCTTCGTTTTTTACGACATCCGCCACGCTGTCATTTTTTGTGTGGAGTACTCCTTTTAAGGTTCCTTCCAGGGAAAGTGCCAGAAGTACATCTTTCCATCCGGCTAAAAGCTGCTTTTCTTTTTCTTCGTTTACCGTTCCGGCATGTGGACATCTGCCCTGCTTTTCCAGCAATGCAGCCTCTATCTTTGCACGCTCGTCCGGCTCCTGCTCCTGTACATTTCTCCAATCCTGCGTCGTAGTGATCAGATCAACTAAAATCTCTCCGGTCTTTACTGCCTTTCGCACAAGAAGATGGCGCAGATACCCGGTATGACGCAGTCTGTGATAGAAGAAGATTTCCTGCTCCCTGAAATAAGCGAGCGTTGCCATGAGAATCGCACGGAAATCGCCATCCACGATCCGGCAGTCCTCTACCGTTACAATATCGTAAAAACTGCCGCGCTTGTGCATTCCAAGTGCCAGCGGTCCGTCCTTGTATTCATCTCCAAATGAAAATTCCATTTTGTTACGGTAAGCAAGCACACGCGGACTGTGTCTGATTGGCAGAAACTCATAAGCACAGGCATCCCCGATCGCCTGCTCTATCATGCCGCGTACCTGTGTCTCCTTGATCTTTAACTGTTCTTCATAAGGCAGACTCTGATACGTACATCCTCCGCACTGTCCGAAATGCCGGCAGGTATCTGCGGTCTCCCGTGGCGATTTCTTCACGGTTTCCAGAAGCCGTCCTTCCGCTTTTCCTTTTCGTACCTTATTTACTGCAAAGGAAACACGCTGTCCCGGAATGGTATTCTTGACGATGACGCGTTCTCCCTCGTCTGTCATCACAATCCCTTTGTTCGGGAATTCTACGGTTGTTACGTTTCCTTCTGCAATCTGCCCTTTTTTCATTCTTTTACTCCTCATGCATTATTCTGAATCTTATTTTCTTACAGAAAGAAGGGACTACACAACTGCAGTCCCTTCTTTCTTCGTTCGGTTTTCTTTTTCTGCGCACCGCTCAAACTGCCTGAAAGTTCTCACGCTTCCGACAATGATTAGTCCTCTGTCTTGTCTGCGGAAGCATCCTTAGACTCTGCAGCCGGCTCATCATCCTCATCCTCGAAGAAGTCATTGTCGAACTCATCTTCAAAATCGTCCTCAAAATCATCCAGATAATCCGGTGTAAAGAAACGATAAATTCCATAGATTGCTGCTGCAACTGCGACAACGATTCCAATCACGGCGAATACAATCACAAATTTGGAAGGTTTCTTCTCCTCTTCTTCCTGTCTCTTCAAAAACTTATTAAGCTTTGCTGCATCCAAAACATCCCCCACTTTGGTAGATGCTAAAATATCTTCTACTTTACTCATGATGGCACTTCTCCTTCCTGCATTTTTAATTACATCCATTATAGCATATCTTTCCCTGTTTTCCTATGAAAAATTTGTGTTTATAAAAAATTTATCATATCTTTTTTAATTTTGCAAAGCTTGCAAACATCTTCTTTGTTCCGACTTTGTCGAAATCTACGGTCACTTCATAGTCCCTGCCCCCGGAAACAATTGCCATGACTTCTCCATCGCCAAATTTGATGTGGCGGACACGATCTCCCACCTGATAGGACAATGCTCCACCCGCGGAACCAAAATCACGCTGGTTTTCCACCTTTGTATATACCGGTTTTGTGGCTTGGGAGGAACGGAAGGTTGATCCATATCCCTCTCCCACTTCTTTTCCATATCCGCTTCCACCATAACTCGGCACCGTCCGGAATGCCTTACGCGCCTTCTGAAATGTGGACTGTTCGATGGGTTCTTCCTTTGTCTTTGGCTCATAAATCTTTCCGGAAAGAAGTTCCGGCGGAATTTCCCTGACAAAACGGGATACTTTTCCATACTGTGTCTGCCCCCGCACCATGCGCACACGCGCGGAAGTGATTGTCAGATTTTTCTTTGCACGGGTAATTCCCACATATGCCAGACGCCGTTCTTCCTCGATCTCGGCCTGGGAGTTATCACTCGTAATAGACATATAACTCGGAAACAGTCCGTCCTCAAGTCCTGCCAGATAGACATTCGGAAATTCAAGTCCTTTCGCACTATGTAAAGTCATAAGTACCACATAGTCACTGTTTTCGTCAAAACTGTCAATATCCGCAACCAGAGCGACATTTTCCAGAAAGCCGTTTAAGGTCGGAGCTTCTTCCCCCTCCGCATAATCCACAGCTTTGCTGATCAATTCGTCAATATTTTCGATTCTTGCCTCTGCCTCATCCGTTCCCTCTGCTTCGAGTTCTCTGACATAACCGGTCGTTTCAATAACTTCCTGCAGCAGATCTGCCACGGAAAGCAGCTTTGCCTTTGCTTTCATAGACTGGATAAACAACACAAACGGCCGGATCTTTGTTGCCGCTTTGCCCAGCCCCGGTACCTGTTCTGCCACACAGAGCGCATCATAAAAACTGATCTCCTGCTCCTGGGCATACAATGCCACTTTGTTGATCGATGCCGCACCAATTCCACGTTTTGGGATGTTGATGATACGACGCACCGCCAGATCATCCTGCCCATTGTCGATGGTCTTTAAATATGCCAGCAGATCCTTCACTTCCTTACGGGCATAGAAATTTACGCCGCCAAAAATTTTATATGGAATATTTGCTGTAATAAAACGTTCCTCAAAGAGACGGGACTGTGCATTGGTACGATAGAGAATGGCACAGTCTTTATACTGATACTCTCCTTTGCGTACCCGCCGGGCAATATCCCTTGCCACAAAATCCGCTTCCTCTGCCGCCGTATCCAGCTGCTCAAAGGTGATCTTGTCCCCGGCTCCATTGTCCGTCCACAGACGCTTTTCCTTTCGCCCCTGATTGTTGGCAATCACAGCATTGGCTGCATCCAGAATATTTTGCGTGCTCCGGTAATTCTGCTCCAGTTTGATCACTGTGGCATCCGGAAAATGATGTTCAAAATTCAGAATATTGTAGATATTCGCTCCCCGGAACTTATAGATAGACTGATCATCATCACCTACAACACAAAGATTCTGGTATTTTAAAGCCAGCAGACGGATCAGTTCAAACTGTGCGGTATTGGTATCCTGATACTCATCCACCATAATATAGCGAAAACGATCCTGATACGAGGCAAGCACCTCTTTGTCCAGTTTGAACAGTTCCACGGTTTTCATGATCAGATCATCAAAATCCAATGCATTATTCTGCTTTAACGCCTGCTGATATTCCCGGTAAACCTGGGCCTGTTTTCGTTTCACATAATCGCCTGCCGCGCGCGTCTCAAATTCGATCGGATCGATCAGCTCATCTTTTGCGGAGGAAATAGCAGAAAGAAACATTTTCTCTTTGTACATTTTCGTATCGATTTCCAGACGTTTGCAGATATCCTTCATCAGAGTCTTCTGATCATCGGAATCGTAGATGGTAAAATTGGTGCCAAACCCCAGCCTGTCAATATATCTGCGCAAAATACGCACACAGGTGGAATGGAATGTGCACACCCAGATACTTTCCGAACCATATCCCACCATCTGGTCAATACGCTCCCGCATCTCCCCTGCCGCTTTATTGGTAAACGTGATTGCCATGATATTGTAGGGATTAACCCCGCATTCCTCAATCAGATATGCCGTACGATGTGTCAGTACTCTGGTTTTTCCGGACCCCGCACCTGCCAGAATCAGAAGCGGTCCGTCGGTTGCCATCACAGCCTGCCGCTGTGGTTCGTTCAGTGCATCTAATAAGCTCATATCATTTCTCCGTCTCTTTCCATAATTCATTATTCGTGTGTCTCATTATATCATAGATAGTCCGAATAGAACATACATTCTTTTGTTTTTTGAAAAAAGCATGAAAATGCCTTGTCATCTAGTTTTTATTACTATATAATGTGATATGATATGAGGTGAAAATATGGACAACGAAGTAAAAGAATTTCTTGCTGCACTGCAGAAGAAACTGGTTTCAATCGATTACATCAAAACGGAAGACATTCCAAATATCGGTTTATATATGGATCAGGTCACGACCTTTATGGACGAGCAGTTAGAAGCCTGCAAACGCTATGAAGATGATAAAATTCTGACCAAAACAATGATCAACAATTATGCCAAAAACAATCTGCTCCCTGCCCCGGAGAAGAAAAAATATTCCAAGGAGCATGTGCTGACCCTGTTATTCATTTACTATTTTAAGAATCTGCTCAGCATCAACGACATCCAGTCCCTGTTAAATCCCCTGACGGAACATTATTTTGGCAACAAAGCCGGATTTAATATGGAAGATGTCTATAACGAGGTTTTTAATTTAGAGAGCACCGAGTCCGAGAAATTATTAAAAGATCTCGGAAAAAAATATGCACTCTCCCGTGAGACGTTCCGGAAATTTCCGGAAAATGATCAGGAATTTCTGCAGAATTTCAGTTTTATCTGTCTACTCAGCTACGACGTATACATCAAAAAGATGATTATCGAAAGTGTTATCGACAATATCAACAGTCAAAACAGTAAAACAAATAAAAAAGAGAATTCCAAAAAGGAATCCTCCAAAAAAGACACCGTTTAATCCAAACGGATGATTGTATTTTCAGGCACAGATGCAGATACGCATCCGTGCCTTTTTTCTATTCCTGTTCCGGATGTTTCTGTGACAGACGGCTGAATACCATCTCATATCCGTCATTTCCATAGTTCAAAGAACGATTGACACGGCTGATCGTCGCTGTAGACGCCCCCGTCTTTTCCGCAATATCAAGGTATGTCTTCTGATCCCGCAGCATTCCCGCCACTTCAAATCGCTGTGATAAAGAAAGCAATTCATTGACCGTACACACATCCTCAAAAAATGTATAACATTCCTCTCTGTTCTGCAGACATAAAATTGCATCAAACAGATGATCTACTGCCTCTGTTTTAAGTTTCTTGCTCATTATGCTCCCTCTTTCCTTCCAAAAATCATGTCTGTATTTTATCATATTAAAGTTTTAAAGTAAACAGATTTCTTGCATTACCCCTTTGTTATGCTATAATGTTTAGTACAGTTTACCAAATACGAAAACGAATGGAGAATCTATGATATGAAAAAGATCGGTTATTTTTTTTCCGGCTTTCTGCCAATTTTAACAACAACAGCTGCACAGATACTGGCTTCTTTTTTTATGTTCGGAATCGCAGCTCTGTTTCTGTGTCCGGCCTCCCAGAGCACAGGCTTTGATGCCGATACCATCGAAACACTTCTGACCAATACAGAGTTTAATGCATGCATCATGCTGATTTATACCGTAACCTGCATCGTATTCATGGGAATATGGTATTATCGCTCCTGTGGGGGCAATTATCTTCCAAAACCATCCCTCACGTTTCATCCTCTGCAGTTTTTATCCATCATTCTTCTGATTCCCGGCATGCAGTTCTTTTCCGGTTATCTGACTTCTGCGGTATCTCTTCTTTTCCCGAACTGGCTCAGCCAGTACGAAAAACTCATGGAAACCGCAGGCTTAGACTCCGACATCGGACTGTTCATGTTTATCTATGCCGTAATTCTCGGTCCTGTCTGTGAAGAACTGGTTTTCCGCGGCGTCACCATGCGTCTGGTCCGACGGGCACTTCCGTTCTGGGCTGCCAACCTGATGCAGGCGGTTCTCTTCGGAATCTTTCACATGAACTGGATTCAGGGAATTTATGCATTTGTTCTCGGTCTTGTACTGGGATGGATCTGTGAAAAAGGAGGAAGCATCTATTTCTCAATGTTCTTCCACATCCTGTTCAACTTCTGGGGAACCATCATCGGACCGCTACTGAACAATCTCAAAGAAACGGATCTTCTGGGAATTATCATCTTTCTCTTTACGATTGTTTCTCTCGTTTTGGGCTTTTCCTTATTCCGCCTGGGAACGAAATGGCGCGATCAGAAAGCGGCGCGCCTTATGGCTGCCCCTGATCATGATGATCATTTCGAAGCAGCTGAATGATCCGGTACTCATAAAACACGGTGATCACAAGGATAGCGGCAATCACCAGCAGACTGTACGCGTCCTTGAGTTCGATCCCGATCACATCTCCCACACACGGAACCATCAGACCGATGATAAACACCAGTTTTACCAGCCGGATCATCCGGATGGAATATTTACGCACCTTTCCCACACACACCTCTTTCGGAAGCCGGTTTATTTTTTCCGGCTGACAGCTTACCAGGCTGAGTCCCACATAGATCAGAACAACTCCTGCAATGTTACAGATAAATTTATATGGCGCAACTTTATAGGCAATCCCATAATAGATCTGCAGTCCGATATAGACAATTCCAAGGATCATTCCTATCGCCTCCGCAAAAATTGCCGGAACGGTTAAATCTTCTTTTTTCATCTGCTTTTCTCCATTTCATTCTGTAAAATCATATCCTAATTCTAACACCTTTTTGACTTGAATTCCATAGTTCATGTGCTATAATGAAACACAGAGTAACAATATAACAAAGGAGATCTCATGGAAAATCTTATTTTACCAAAACAATACAAATCAGAACTGAATCTTCATGACACACAGCTTGCCATCAAGACAGTCAAAGATTTCTTTCAGGCACTGCTGGCGCAGAGACTGCATCTGACACGTGTTTCTGCTCCTCTTTTTGTAGACCCGGCAACCGGTCTTAATGATAACTTAAACGGTTATGAGCGCCCGGTTACTTTCGGTATTAAGGAGCAGGACGATAAAAATGCCGAAGTTGTCCATTCTCTCGCAAAATGGAAACGTTACGCCCTGAAAAAATACGGATTTCAGGTCGGAGAAGGCATCTACACTGATATGAATGCCATCCGCCGCGATGAAAGTACGGACAACATTCATTCTATTTTCGTAGATCAGTGGGACTGGGAAAAAATCATTCATAAAGAAGACCGTAATCTGGACTATTTAAAAGAGACCGTTCGTACCGTATATAAGTGTCTTCGCAAAACAGAACAGTATATGGCCATCCAGTATGATTACATTGATCTGATCCTTCCAAAGGAAATTTTCTTTATCACCTCCCAGGAATTGGAGGATCTGTTCCCGGACAACACACCGAAGGAACGTGAGTATTATATTACCAAGGCAAAAGGTGCTGTATGTATCATGCAGATCGGTGACACCTTAGAGTCCGGCGAACCGCACGACGGACGTGCTCCGGATTACGATGACTGGGCTTTAAATGCAGATATTCTTGTTTATTATCCGGTCCTTGATATTGCACTGGAATTATCTTCGATGGGTATCCGTGTAGACAAAACTGCGCTGATTTCCCAGCTTGACAAAGCCGGCTGTCCGGAACGCAAGGATCTGCCATTCCAGAAATCCATCATCGATGGAACACTTCCTTATACCATCGGCGGAGGAATTGGTCAGTCCCGTATCTGTATGTTCTTCCTTCGCAAAGCTCATATCGGCGAAGTGCAGAGTTCTCTCTGGCCGGAAGAAACAATTGCAGCCTGCGAGGAACATGGTATTCAGCTCTTATAATTTATTTTACATAATAAAATAAACAAAGCAAAAAATCAAAGAGGAAAAACGAAAAAAACGTTTTTCCTCTTTTTGTATTATCTATCTCCTCTAAATTACAGCTATAAGGTTTCCTCATCCGCCTCGCACATGCGATACCCTACGCCCAGTTCATTTACAATATAATTTTTTTCTCCCGGTCTGGCTCCCAGCTTCTTACGGATATTTACCATATTGACCTGCAGTTTTTTGATGCTGCCCTCATCGTTATACCCCCAGATCTCTTTGATAATGGCTGAGTATGTCATAACCTTTCCCGCATGTTCCGACAATGCTGCAATGATATTGTACTCTGTCTGTGTCAGCTTCACTTCTTTTTTATGCAAGAAAACTCTTCTTGCATCGTAATCAATGGTCAGACCGGAGGCCTCAAATTTTCCACCCGGAAACATTCCGTTTTGCATGCGATGTGTTGTCATGCGGAGCGTAGAACGTATCCGCGCAAGAAATTCATTGGAGCCAAATGGTTTTGTAACATAATCATTGGCTCCCATATCCAAAGCCTCCACTTTATCTTTTTCATCTGACCTGGCAGAAAGCACAATCACCGGCGTCAGGGAATCTTTCCGTAACCGCTTTAAAAAAGTCATTCCGTCCTGATCCGGAAGTCCCAGATCTAAAACAACGAGATCCGGTCTGTGAGAAGCATACATCATCATTCCGTCTTCGCAGGAATATGCCGATAATGTCTGATATCCGTTTGCCTCCAGAAGTGTAGCCACCAGATTGTTAATATGTTCATCATCCTCAATAATTAAAATCTTATATTTATTTCCGTTCATGCCTGTTCCTTCTCCTCCATATCCAGATAAAACCGGAAAAGTGCACCTCCATTTTTCTTATTTTCTGCCTTGATCTTTCCACCGTGCGCTTTGATAATTGTTGCGCACACTGCCAGTCCTATTCCTGCATTGCTCCGTTTGCAATCGGAAGATACCTCATATGCCTCATGACTCCCGTAAAAAACAGATTTTAATTTTTCTTCCGGAATTCCACATCCATCATCCTGTACTTCAAATACGGCTTTGTCCGCCACAAGAAATACCTTCAGTCCCAGGTGCACCATTCCCTTTGCATGCTGCACCGCGTTTTCTAAAATATTGATCAACACCTGCTGGATCAGGATTGCATCCATGGGAATTACCACAAATTCATCCGGAATATCAATTTCAACCTCCTGATCCGGATATCTTTTATGAAACTTTAAAATCACCGAATCAATCAGCTCATCCAAAACCGTAGGTGTCTTAATGATTTTTACTTTTCCACTGTCAAGTTTTGTAATCGAAAGCAGGTTCTCAACCATCCGGAAAAGCCACTGTGCATCCTGCTGGATGTCCTGCAGCATCTTTGTCCGCTGTTCCTTCGTAAAATCATTATCCGGATCAAGCAGCGCCGAGCTGGAGCCATAGATCGTGGTAAGCGGAGTCCGAAGATCATGGGAAACCGCACGGAATATGTCTGCACGGATTTTTTCTTTTTCTCTCTCTTCTTCGAGAATTTTATTATACTTTATTTTGGTGGTAAACCCACAGGTAATCAAAGCCATCAGTATAATGATCACTGCCGATGCCATATTCTCCGGTATGGAAAAATTAAAGTGAAAAAATGGAAATGTGAAAGCAAAATTCAATTCAAGAACGCTGAGAATTGCAGCTGCCACACCATACAGATACCCCGGTGTGATCACAGAAGTCAGAAAGACTCCAAAAATAGATACTGCCGGGATCAGCGCATTTTCCACAGTACTGTTTTGTATCCACAAACAGACCATAAAACACACCAGCTGAATCCCGACGGTAATGGCTATATCTCTTATGATATACAATGTTTTTTTCATCCGAATCTTCTTTCTCCTTATCTCTTGCATCCATATGTTTCATTATAGCATAATGGCGGTTAAGATTCGAATAAAAAATGTATTTTTCTAAGAAAGCGTATTCAGTTCCTCCATCCACAATGTTGCACACGCATCACTCGGCATACGCAGATCTCCTCTCGGAGAAACAGCAACAGATCCGACTTTCGGGCCGTCCGGAAGGCAGGAACGTTTAAACTGCTGCGCAAAAAATCTGCGGCAGAACGTTTTCAGCCATTTTAAAATAAATGCAGCTTCATAGGTTCCAGCAAATGCGATTTTTGCCAGACGGTAAATTTTTGCAGGGGAGAATCCCTGACGCAGCATGTAATACAGGAAGAAATCATGCAGTTCATACGGACCTACCAGATCCTCGGTCTTCTGTGAAATTTTTCCGTCTTCCGGTGGCAGAAGTTCCGGAGAAACCGGTGTATCCAATACATCATACAGTGTATCGGAAAGCTGCTTGTCCTCACAGGTATCCGCATAATAACGCACCAGATGCCGGACCAGTGTCTTTGGCACAGAAGCATTCACGGCATACATGGACATATGATCTCCGTTGTACGTTGCCCACCCCAGTGCAAGTTCCGACAGATCTCCGGTTCCGATCACAAGCGCATTTTTTTTGTTCGCAATGTCCATCAGAATCTGCGTGCGTTCCCGCGCCTGGGAATTTTCATATGTCACATCATGCACCGAAGGGTCCTGTCCGATATCCGAAAAATGCACATTTACCGCCTGACAGATATCCACTTCCACAAATTCTGCCCCAAGGCTTTGAATCAGTTTGACAGCATTGTCATATGTGCGGTCGGTTGTCCCGAATCCCGGCATGGTGACGGCCGTAATTCCCTTATGATCCCGCCCGCACAGATCAAAGGCACGCACGGTCACCAGAAGTGCCAGCGTCGAATCCAGTCCTCCGGAAATACCTACCACAGCATTGGCTCCGGTATGTTCCAGACGTTTTTTTAGTCCCATTGCCTGAATCATCAGAATTTCATCACAACGCTTTTCCCTGTTCTGTCTGTCTGTTGGCACAAACGGTGCCGGATCAATCAACCGCGTCAGTTTTGTTTCTTCTATTTTTAAAGAGAACAGAATCTCGGTATGTGTCTGATCCTCAGTGACAAAAGTTGTCATTCTGCGGCGCTGTGCACAGAGACGTTCCACATCAATCTCCGAATACAGGATGCCATGTCCAAAACGCTTGGATTCCGCAAGAATCTGTCCGTTTTCCGCAATGATGTTGTGCCCGGAGAACACCAGATCCTGTGTAGACTCTCCCTCTCCCGCTGACGCATAAATATATGCCGCAAGAAGACGTGCAGACTGGCCACTTACCAGTTCCCTGCGGTAACTGTCTTTGCCGGTCAGTTCATTCGATGCCGACAAATTCACCAGAACAGACGCCCCCGCCAGTGCATGGGAGATACTCGGCGGATTCGGTGTCCACAGATCCTCACACAGTTCCACACCGATTCTGAGTTTCGGCATCTGCTCACAGACAAAAAGCAGATCCCGGTCCGCAGGAACACAGCTTCCGTCCGGCAGAACCACCTCTGTCGCAAGCTCTGCTCCGGATACGAAATGTCTCGCCTCATAAAATTCATTGTAATTCGGCAGATAACTCTTCGGTACAAGTCCAAGCACTTCTCCATGGGAAAACACTGCCGCCACATTGTATAATTTTCCAAGGATTTCAAAGGGAAGTCCCACGAAAAAAATGGCGTCCAGTGAAGCACTCTCTTTTACTAATTTCATCAGCGCATCCTTTGCGCCCTGCAGCAGACGTTCCTGCAAAAACAGATCCTGACAGGTATAGCCGGTCAGACAAAGTTCTGGAAAAACTACAATCTTTGCTCCCTGCCGGGTACTTTCTTTCATCATATCCAGAATCAGTTCTGCATTGTATTTTGTATCTGCCACTTTAATTTTCGGTGTGACTGCAGCTGCTTTTACAAATCCCTGTCTCACTTTCTCAACTCCTTTAATTCCTCTACGGAAAATTCATATGCCTTGTTACAGAACTGGCACTTTACCTCGATGCTCTCCCCATCATTGATGATGTCATCAAGATCTTTTTTGCTGAGCGTTGAAAGTGCACGCGATACCCGCTCCTTAGAACAGTCACAGACAAATGCTGCCGGAATTTTGTCGGTGATTTCCAACCCGAAATCTCCGAGAATTTCTTCGAGAATTCCTTCCGGTGTCAGTCCCCGCTCCAGCATCATAGTCACAGAATCGATCTCTGCAATACGCTTTTCCAGTTTTTCAATGATCTCGTCTCTCGTAAACGGCATAAGCTGAATAATAAATCCGCCGGCCTGACGCACCGTGTTGTTTTTGTTCATCAGCACACCCAATCCTACCGCAGACGGAATCTGCTCGGAAGTTGCAAAATAATAGGTTAAATCTTCTGCAATCTCTCCTGTCTGCAGCTGACACTGTCCCACATATGGCTCTTTTAGTCCCATATCTTTGATGACACTCAAAATACCGAGATCCAGCGCGCCCCCTACATTTAAATGTCCGTCTTTGTTTGGTGGAAGTTCCACAATCGGATTATTGACAAATCCCTTGACATGTCCATTGGCGTCCGCAGTAACGGTAAGTCCCCTGGCCGGACCGCTGCACTGAATCTGCAGGGTCAGAAGATCCTTTTCCCCTTTTAACATTGTTCCCATCATCGCACCGCCGGACAACAGACGTCCCAGGGCTGCCGTCATGATCGGGGACGTATTGTGATCCTGTCTGGCGGTCTCCACCAGATCCCTCGATGTAATTGCAAATGCCCGGATTGCGGCACCTGCTGCGGTTGCTCTAACAATATAATCTGCCATGTATCATTTCTCCTTTATTCTTTTCTTGTAACAAATGTGATACGCTCACTGTCGGCTTTGACCCCGGCGTCGGTGTAATCATCATACATTCCTTCACAGACCAATCCCGCCTGCTGCAGAAAATCCACTATCTGTTCCACCTTATAATTTCTCTGATAGTGTGTTTCCGCATATCGGCGGTACAGCTCTCCCGCTTCCGGGATAAACAGTGTCAGGTCATATTCATTGATTCTGGTCTCTTCGTCATAATAATTTTCCCAGATAAAACTTCCTTCCGGTCTGCTCTCCGCAAATGTGTGATCTCCGAGAAGCTGTTCGTATTTATAGGCGGTATTCATATCAAAGATAAATACTCCACCGCTTTCCAGACAGGCGGCAACCCGCCGGAATGCATCGGAAAGTTCCTGTGGCTCAAGTACATAATTGACACAGTCACAGGTACAGCAGACTGCCCGCACACATCCATCCAGTTCGAGTGTCTGCATCTCCTGCAGCAGATAAAGAATCGGCGGATCTGTCTGCTTTTCCATGGCTTTCTGCAGCATATCCACAGAAACATCCACACCGGTCATATCATACCCACAGGCAGCCAGTCTCCGGGTCAGTTCTCCGGTCCCGCATCCCAGATCCAGCACCGGTCCGTCTGCAATTCCATGCTTTTTTAATGTCTCACAAATATATGCACACCATTCATCATAGGGCACATTATCCATAAACAGGTCATAAACCTGCGCAAAACCCGTATACGCGTCCATTCTTTTCCTCCTGCTTTGTATCATAGTTTAGCAAGTTTTTATGGCAAAAGCAAGGTTGATTATTCTTCCCGAAACCTTTATACTGAATGCATAAGTTGAACTACAGAAAGGATTTTCCATGCCTGACAACTACGAACATTATATTTCCAAAAATATTCAGGCCTTCTATCGCAGAAGACTTTTTTCTCCAATGATATATCTGGTTTTACTTGCAGTTCTCTGGATCGTATTTCCACTGGGTGCCATGCTGCGGCCTGCACAGCTTTCCGACAATACCAAAATTGCGGACGCCTACAAGGACCATCACCGTTATGTGCGCATGACCTTCACAGATCTGAAATTCAGCGGATATACCTGTGAAACCTATGGACAGACCCGCGGATATTATTATTACACCACACAGAAAAATAATTGCAGCATCATTCTCCTTACCCCGCATACATGTGAGGAAGGACTCCCTACGATCGACCGTCTGACCGTCACCGGCCGGATCGTCAAAGGAAAAGAATCTTATCTGGCACTTTTATCCCAGCTTTCCTCTGACCTGAACTGGACCGAAACCGGTATCCGCAATCAGCTGTCTTCGTATTATTTCAGTGAGCCTGACTATCATTTAACCACGACGCGCATTTTATTCTTCGCGTATTTCGGTTCCATGATTTATACCGTCCTGTATCTTCTGATCTGTATGGTCTATATCCGGTTCCCGGTGCTTTCCCCACCGTGCCAGAACCTGATCGTCTTCGGACATCCGGGTCAGATTCTCGCCGAGGCCGAGGAAGAACTTGCAACACTTCCACAGCTGGCAACGGAGGATATGTTTATTACCGAACATTATTTTATCATGACATCACCATATGGAAATGCCATTGTGCCTATTCAGGAGATTCTGTGGATCTATAAACATTCGACGCTCCACAAAATGCTCTGGTATCATTTCAGCATCTCTTATACCATGCATATTACCGCAAACAAACATATGTATGTAAACTGTCCGAAAAATACCAAATCCGATATTGACGGTATTATGGATTACCTGGCAGAAGCCAATCACAACATTCTGGTAGGTTTCAATGAAGAAAACCGCCTGAAAGTCCAGGCGGTTCAGGGAAAACCTTTCCATATTGAAAAATTTTATGCGTTATTGCGCCGCCGTGTCTAAAACATACAGGCTTTGCTTCCAATTTCATAATCCAGATTTTCATAGGCTTCCCTTACCACGGGAAGCCTTTCTTTTTCTTCCGGCGGTAATTCATGTTCGGAAAGTATCTTTATATTCTCCTCAATCTGTGCAATATCATAGGTATCAAATCCATACTTTAACCCTTTCCAGCACAGTCGTCGCTGCTCTTCATCCATCATGGGGAGTTTTCCCTGCCGAAGTATGTGACCACTCTCCGGTAAATCTTTGGTCTCCTGTTTTATTTCTTTCACCGTCCCCCGCAGCTGCTCTAAGAAGATATGCAGATTCCGGTTTATAAAGGCACGGTTTTCGGTCTTTGCCGCCATCTCCATAATTTCTGCCTGCTGGGCAATCTCCTCTTTTCCAATCTGGCGGCTGATCCCTTTGATTCCATGAACTTTTGTCTGAAACATATGCAGATCCCGCTGGACATATTCCGGAAGTTTCGGAAGTAAACCCTCCACCTCTTTCCAATAAGATTCCAGCGTACGGATATCCGTAGCGTTCCTCTGCCCTGTGGCTTTCGCCTTCTTTGACGCATCGACCGAATTCGGAAGTTCCCTGTATCTTACCGGAATTCCGGTTTCTAAAACCTGCCTCATCCGCTGCAGCCGGATCGGTTTCGGCATAAAATCGGTAAATCCATGCCGGATGGAACGGCTTCTCACTTCGTCAGAAATATCCGCTGTCATAAGAACAAGCGGTGCATGACTGTATCTTTGTATCTGATCCGCCGTCTCAAATCCGGACATTCCCGGCATCATCTGATCCAGAATGATCATCTGGTATTCCCGTTCTTTTACCATCTGTACAGCTTCTTCTCCTGACACCGCCAGATCCAGTATAAACTTCCATGGAGCCGCAAGTTCCTGAAAAATCACCCTGTTTGCTTCCATATCATCCACCAGAAGGACACGTGCCCGCGGATAAATCCAGTTCGGCTGTATTTCTTCGACCTGCGGATCATTCTGTTCTTTTAATATTTCCCGTCCGATGTTTCTCGGCTCTGATATCTCAGCCATAACCTGTTTCTGATAAAACCCAAAAGATACGCGTGTCCCTTTTCCCGGATCACTCTCTGCTCTTACCCAGCCATGCATCATTTCTACGAGCTGTCTGACAATTGACAGACCCAGGCCAAAGCCCTCTACCCCCATATCCTCGGAAAACGAGACATATTCCGCAAATACCTGTGCAAGTTTTTCCTTTGTCATTCCCACACCGGTATCTTCCACACAGCCGTCAAACCATACCTGTCCTTCTTCCATCTTACAGTGGAGTGACAGCGTGATCGTTCCCTGTTCCGTAAACTTGCAGGCATTCGATAAAATATTCTGAAAAATCTGTGCCACACGTAAATAGTCCCCACTTACCTGCTCCGGAAACCGGTCCAGAAACCTCACGGTAAATACGATATCTTTTTCCCGGATATTCAGCAGACAAAGACGGGCCTGTTCCTCGATCATCTCATAAAAATTGTATGTTTTGTCTTTGAGCGTCAACATTCCTGCTTCCAGCTTCGAATATGCAAGGATGGTATCCACCTGTTCAAGCAGATTATTTCCCGCGACACGGATATATTCAAGAATGTTTTTGCTCTCATCCGGAAGATTCTGCCTTTTTAAAATGTCCGAACCTCCGATAATCGCATGCAGCGGACTGCGCAGATCATGACTGACCGATGCCAGAAAACGGCTTTTTAAAAATGACTGTTCTTCTGCTTTCTTTTTCAGATCCTCCATCAGAACCGTTTCCTTCTTTTGCTGTGTGATGTCGAGCAGCGTAAGAATATATCCTCTCACCACATTTTCACTGCAGACCGGATGCAGCTGACACCTGCAATAACTTTCTTTCCACTGAACCACATAATCCTGATCCGGGTCTTTGCTCCAACGCATCATTTTGGTATAAAAAGGGTACTCCTGCGGATCGTCCGTCAGTTCCCCCACAATTTCCGGAAACCATCGTCTGGCACTGGCATTGGCATCCCGGTAACGCATTCTGTTGTCAAACAAAAACGTAGGGATATCACTGATATTATAAAAGTTTTCCCGGATAATGTTCGTCACATTGGATAATCTTCCCGTCATCATCAGATAAAAGACAATCAGACAGGAAATTTCAAAAGCTCCCGGCACCAGAAATTCTTCCGCTTTCGGCGTAACTGCGCGAAACAACATTGCAACTCCCGGAAGTGCCATGCCAAGATACAACATATCATTTACATGTCCCTCCCAGACAGAAACCTCGCTTTTCACTCTCACATAAGTAGCCAGCCCCAGAAGAATTCCCGTATAACAAAGCAGCGCAATCCGAAACGCATCCTGATACGTCTCGTGCTGCGCAGCACGTATAATCAACATGGAATTAAACAGCACCAGACTGCAGAACAAAATCACTTCCGTCCTGAGTTTCAGCTGGAATTTCATAAAATCACCCACATAATGAATCATAAGATACAGCATGTGAATGGCCAGTAAATCTGTCAGTATACGAAGTGTCTTTGCCTCTCCCGTAACATAATAGGTAATGCGATAAAAACTGTTCAATGCAATCAGCCCTAAAACCAACGGCAGCAGCCGGTGTTCCCTTGCGTGAAACCCGCTGCTGACATAACTTTGTAATACAAACAGTGTAAAAAAAAGACAGATCAGATGGAAAACCAGTCCCATATCCGTTTTACCTCCAACCACTAAATATCCGCTCTACTTCGGATTTGATATAAATGGCTTTATATGGCCGCACAATATATCCTGCCGCATGCAGTCTCCGACAGGTCATTACCGTATGCGCATCACACATGGCCGTGACAAACAGAACCGGTATCCTGCCCCCTGTGAGCTTGTTTGCTCTCATGGTAGTCTCGATTCCGTTCATTTCCGGCATATCAACATCCATAATGATCAGATCCGGAAACTCATTGTGTTCCAGATAATGCAATGCCTGTTTTCCGCATTTACAGAGAATGACGGTATACTCATCCTCGAGAATTCCACGCATGGCATCCAGATTAGTCTTCATATCATCTACGATCATGATTTTTTTTCTGGCAGTTTCCTGAACCATCTTCTTTCTTCCCGGCTCTTCCGAATCCGGAGAAACCGTATCGAGATATTCCGGTGGAAGAATCGTAACATTAAGGTTTTTATTTTCCATCAGATCCAGTTTGGTCCCATCCGGCATATTCAGAATCGGTCGCAGATTATGCGGTCCTTTGTTTTCATAGATCAGTCCCTTACGTCCGTCCGACAGATTTACCTCCGTCCCTCTCGGGAACAGCGGAACCCGCTCCATAAACACTTCCACAACATTTTTGTCAAACATGATGCCACAGGCTCCCATGAGATACTCTACCGCCTCATAAGGGGAATATGGTTTCTTATACGGACGTCTCGATGTCAGTGCGTCGTATACATCCGCCACATGCAGAATCCTTACGGAAAGAGACTGCTCATCTCCCATCAGCCCCTGCGGATATCCGCTCCCATCTACGTTTTCATGATGAAGCAATACCGTCTGCTTGATATGCGCCGAAATATTCCAGCGCTTCGAAAGCAGCTGGTACGAACGGGTCGAATGGGTCTTCATCAGCTGGTATTCATCCGGTGTCAGCCTGCCCGGTTTATTTAATATTTCCTTTGGAATGGCAAGCTTTCCCAGATCATGTAAAAGAGCCGCTGTAACCAGATAATTCAGATCGCGTTCACTCATTCCCATCCCCATACCGATCACACAGCAAAGCACAGCAACATTCACCGAATGTGCATATGTGTAATCATCGTATGAGCGCAGATCCGTCATATCCAGACACACATTTTCCCTGGACAAAAGATTCTCCACAATCTGTTGTGCAATCTCGGCACAACGGTCAATATCATTCTCCTGCACACATTTAAACCCTTCCTGGCGCAGTTTTTCCGGTATTGTTGCTTCGATGTAGATATCTTTCGACTGTTCATCCTCGATATAGATACCGCTAAATCCGTATTCGTTTAGTTTATCGATATAGGAAGCCGTCAGTTCACAGCCGCTTCCCACCATGGTACGTCCCATGGAATCATATAAATCATACGCAAGACACATTCCCGGTCTGGCATCTTCAATGGAAACAAAACGCATAAAGCCTCCAATTATAACTACAACTTAAATCATAACCAGATAAATTGCTGCAAGTGAAATTACAATCTGAATGATGGCAAAGCGAAATACCACCTGGGCATTGGACCACCCACCCTTTTTTCTTACATGGTCGTGAATCGGTGTGATGGTATTCTTTAGAATATGTATCTTTAAAAACCGAAGCAGTGAAACCTTTACCAGACCAAGACCACCGTCTGCGATAAGTACCGCAGCAACCAGCAGGTACATAAACGGGCTGTGCATCTTCAATACCGCAATGGCAATAAAAATACCCATTGCACGTGATCCGGCATCTCCCATAAGAAGCTTGCTCGGTGTTGCGTTATACCACAGATATCCCAGCAGACATACCGCAAACAGTAAAATACAGTAATTGAAAGAATCATTGACTTTTAAAATATTGTCAAGAACAAACACACTCATCAACGTGATAATGGTCAATGTTCCCGACAATCCATCCACACCATCCGAACAGTTGGTAACATTGATGGAAACCCACACCAGAATAACGGTCAGAATGGCAAATACAACCGGTGGAATCACGATGGTCGTTCCCGTAATGGCAATGGTGATCTCACTGGAATTGTAATGCAGATAGGAAATGGCTACAACGACTGCCACTGCCAGATCCAGAATTCCCTTTAAATACTCTCCCCATGGTTTTTCTGCGGCATCATCAAAGAATCCGGTGAACATTTCGATGACGATCAGCACCAGATAAATGATAATTTCCTTATTCATTTTGCCAAACAACAATGCGGAAACAACAAAAGTCAACACAAAAATAATACCCGCACCTCTTGGTTTTCCTGCGGAAAGAGCTCCATCATGTGCATACTGTCTTCCCATGTCCTTCGGCAGATATCCGTTTAATTTTGCAATTGCAATACAGGTCACTGCAAAAGCAAATAAAACACCGATAAAAGCAACCAGTGCGTGTTCATATGTTCCTAATAAGTATATCATTTTCTCCTCCTTCGGGCTTTCACCCGATTTAATTATATTAGGAGACAGGAAAAAAGTAAAGTTTTTGCTTGCATTTTTATCGAATTGTGTTATTATATACTCACACGCGTCAAAGCGTTAAAGTGTAAAAGATTCAAAGAACCACAAGGAGGAAACAAAAATGGCTCAAAAAGGAGACTTAATGACAGCACGTTCCGATATTCGTGTATTGGACGCAACCATTCGTGACGGAGGACTCGTAAACAACTTTATGTTCTCCGATGACTTTATCAACGCACTCTACCGCACCAATGTAAAGGCCGGCGTTGACTATATGGAGTTTGGTTATAAAGCTTCCAAGGAGCTGTTTGACGTAAATAAATTCGGCAAGTGGAAGTTCTGTGATGAGGAATCCATCCGTGAGATCGTTGGTGACAACAACTCCGATATGAAGATTTCCGTCATGGCAGATGTCGGACGCTGCGATTACAAAAAAGATATCATTGACAAAAAAGACAGTGTAATTGACATGGTTCGTGTGGCAACTTACGTGCACCAGATGCCTGCTGCAATCGAAATGATTGAAGATGCCAAGGCAAAGGGCTACGAGGTAACCTGTAATATCATGGCAATCTCCAATGCCAAAGAATCCGATATTGACCAGGCACTTGAAATGGTCGGTCAAAGCAGCGCCGATGGCATTTATATCGTGGACAGTTACGGTGCTCTTTACCCGGAACAGATCCGTGCGATTGCAGATAAATACACCGAACTTGGAGAAAAATACGGCAAATACATCGGTATGCATGCACACAATAACCAGCAGCTTGCCTTTGCCAACACGATCGAAGCACTCTCCCACGGTGTCAGTCTTTTAGATGCTACCATGATGTCCATGGGACGGGGTGCCGGAAACTGTGCCATGGAACTGCTTCTGAGTTTTCTGAAAAATCCGAAATACAATGTATTCCCGGTACTCCGGTTCTTAGAAGACTATATGCTGCCGCTCAAAGAAACCGGTGCCGTATGGGGATATGATATTCCGTATCTGCTGACCGGACGTCTGAACCAGCATCCATCTGCTGCCATTGATTTTTGCAAGGACAACCGCAAGGATTACGCAGATTTCTATACCGATCTGTTAGACAAATAGCTAAAAAATTCAGAGGGTATTGCATAATTTCCAATTATAAATTATGCAATACCCTTTTTCTATTACCCTTTTGTAACAAATATACCTTCCTGTTTCTTATAATATCTGTTCAATTTCTTTCCTCTCCTGCATCACACGGAGCACGACGCCTTTGCGCATCGTAATCAGAGACGCGACCGCATTGGCAAAACGAAGCATCTCTTTGGGATCTCTCGTATCCGGCTGAAGAAACGGCTTTGCTTTAAAATATCACACTGTCCCAAACCATATAACCCCTGTTCTTATACTTCCTCCATGAATTCCAAGAGCGGTTTGCAGATATTCGGATCAAAGGAAACCAACGAGCCAGCTTCTATAATATCTATTCTCTATAATAAATCCGTGCCTCATATGGTTGCATCTGCGCCGTTTCCCCATTCTTATAATTACACAAAACACATTTCTGCGTCATTTTTGAAATTTTCATTTGCGAATTTGTAAAATTAACCACTACCGTTAATTTTTGGCTTCCATATGACCTTTCATATGCGATAAGACCCGGATATTCCTCTAAAACCGGTTTAAACAAGCCCTTTTTTAACAACTCTGTATGCTTATGATGATATTGTATCAAACTTTTATAATAATGGTACAATGAGTTCGTATCCTTTATCTGATTTTCTACATTAATTACAGTATAATTGTCATTACACTTAATCCACGGATCTGATTCTGAAAAACCGCCGTTTTTCCCACTGGTCCACTGCATTGGCGTTCTTGCATTATCTCGTCCCAGCTCCGAAAAATATGCAAGCATTTCCTGTGGATCTTTTCCTTGCTCTACTGCTTCCTGATATGTCCTTTTTGCCCTCACATCTTCCATATCATTAATATCTTTCCACTCAACATTTGTCATACCAATTTCCTGTCCCTGATAAACAAAAGGAGTTCCATACAGATAAAAATAAATACTCGCCAACGCTGAAGCACTGTAAAAATTGATATTTTCCTTTTCAAGGAACTTATTTACACATCTGGATTGATCATGATTTTCCAAAAAAATTGCACTCCAACCAATTTTGCTATTATTTGATACATTTTTAAATATTTTTCTCTTCCATCTTTCTATCGCATCAATACTTGACTTATCTTTTTCGTCCTCCATGTTTTCCCATCCAAAATCAAAAATCATGGAAAAGTATCCATTTTTTCCAGCATATCGTTCAAATGCCTGATTATCTACTCCTGGAGCTTCTGCAACAGTCATACAATTATATTTTTCAAAACAGCGTTCTTTCATCTCATCAAGAAAAACTCCGATTCCCGGATAATCTGTAAGATTCTCGACCGGATATCTTTCGCCATCTTTCATTGACCGACTGGAAAAACTTAAATCTTTTTTTATAAATGTAATGGCATCAATCCGAAACCCGGCGATGCCTTTTTCAAGCCACCAGTTTATCATTTTATAAATTTTTTCTCGGAGTTTTTTACACTCCCAGTTTAAATCCGGCTGTTCTTTTGCAAAAGTATGATAATACCAACGTCCGTCCGATAATCTCGACCATACAGATCCACCAAAATTAGATCTCCAGTTATTAGGTTCCTGATCATCCTCTGTTGTGCGGAAATAAAAATAATCTGCTTCCTCACACTTTGGATTTTTTATGGCCTTTTGAAACCATTCATGCTGGTTAGAACAATGATTTACCACCAAATCAAGAATTATTTTTATGTTCCTTTTGTTTGTTTCTTCTATTAAAGATTCCATATCCTTATTTGTCCCAAATATAGGATTCACACTATAATAATCAGATATGTCATACCCATTATCAATCAATGGGGATGCATACATCGGGCATATCCACAAAACATCCACACCAAGATCTTTCAGATAATCAAGTTTTTGAATAATTCCATTAAAATCACCAATCCCATCCCCATTGCTATCCATAAAACTTTGCGGATAGATCTGATATACTACACATTCTTTCCACCAATCATTTTTCATTTACAAATTCCTCACCTTACTTTATTGCTCCTTCTGTAATTCCCTTTACAATATATTTCTGACTAAACAGATAAAAAATAATAATTGGAGCCATACACATAACCAACCCGGCAGAAGCCAGATCCCAACGTTTTGCAAATTGTCCAAAGAACAGATATGTTTTTAAAGGCAACGTCTGTAAGCCCTGTTTATTGATAATCAACGATGGTAACAAAAAGTCATTCCATGTTCCCATAACATTAATAACTGCAACTGTGATCATGATCGTTCTCATCAAAGGAAGCACAATTGATATAAAAAGACGTAATGAACCGCACCCATCAATTGTTGCAGCTTCCTCCAATTCCTCTGGAATATTTTTTATAAATCCATGAAACATGATAATCGCCATACTTGTTTGAAAACCCATATACATGAAAATCAGACCACCACGAGACATCAAACCAATTTTACTTGCAAATCCAACTAACGGAAGCATAACACACTGAAACGGAATCAACATAGAACCGGCAAATATCAAAAAAATAATTTTACTTGCTTTGGTTTTATAACGTACAAGTACCCAGGCCGCCATAGCAGATATCAACAATACAAGAAACGCTGTCACTACTGTGATAAGCAGCGAATTCATAAATGATCTTATGTAATCCAGTTCTTGAAATGCATTCTTATAATTTTCAAGTGTAAATGTTCCTTTCACAGGGAATCCCAATACATTTGTAAAAATTCCCTTTGTCGTTTTAAACGAATTCATAATCAAAATATAAATCGGGAACAAAAAAATACATGCAAGAATGCCCCCGATTACTCCATAAGCGATTTTTTTCTTCATTACATTTCAACCTCCTTACGCTTTGTTATAATCAACTGCGTAATTCCGATTCCAGCCACAATAATCAGAAATACAATTGCTTTTGCTTGCGCAAAACCAAATTCATTCGCTCCAAACGCAGAATTATAAATATTAAGCGCTATCATTTCAGTCGATTTATATGGTCCTCCCTGTGTTAAGGCAAGATTTTGATCAAACATCTTGAATGAATTCGAAATTGATAAAAATAATCCGATTGTAAACGCAGGCATCATCAACGGAAGGATAATATATCTCATGAGCTGCCATGAATTTGCCCCATCAATTCTTGCTGCCTCCTTAACCGATTCCGGTATCTGTTGAATCTGAGCAATATATACGATCATCATATATCCCGACATCTGCCACACGGTCAAAATCAGCAAACCTATAAATCCTGTCTCCGGATTCGACAGCCATCCACTAAATGCTGCAATTCCTGTCTTTTTTGAAATTGCTTCAAAAATCGATATAAAGATAAACTGCCAAGTAAATCCAAGTAATAATCCACCTATCATATTTGGCATGAAGAAAATTCCACGTAATAAAGTAGCCCCTCTAAATTTCTGTGTCACTAACAATGCCAAACCAAAGCCAACAAGGTTTACTAACCCAACTGCACAGACCGAAAAAACCGCAGTAAATAAAAAGGCATGTACAAACGAATCGTCTCTCGTAAAAATATCAATAAAATTTTGAAAACCTACAAACTTAATGTCCGAACCCACAATTCCATTCCAATTTGTAAGCGAATAAAAAAATCCAATACATGTAGGTATGATTACAACAATAAAAAATGCAATTAATGACGGTGCCAAAAAGCCCCAAAACCGTAATTTACTTTTTCTCATACTTCTTATATCCGTCCTTTCCAAACAAAGGATTATTTAATTTTCCGGGATAGAAAATCCTATCCCGGAACCCTCTTTAACTTCTTACTAATTGTTCTGCTGTTTTCTTAATTCACTCCACTGTTCAATGCAGGTCTTTGTAACCTCATCCCAATCAGCTTCTCCGGCAAGATATTTCTGTACCTCTACTCCTGCCACCTGCTGAGACCATGTATTTGGTGCTCCACTATATACCCATCCATTCATGGTATTTCCAGAATTATTTGCCTCCATAATTCTCTGTGAAAGCGGATCGGATGCTTTTAATCCGTCAAAATTATCATATGGCGGAATGAACTTACAATCATTAACAACAATCTGCTGTGCCTCTGAATCCGTAAACATCCAATTAATAAAATCTTTTGCAACCTCTTTCTGTTCATCAGTCGATTTGCTATGAATAGCCCAGTAACCAGATACCCCTACAAAATACTTGCCATCTGAATATCCCGGAACAGAATATGGTAACATATCCAATTTCTGAAGAACTTCCGGATCTGTTGTCTCTACTGCAGGAGCTACCCAGTTTCCCTGCTTGATACATGCAACACGTTCGATTGCAAGTCCCCCCTCCAGTGATGTAGTGTAATCTACCGAATTGAGATTGGCAGTATTGTCTGCATTGGTTGTATAACCAGCCTGAAAATCAACCATTTTCTTATAGTCTTCAAAACCAGTTCCCGGAAGTGAATCTGCTGCATATGCTTCATTCGGTGTCTTAAAGTCATGTGTTAAAGCGACATTAACATCATGATCTCCTGCAATCCACAATTCCTTTGTTGGGTATTCCATAACAGCTTCCAGATTTGGATATTTATCCTTCATCTCACCATTGTCTATTTTCTCTTTCAATTTATCAAAACCAGCCTTCATTCCTTCGAAATCCATCATAGAATCTACAGAAACTCCTGCATCCTCAAACATCTGCTTATTGATAACAAATCCATAACCTTCCATGTATAACGGAACAGCATATACTTTTCCGTCTTTTGTGAAGGTATCGGTCGTTCCCTCTAACGCGTGCTGCATAATGTCCAGATCTGAAACATCTTCAATAACATCTCCATAATCCTTCATATCTGAAAATCCCCCCACAGAAAAAATAGTTGGTGGATCTGACTGCATCTTGGCTTTCAGAGAAGCACCAAAATCATTTCCTGTGACAGCTTCAAGATTGATTTCCACGTTTGAATGATCCTTTTCATACGCTGCAATTAATTTCTTGTATCCTTCATTTGCTTCAATCTTGCTCTGGAAAATTGTTATTGTAACTTTATCGTTACTTTTTCCTTCGGTTGCACCATTTCCAGAATTCCCACAGCCTGCAAATAGTCCCCCAATCATCAGCACTGTCATTCCAATTGCTACAATTTTTTTCGCTTTCATATTATATCCTCCTTTTGTGAAACTGTTCCATATCTGTTCAAAAAAAATTTTATATGGAAGCCTCATTAAATGCCCTTAGAACTTTATTCCTCATTGTGTTTTGTGGAACTGTTCCATATCTGTAATATACGCTATGTCAGCTCATATTGCAATATAAAAATAAGGAATTCTCATCAATTCGTTACAATGTCCAAAAAACAGCCTGCATTTTTATGAAAAAAGCACTAGCAAAGAAGAAAAAATTAAATTCTTCCTTGCCAGTGCTTTTTATAATGTATCACCCTTTTTATATTTTACTGGAACAAGAACCTCTCTTTTCTTAAGAGGCTGATTGTTAATCAATTTAATCAGCATATTCACGCTTTGCTTTGCAACGTTCTTCGCATCCTGTACAATTGCATCAATTGAATGATAATTAAAATCAGTGACATAAGTACCGTCATAAGCTAATACCTTTTTGTTCTTTTCTGTCTTCAAAAAAGCTGCTGCACACAAATCCAAAGCCATAATCCCATCAACATCCGGGTATTTATCAAGCAAAATTTTTACCCTCTTCATACATAATTCATAGTTTACAACTTCTTCCCAGTGAAAAGATTCAACAATAACTTCCCTCTCGTGTTTCTTCATCACATCTATGAGTGCTCTTGCACTATTTGCCGAAGAAAGTTCCATTCTGGCTGGATCGCTAAAGCACATTACTTTTTTGCATCCTTTTTCTAAAAATAATTTTCCAGCCAATGTTCCCCCTTGATAATGATCTGATGTCACTAACGGAATACCTGGTATAATTCGATCTAGAGAAATAATTGGTTTTTCAATATTCATATAATATTGATCTGGAAGAAATGCAGATCCTACAATCAGTCCATCAAAAAGATTACGCTCTAGCGTATCAAGATATTCTCTTTCCTTATCCTGCTTTTCTCTTGTATTGCAAATTACCACATTATAACCATATTGGTCTAATTCTGCTTCCAGATAATTCCAAAGTGTCGAAAAATATGGATGAATAATATCCGGTGTCATAACACCAATTATTCCAGTTCTTTTCTTATATAAATTTCGAATCCATTGATTTGGTATATAATCTAATTCTTCAACCGCCTTCTTTATCTTACTTTTACTTTCTTCCGATACATATCCACTGCCATTTAAAGCTCTTGATACCGTACTCGGAGCTACATGTGCGAGCTTAGCCACCTCTCGAATACTTGCCATAACCAGTCTCCTTCTACAATGAAATCTCCCCAAAGTTAATGGTAAATCCTATATCTGTCTGCAAAGTGCATCCACTTTCGCAATTTCTTCCATCATACACATTTCTTTCAGATCCTGTGCATTTCCTTCGGAATGTTCCACTTCCTTTGAGAAAATACGCGCTACGTCAATACGGTCAGACATTGTGAATTTGCCACCGTTTCTGTAAAAACGTGCCGCATCCATATCTCTTACCACAAGGGTTGCCATCACAATCATTTTGGCATAGGATAAAATATCATAATCATATATCGAATTCATCAGATAACGATACACAAAATAAACCAGAAGATGTTCATAGCCAAGTTCCGAATAATCCGATGATCGCATATATTCTGTCAGAAATGCCTCATAGGTATCTTCGTGATACAGCTTTTCGAATTCTTCCTTGGTGTGAACCCATTCATCATCCAGCTCTTCCATATCGGCAAAAACCGCAAAACGTTCCTCGAAATCTTCATAAGAAAGTGCACGAACCGGCTTCTCTTTTCCCTCAATATTTTTCTGCTCCCACTCCCGAAGTTCATGACCGGCATCTTCGTATCTCCAGTCTGCCAGTACCGACATATCCTCTTTTGCCTGTGCATAATTGATCACGGTCTGTACACGGTCACACCACGCCAGAAACTCTCTCATGCGCTCCGGAATATTATGGGTACGATTCTGCAGAATATTCACCGACTCCTGCTGCACCCATTCCATGAATGCAACATATGCCGGGTCGTCCTCACCGTCATCGCAATTTCCGGGCAGCTCTATATCCACCAGCTTTTCCGGTTCTGTCCGCTCAAACAGAATCCGTCCAACTTCCTCGCAGGAAAGACTCAGTGCTTTCTGCTCCACATCTCCGTAAATCAGGGAAAAACGCGGATATTCTGTACACACTTCACACAGAGCCTCTTCCCCAAGTGCTGTATAAAGATCACAGAGATTATGGTCATTGAGCATGGCACAGCGTTTCTTCCCTTTCAGCTTAAAACGGTATCCACCGCCATCATCATCCGGATCGGCCTCATACATACTTTCTTTGAGTCTTTTGCCAAATTTACCTTCCACACTGTTGTAATATGCATAGGAATCCTCATCAATGTCAATTTCCCAGCCTGCACAGCAACTGTCCTTGCAGCGGGATGCAATGCAGGAAAATTTCTCATAATATTCCGGAACCCGTAAAATCACGATGCCTGCCTCTCTTTCTCTTCTTTTTCTGCCATGTACTCTTTCTCCATAGTTTCCCAGTCCGGATCCTGTGTGCCTTTAAAGTGATTATAGGCTATATAGCCAATGCACCAGATCAATCCTGCCATCGTTGTTGAAAAAAGTATTTTGACAACACATACCGCAAGCAGTGTGACATTCAGGTCCCCTGCCAGAAAAGAAACTGCCAGAGTATGAAGCGGAAGCACAAGCATCTTCCACAACCCGTAATATGCTGCTGCAATCACACCGATTGTATAACAGACAAATCCCAACAATGCATTAATATGCTTTTTCATATGTATCCATCCTCGTTTTCATAACTATTCCATCAACTTAACTATTTTGCCACTTTCCATGGTTTTTTTCAAGTCAAGAATGCGCTGATTGACCGATCCCCGGAACTTGAGCGTAATATCCTTCTGTTCCTCAATAAATGGACCGTCCACCAGTACATCGATCAGGGAAAGCAGGTCATCCGTGTCTTTCGTATGTTTTCTGCCTCCCAAAATCAAGTCTTTATCATATATATATCCGGTAAATGCCCAGACATTCTTATCCGGATACAAACTTTTTACTTTTTTCATAAAAGGAAGAAGAGCCTCCTGATTTTCTTCCTCAAACGGCTCTCCTCCCAACAGGGTCATTCCCTCTATATACTCCGGCTTCAGTGAATCAAGCACCTTTTGCTGTACCTGCTCATCGAAACATTCTCCATAGGTAAAATCCCATGTCTGTGGCTGAAAACAGCCCTTACATGCATTGCGGCATCCGGATACAAACAGTACCGTCCGACAGCCGAGACCGTTTGCGATGTCACAATACTTAATTCCAGCATAATTCATAATTTACTCTTTCTTTTTATTCAGGAAACGGATGCAGCCTGCTGCTGCCAGTAAAAAAACAATTACTGCTGCTCCAAATACCATCCGCAGATCAACCGCACCTGTCTTTGGTGTTGCATCTGTCCGGTTTCCGTTTTTTGATGTATTTCCACTGTTATTCTTTTTGTTCGATGAAGTCTTATGTGTATTCCCACTGCTGCTCTTGGAATCCTGCATATCGTCTGTATCATCGTACGAATCGGTATCGTCCGTATCGTCTGTATCATCTGTATCATCTGTATACTCTGTGCCATCCTGACTGTCCGACTGACTCTGGGAAGTGCTCTGGGACTGTGACTGGCTCTGTGTCTGTCCTGCAGAAGCATCCACAACCGTTGTAACCGTAACCGGATTGTAACTTGCATCCGTCACTTCACGCACTGTCAGGGTAACCGGCATCGTTGTATATGCATTTTTCGCCTTAAAGGTAACCGTGGCAATGGTTTCATTCTGGGAATAAGTCTTATTTAAAATTGCCGAAAGATTAAGTGCCTGCTGATTATTTTCCGTAACCGGGGAAACCAGCTCAATATTTCCCGAATCCGAAGAAATCGTATTTGCCCATGTGGTTCCTACATATTCCAGATCAGAATCGTCATATGCCAGTCTTGCTGCAAATGTCGAAAGTCCCGGATTATTGCTTCCGACCAGACGTACCGTTACCGTATCCCCGGCTTTTGCATCATTGGTTGTTCCAACCGTCAGATTCATCTGGCTGTTCGCTGCCATAACCGGCTGCGGAACGGCTGCAAAAAGCAGCGCCAGCGCACATCCCATCATCAGTATCGTTTTCATCATCCCTAATTTTTTCATCTTCTGCCCTATATCCTTTTTGCTATGACTACGAGTCTCCCATTGTTTACCGTGTATTCACAGGTAGAGAGCATAATTGTGGTATCTCCATAGATAAGATGCTCCCCTGTATCATACACACGGTTCTCTTCCACAAAATCCAGCAGATTCTGAAACTCTTTCCGGTTTTTATAATTCCGAAACCAGTAATAACGGAATCCGGATTCGTCTTTTTCCTTTACATGTGTCTTTACCACCGCAACAATCTGATATTGTCCAGTTTCATAAATCGTATCAAAAGTAATCACCGAATGCTTTTTGTAAAATTTCTTATCCAGATAGGCATCCAGATCTCCAAACTGGCTTCCATCACTTACGTTGTGCCCAAAGATCACAATATTCTGATCCATCGGATCAATGCTGGCATCTGCGGAAACAAACGGGTTTCCCTTATTATCATCTTTTCCTTCAAAATTGTGTTTCAGATAATATTCCCCGCCTGTATGATCCTGCATCACCGGATAATCGATTGGTGTCCCGTCAACTTTGATCCATCCAACCAGATCCGGATACATACTATATAATATATCATATTGGTCTAAGATTGCAAGCTGGTCCGTCTTTTCTGTCTCACGATTTTTCATTTGCTGCTTTTCTTTGCGGATATATTCCAAAACCGCTTCCTTTTTTGCCTCTTTGATCTGAAAATAATTCAATGCAAGTAACAGAACAACCGCCATGGCCAGGAAAGAAAAGGCGATGCGTCTGCATACCTTTTCCACCATCGGCCGATGGCGGTTTCTGCCACTCGGCCCGATGGGTTTTTCTTTCTCTTCCCGGGGTTGTGGATCTTCTACCTCATGGTGTTCATACAAATGGGCATATTGTTTCCGTTTGTTTTCTTCCATGTTTTATAAATGTAATACTCTTTCTTTGATTTCCTGTGTACGTCCCTGATTCCAGAACTGTGTTCCGATATACCCGCACGTACGACGTGCAACACTCATCTTATCCTGATCACGGTTTCCGCAGTTCGGACACTCCCAGACGAGTTTTCCGCTGTCCTTTTCCTCAACAATTTTGATCTCACCGTCATAGCCACATTCCATACAGTAATCACTCTTCGTGTTGAGCTCCGCGTACATAATATTATCGTAAATGTATTTCATGACGGCAATCACGGCATCAATATTATCCTGCATATTTGGTACTTCCACATAGCTGATTGCACCACCCGGAGACAGCTTCTGGAACTGTGACTCAAACTTCAGTTTATCAAAAGCATTGATATTTTCCGTCACATGCACATGATAACTGTTCGTAATATAATTTTTATCTGTTACGCCCTCTATGATACCGAAACGCTTCTGCAGACACTTTGCAAATTTATAGGTGGTGGATTCCAGCGGCGTACCGTACAGACTGAAATCCATATTTTCCTTTTCTTTCCATTCTGCACAGGCATCATTCAGACGCTGCATGACACGCAGTGCAAATGGTGTTCCGGTCTCCGGCTCCGTATGGGAAACACCTGTCATATAACGGGTACACTCGCACAATCCCGCATATCCCAAAGAGATGGTGGAATAACCGCCAAATAAAAGTTTGTCGATCGTCTCTCCCTTTTTCAGACGGGCAAGCGCTCCGTTCTGCCACAGAATCGGAGCCACATCACTCGGTGTGCCAAGAAGTCTCTTATGTCTGCACATCAGTGCCCGGTAGCACAGTTTTAGACGCTCATCGAGAATCTTCCAGAATTTTTTCTCATCTTTTCCGGAAGAACATGCCACATCCACCAGATTGATCGTCACAACTCCCTGGTTAAAACGTCCGTAATATTTCGGTTTTCCGGTTTCCGGGTCAATATACGGAGTAAGAAAACTGCGGCATCCCATACATGGATAGCAGTGTCCTTCCCCGTTCTTGTCCACTTTCAGTTCTTTCATCTTCTTTTCGGAAATATAATCCGGAACCATGCGCTTTGCCGTACACTGTGCAGCCAGGCGTGTCAGATAAAAATACTTGGAATCCTCATGGATATTATCTTCTTCGAGTACATAAATCAGTTTCGGGAAAGCCGGGGTAATAAATACTCCTTTTTCGTTCTTTACTCCCTTGATTCTCTGATGCAGCATCTCCTCAATGATCGCTGCCAGGTCATCTCTGGTCTGTCCCTCCGGCACTTCGTCGAGATACATAAACACCGTGATAAACGGAGCCTGACCGTTTGTGGTCATAAGCGTGATCACCTGATACTGGATCATCTGCACACCACGGTTGATCTCTTCTCTTACACGCATCTCTGCTACTTTATTGATTTTCTCCTCATCCAGATCCAGCCCGATCTTTTCAAACTCTGTCCGGACCTGTATCTGGAATTTTTCACGGCTCACCTGTACGAACGGTGCCAGATGGGACAGTGAAATACTCTGTCCTCCATACTGCGAACTTGCAATCTGCGCAATCGCCTGTGTTGCTATATTGCAGGCCGTGGAAAAACTTCTCGGACGGTCAATTCCGGTCTCGCTGATTACAGTACCATTCTGCAGCATGTCCTCTAAGTTCACCAGACAGCAGTTATGCATGTGCTGCGCAAAATAATCTGCATCATGGAAATGAATCAGTCCTTTTTCATGTGCTTCCACAATATCTTCCGGCAACAGGAATCTCTTCGTGATATCCTTGCTGACTTCTCCCGCCATATAATCTCTCTGTACACTGTTTACAGTAGGATTTTTATTGGAATTTTCCTGTTTTACTTCCTCATTGTTACACTCTAAGAGGGACAGAATCTGTTCATCCGTAGAATTGGATTTACGCACAAGCGCTCTCTTATAACGGTATGTAATATAATTACGGGCAACCGTAAATGCATGCTGGTTCATCAGCTGGTTCTCTACCATATCCTGGATTTCCTCCACGCTGGCAGATCGTTTCATGTTTTCACATGCCACTTCCACATTATCGGCAATCTCCTGAATCTGCTCATCGCTGAGTTTTTCATAATCGATTACCGATGCATTCGCTTTCTGTACAGCCGCAACGATCTTATTCGAATCAAAAAATACCTCGACTCCGCTTCTCTTAATAATTTTCATGTTCCATCTTCCTCTCAAAGTCTATCTTTATAAACGATTGTTTACACAAAATATAAGATATAGAGATTACTCCCTATATCTTGTATATTTTCATTAACAAATACAAGACTACACTACATCTTGTGTTATTGTCAACCCACATTTCTACATCATGTGGAGGCTTACTCCATGGAAATGTAGACGTATCTAGGCGTTTATGCAATATGTGAAAAAATTCCGCGCCATTTTTGTAATAATTTTTACAGTCTGCTGTCCGTGCGCAGCACATCAATGAATTTGCCGGCTTCTGCCCATGCCTTCTTTGATTCTGGAATATTCAGATATGCCATCTGGAACACATGAAACATCCCTTCATAAACAGACAGGCGCACTTTTACCCCCTGCTCCCTTGCCTTTGCCGCTACCGAAACCGAATCACTCAGAAGCATTTCAATCGATCCAACCTGTATGAGCATTGGCGGAAATCCCCGGAAATCCCCAAACAGCGGAGAAATATACGGGTCCATCCGGTCATGTTCCCCCGGATAATCATTCTGGTAAATCAGACTCTCCTTCGTATTTCCAAACAGTGGATCTTTCTCATAATTGGTCTCATAAGACTCCCCGCTGGCCGTCAGATCCGTCCACGGAGACATGGCTATGATTCCTCCCGGTACCGGCATATTATGATCCCGCAGATACATACAGAGTGCCATCGCCAGTCCACCGCCTGCCGAATCTCCGGCAAGGATAATCTGTTCTCCATAATATCCCTTGGAAAGCAGCCAGCGGTATGATGCCAATGCATCTTCAAGTGCCGCCGGATATGGATTCTCCGGGGCCACACGATAATCCGGAGTAAGCACATTGCATCCATGGCTCAGCTCGTTATATAATCCTGCAAACACATAATACGCATTGCGCACAGCTCCCGTATAACCACCGCCGTGTAACTGCAGAATCACGTAATCCGTGTTTGGATTTTCCTTTAACGACAAAAGTTTCATCGTAAAATGATCCATATTGATTCCTGTCAGGTTAAACATTGCCGGTGGAATCCATGGCGGCTCTATCATCCGCTTGCGCAGCTCTCCGCTCTTTATTTTTTTTCCGATTTTCAAATCATTGGTAAAATGTGACAGCATTTCTGCCACCACACGTCCTTTTACACTCGCTTCGCTTTCTATCATATATGAAATCTCCGTTTCAGTTCGGTTCGTGCACGCTGATCACCAAGAATCAGTGTTCCAAGGAATAAAAATACCGATACCCCGAGGGACCCCCATGCCAGATATGGAAAATGAATGATTCTCATCTGCAGCAATACCACCGGTACAATGCTCAGCAATATCGTCAGCAGTTCCGACATCATATAACTCTGCCAGTTTCTCCGGTTTATCAGAATCAGGATAAACAACGCCAGATCAATGGCAATGATTCCCCCCGGAAGCACATAGTCTAACGACCAGCGCCGGTATCCGGTCAGATAATCAATTCCAAGAAGCATTACAATGGCAAGAAGTACCAGACAGACGGTTTTGGCCAGATATCCGGATTTTCCCAGAATTGCCATGCGAAGCACCACATTTCCATATAAAAGAATGATACCAATTACAAGGCTCCATGCCACTTCCCTGTCCACCTGGAAATTGATGGCAATCAGCAGACACTCCGCCACAATGGAGATAAACAGTACCAGATTCTCCACAAACCGGAATTTACGCGCCGTTGCAATGGCATCCGGATACCGGCTCTCTCCCGGTATCCCGTCCGACTCCAGCACATGTTTACAGAGCGGACAGCGGTCCGTATCGTCCAATATGACAACATTACATTTTTTGCATTTATTCATAATATACTCCGTTCGTCTCAATCTCCACATCCACACCATCCGCCGCAATCTTGCGGAAAAATGCCTTCTGTACCAGAGCCTCGGAAAAGATGGAACTGAATGTAAATACCAGCGTATCCTGGTAAGAACAGATCGTTCCTTTCAGATACTGCCCTTTTGACATGGCTATAAAAGCCGAAAAACCTTCTATATAGGGCTGGTAAATATCTTTGATCTTGATATTACCGATGTTTGTGATCGTTGTCGTATTTGCCACTGCGGATTTTTCATATACGATACGCATGGCAATATTTTTTAAAAATAACGGCACCGGACGCATAAGCAGGTTCCTCTGATTGGATACACTGTAAGAAAACAGATCCTCTAAATGTTCCTTATTGATCTGGGAGTGCAGGCTGCTTTGTATGCATGCAAGTACTTCCTCAAACGTATAGGACTCTTTCTGTGGACGGAATTCTGCAGATACCATAACAAAAAAGTTTTTTGTCGTATCCGAATCAAAATACGGCCGCAGATTGACCGGCACTGCGATTCGGATCGGTTTTTCTCCCTGCATCCCGTGTAACAGTTCTTTATACACACTCCATACAAAAACTGCAACAAAATATTCATTCAAAGATGCATGATAGCCATGTGCTACCTTTTTCAGCTGTGAGACCGGCATCCGCCCATGCATGACACCAAATTCTCCGGCCGGAAGTTTATCTTCTTTGATCAGATATGCTTTTTCTTTATTAAATCCGCTTGGCTTGCTGCTGCGGTAATTGCGGACAAAGCTGTCCTCCCTGCTGAGAGAGGTATCTCCGCTCAGTTTGTTTCCTTCTTTTTCCGCCAGTTCCGGATGCACCAGACGCAGATACTGATACGTCAGCTCCCGGAGGAAATTAATGCCTCCCATGCCATCGGTCAGTACATGAAACACTTCCAGATTGATTCTTGACTTATAATAGGTCACACGGAACAGATAATTGCGGTTTTTGTTCTGCCGGATAAACCGGCATGGAAACATCGCCTCTTCCGTGACTTTCGGTGCCTTTTTTCCGTTCTCTTCAAAATAATACCAGAATACGCCTGTGCGCATCCGAAGATTAAACCCATCGAATTTCGGCAGAATCATGTCCAGCGCCCGCTGCAGAAATTCCACCTGAACCTCTTCTTTTAAGGTCACACTGATCCGGTACACGTTTGTCATACTCTCCCCCGCAATGGACGGGAAAAGATGTGCTGTATTATCAAGCTTATCCCAGCGCACCTGACGCGGAATCGTCTTGGTTTTTTTCTTGTCTTTCATTGATTAATTACTTCCTTGGTTATTTCAAAAACATGCCGAATCCTGCCACACTGAGCACCATCATAATAATTCCTGCCAGCAGAACCCCGAGCATGACGGCGATAATTGTTGATTTAAAATCCATGTCCAGAATACTGGCCGCCAGTGTTCCTGTCCATGCACCGGTTCCCGGAAGCGGAATTCCTACAAACAGGAGCAGTGCGATAAACAGCCCCCGGCCTGCTTTTTCCTGTAATTTCTTTCCACCCTTTTCTCCCTTCTCCAGACACCAGGAAAAAAACTTTCCAATCACCGGTTTATCCGCTCCCCATACCAGAACTTTCCGTGCAAACAGATAAATCACCGGCACCGGCAGCATATTTCCGATAATTGCCACAATATAAGAAGAAAGTACCGGCAGCTGCAGTCCCTGCGAAATAATAATGGAACCGCGCAGTTCCACCAGTGGTACCATGGAAACAAAAAATACCCACAAGTATTTTGTCAACATAAAAAATCCTCGCTTTATTTATTTAAATATTTTTTCAGAAAATCGATCAGTTTATGCATCTGCTCATCCGTACCGATTGTGATACGCAGATATTCGTTGATCCGTGCCGGCTTGCCAAAATGCCGCACATAAATATCGTTTTTCTTCAGTGCTTCAAACAGTTCCACACCGGAAACATCCGGATGCATGGCAAAAATAAAGTTGCTTTTGGAATCACCAAATACGAACCCGAGTGCCCGAAGCTGCTCTTTGGTCCACTCTCTTGTCTTTATGATTTTCTCTGTCGTCTGCTCAAAATATGCCCGGTCACGGATAGATGCCGTTCCCAACACAATGGTGATACGATCCATCGTGTATGAATTGAAGGAATACTTCACATCATTTAAATATTTAATCAGTGTCGGATTACTGATGGCAAAGCCAATCCTCGACCCCGCCAGAGAACGTGACTTGGAAAATGTCTGTACCACAATTACATTATCGTATTTATCAATCAGAGGCAGGGCACTCTCTCCTCCAAAGTCAATATATGCCTCATCCACGATCACAATCACATCCGGATTTGCCTGAATGATCTCCTCGATGGCAGATACCGGAAGAAGTTCCCCGGTCGGCGCATTCGGATTTGGGAATACAATTCCACCATTTTCACATTTATAGTCTGAAGGATTCAGGCGGAATGCATCATCCAGCGGAATCTGTGTATACGGAATGCGAAGCATTTCTGCCCACACGTCATAAAAGGAATAGGTAATATCCGGAAACAGAATCGGCTTCTTTGAATTAAAGAAGGTCATAAACAGCATTGCAAGCACATCATCCGATCCGACACCGACAAAGACCTGTGAAGGGTCTACCTGATAGAATTGTGCAATCCCATCCACCAGATCTGTCACAACCGGATCCGGATACAGCCGCAGATCATCCGTATGAAAATATGCCAGTGCTTCCTTTACCCCCGGTGCCGGCGGATATGGATTTTCATTGGTATTTAACTTGATGATCTGTGATTTCTTTGGCTGCTCTCCCGGTGTATAGGGAACAACCTTACGTATATTTTTTTCCCAGTTTTTCAACTTTAATCTCCTTTATATGTACAATATTACAGTCACTTACCACTCTACCGCATTCTTCCTCAAATGTAAAGAATTGACGCGGCAAAAAAAACGCAAAAAAAATGAAATTTCAGCATTTTTTCCTCTTGCAGTTTTACACAATCGTGATAAAATATCCTAGCATTTGCAGTTTTGTTTAAAATATAAAAGGAGTAAATCATTATGGCAAGAAGTACAACAAAAGAATTGACCAGCGGTTCCCCTATGAAACTGATTCTCGGTTTCGCCGTACCGCTTCTGTTCGGTATGCTGTTTCAACAATTTTACAGTCTCATGGACACCATCATCGTCGGCCGCTATCTCGGCGTGACGGCACTTGCTGCAGTTGGGGCAACCGGAAGTATCAATTTTCTGATCATAGGATTCTGTCAGGGAATCTGCAACGGTTTCGGTCTGCCGGTTGCCCAGCGGTTCGGTGCGCGCGACTATGACGGCGTGCGCAAATATGTCGGTAATTCCGCCATTCTGTCGGTTCTCATCGGCGGTGTTCTCACGGCACTGACCGTCATTTTCTGTCGGCAGATTCTGGTGCTGATGCAGACACCTTCCGATATTATCGACCTGTCCTATAATTATATTGTTGTTATTTTTGCCGGCATACCAGCCATCATCCTTTATAATATACTCTCCTCCTACCTGCGTTCTCTGGGGGACTCCATCACGCCGGTCATTTTTCTGATCGTTGCGGCTGCCTTAAATATCGGACTGGATCTGTTCTTTATCATCTGTCTGCACTGGGGAGTTTTTGGTGCCGCATTTGCTACCGTTTTATCGCAGGCGGTTTCCGGTGTGCTGTGTCTTTTCGTGATCATCCGGAAATTTGACATTCTGCACCTGAAGCGCTCCGACTGGGTACTGGATGCTTCCTATGTAAGAAATCTTCTGATTATGGGACTTCCTATGGGTCTGCAGTATTCCATTACCGCCATCGGAAGCGTCATTCTGCAGACTGCTGTCAACACCTTAGGTTCAGGCGCCGTGGCAGCCATGACGGCCGGCAGCCGTATTTCGATGTTTATGGTGTGCCCATTTGACGCACTCGGTTCTACGATGGCAACTTACGGTGGACAAAACGTGGGTGCCGGAAAATATGATCGTCTGGCAAGTGGTATGAAATCCGCCATCATTCTTGCCGCAGTTTACTCCGCAGCGATCCTTGTTGTCATCATTTTCCTTGCACGTCCACTGATCTATCTGTTTATAGATCCTTCGGACAGTGCCAATATCACACAGGTTGTCGCACAGGCCAGACAATTTCTGATCACCAACACCTGCTTTTATATGCTTCTGTCGCTGGTCAATATTGTTCGTTTTCTTATCCAGGGAATGGGCTTTTCCGGCTTTGCTGTATTTGCCGGTGTATTTGAGATGATTGCCCGCGCATTGATCGGTCTGATCTTTGTGCCGGTCTTCGGATTTACGGCTGCATGTTTTGCCAGTCCGCTGGCATGGCTGTTTGCGGATTGTTTCCTGCTTCCGGCGTTCTTTCATTGCCGGAAGAAACTTATGCGGGGGCTTGCCAATAAATAACAGGTATAAATATAAGTTTTCTTGATGTGACGGAAGAAGGGGGACATTCTCTTTCTCCAGAAAAATTTGCAAAGCAGCGCCGATTTTGATTTCAGGTTCTTTTTTGAAAAATTTTACTTTAATGCCATTAGCGTTATGTGATGGAACTACGGCGCAGTTGCAAATTTGTTCTTCCGAAAGAAATGTCCCCCTTCTTCCTGTTGATTGGAAAAAAGATAAGTGAAAGAACGATTTTCACAAATTCTGTAAATGGAATCTATTGATAAAAAAATAATGATTAGGGTGACACATTTTCTTATTTTCAATGCCTGAAATAAAGGAATGTCACCTTAAGAAAACTTATATCTGCCAGAGAGCGCAATTAAACAGCCGCAATAAAACGTTCGAATGCCTTACGTCCCTCCGGTGTACATTTATACACGCCGGCATCCTGCAGCACTTCATTGAACACCAGACCGATTTCCTCATGCAGAATATCCATCACATTGTCTTTTGTGATCTTATCATACTTCGGAAGGAAACCTTCTGCCCATTCTGCATGGGAAGCAAGTGTTTCTGTCGCACGTAAGTCTGTACCATTTACCAGTGCATCGGCAAGCTCTGCCATCTCATCTTTCAGGCGGGCAGGCAGTACCGCAAGTCCCATAACCTCGATGAGACCGATGTTCTCTTTTTTGATATGATGCAGTTTTGCATGTGGATGATAGACACCCAGCGGATGCTCCCCGGTCGTGATGTTGTTGCGCAGTACCAGATCCAGTTCAAAATCATCCCCACGTCTGCGGGCAATCGGAGTGATTGTATTGTGTGGCTCTCCGTCTGTCTCGGCATAGATGAATGCATCCTCATCGGTATAGCCTCTCCAGGTTAAGAGAATCTTGTCTGCCAGTTCAATCAGACGCTCCTTGTCCGATCCGCTGATACGGATGACAGACATCGGCCATTTCACGATTCCTGCTTTCACATCGGAAAATCCCTCAAACTGAAGTTCTTTTTCAATCGGTGCTTTTGCCATGGCAAATGTATAATGTCCACCCTGGAAATGATCATGACTTAAGATGGAACCTCCAACGATCGGCAGGTCTGCATTGGAACCTACAAAATAATGTGGAAACTGTGTCACAAAATCCAGAAGTTTTCCAAACGTTGCACGCTCGATTTTCATTGGCGTATGCTTGGAATTGAACACGATGCAGTGCTCATTGTAATATACATATGGAGAATACTGGAAAAACCAGTCACTGTTGTTAATCGTCAGTGGAATGATGCGGTGGTTCTGGCGTGCCGGATGGTTGACACGTCCTGCATATCCCTCATTTTCCTTACAGAGCTGGCACTTCGGATACGCGCTCTGCTTTGCATTTTTTGCTGCCGCAATGGCTTTTGGATCTTTCTCCGGTTTGGACAGATTGATGGTGATATCCAGTGTTCCAAACTCGGTGTCGGTTGTCCACTTGCGGTCTTTTTTAATACGCTGTCTTCTGATATAATTGCTGTCACAGCTTAATTTGTAAAAATAATCCGTTGCGGCAAGCGGTGAGGTATGCTCATACAGATCACGGAACGTCTTGCGGACACTGCTTGGTTCCGGTACCAGACATCCCATAATTTTTGTATCAAACAAATCTTTGTATACAATACTGTTTTCTGCCATGAGACCATTCTCATATGCATAATCCATCATTTCTGCAAGGATTCCCTCAAGTTTTCCTTCTGCCTCTTCCTGTGTCCATGCCGGAAGATTTTCCACCTTTTCAAATACCGCATCCTCGATTTCGTCTACCTGAAAAAGCTCCAGCAGGCGGTTAATGGTATATACTTTGTCCTCCGGATCTACCAGTCCGGTGCTCAGACCATATTTTACTAACTCTAAAATGTTCTCCTGAATCATCTCGTACTCCTTTTTATAAAGCCTGTCGGCAAATGCGGTTCCAATCAGTTCCGCACACATTTACCCTATGTAATACGTTCTTAAATCAGACGGCTTGGGCCATCTCCGATGGAAACCACATAAAATTCCGGTGTCTTTCCGACTTTTTCCTCATATGCCTTTGTCAGCTTCTCCTTGAATTCGTCCACGGATGCATCCTTTACGATACTGACCGTGCATCCACCGAATCCGCCTCCGGTGATACGGGAACCGATCACACCAGGAATCTTCCATGCTTCATCCACAAGTACATCCACTTCCGGACAGGAGGTCTCATAATCGTCACGCAGGGAAACATGGGAAGCATTCATAAGTTTTCCGAATGTTTCAATATCGTTTTCCTTCAGAGCCCTGACTGCTGCGATTGTACGCTGATTCTCGTAAACCGCATGTTTGCCTCTCTTTCTGGCAACTTCATCCTTAATGGCTCCCTTGTACTGCTCAAACTGCTCATCCGTCAGATCTCCAAGCGTTTTGATATCCACAACGGTCTGCAGATCCTTCAGTGCCTGTGCACTCTCATTTCTGCGGTCATTGTATGCGGAAGTAACCAGGCTGTGTTTTACCATACTGTTGGTGACGACAATTTTTGCCCCGTCAAGTACGATTGGTGCATATTCAAAAGAAAGATCCGAAGTATCAAGGAAAATTGCATTGTCCTTTTTACCCATGGCAGATGCAAACTGATCCATAATTCCACAGTTGCAGCCATTGTAATTGTTCTCGGAATACTGTCCGATCAGAGCCAGATCCTGATTGGTCACATCAAAACCATACAGATCCTTTAACATATATCCGGTAACCACTTCTAAGGATGCGGAAGAAGAAAGTCCGGAACCGTTTGGAATATTTCCGAATAATGCAATATCCAGACCGGTTTCCAGTTTCATGCCACGTCCTTCAAATGCCCACATAACACCCATCGGATAGTTGGTCCACAATCCATCCGGGTCCGGAGTAAATGCATCCAGAGAACTTTCGATCACACCCAGCTCATCGAAGTTCATGGAATAAAAACGCAGTTTCCGGTCGGTTCTCTTTCTTGCTGCCATGTAGGTTCCAATAGTAAGTGCACATGGAAATACGTGTCCGCCATTGTAATCGGTATGCTCACCGATCAGATTCACACGTCCCGGTGCAAAATATACTCTGATGTCCCCCTCATCGCCAAAGATCTCTTTAAACTTTGCTAATACATCATTCTGAATCATTGTTCTCTCCCTTTCTGCATGTTCATCCGCTGCTTGGTGCAACGGTTCGTTTTCTTGATAATTCCATTATACATAAAGGGGAATTCTTTGCAATATGCTTTGCGCAACTTGCAACATTCCCCTTCCTTCATGCAACATTTTTACATATCTTATTTTCTAAAATCACGAATCACTTCCAGTGCCGGAAGGACATTTCCATCGTAGTCAAACAATGCCTGATTTGCCCACTCATTGCCACATGGTCCCGGATCATTCATATACTTTAAGGATGCCGGCGTTGCCCAGCCGCTTCCGTGTACCGGAATCCATGCAGGCTCCCACCAGAAAAATCCCAGACCTTTGTTGTCACGCACATGTGCCACGCGGTTTAAGAAGTCCTTCGTAAAATCTGCCTGTCCCTGTACCGTCATCGGATACTCGATCTTTGCCACAAGTTCCGGCTTTGTCGCATATCCCTTTCGCTCACTGTCCTTTAGTTTCTCATACTGCTTGTAATCTTCCATGGTATATCCCATAGAAACCTCTGCCACGATCAGTTCCTTCCCGTAACGGGCTGCCATATCGTTCATGTTGTCTTCAAGCATCTGCAGGGTGCCATGCCAGAACGGGTAATAGGAAAGTCCGATATAATCAAAATCTTCCCCACGCTCCATATAATGATCGAACCAGTCGCGGTACATCTCATTGTTTCCACCGTTGTCGAGATGAATCATCAGCGGGATCTCCGGCTTAACGGCACGGCATGCCCGGATACCGGAACTGATAAATCTTGCAATATTGTCATAATTCGGCTTTAATCCCTCCGGCCAGAGCAGTCCGTTGGTCACTTCGTTGCCCACCTGGATCATTGTCACATTGACACCGGCTTCCAGTACTTTGCGCAGAGAATCCTCGGTAAACTCATAAACTGCCTGTTCCAGCTGGTCCGCATCAAAATCTTTCCATGCCTTTGGCTTAATCTGTTTTCCCGGATCTGCCCAGAAATCACTGTAATGAAAATTTAATAATATGCCGAATCCCGCATCAGATACTTTCTTTCCGATGGCAATTGTCTCTGCCAGATCATTGCATCCGGCACCGTACGGTTCACCGGTTTCGGAATACGGGTCATTCCACAGACGCAGACGGATTGTGTCCACATCATAATCTCTCATGATGTCTAAAATATCCCGCTCTTTTCCATGGTCATAATATTTTGCCCCACAGCGCTCTAACTCAAGCAATGTGGAAAGGTCCATTCCTTTAATAAATCTGCTCATCTTTTCTCCTTTTCTTCGAAAACGTTTACCATCCCTTTAATGCGTTAATATGAAAGTTCTGTAATTTCCGCTCATACCGCTGTGGATTGATCTTCCACTGGTATGGCGACGTATTAAAAAATTTTTTAAAATTCCGGTTAAAGGTGGAAGTTGTGGAAAATCCTGCCTTTCTGGCAACCTCATCCATCGAATCATTGCCATGCTTCATCTGTTCACACGCGTATTGTACACGCACCAGATTCACATAATCCATCGGCAGCATATGCACATATTCTTCAAACACTTTCCGGAAAGATGTCTCACTCATCCCACAGACCTGCGCAAGGGTGCACACTTTTACCTCTTCCTGATAATGGTCATTGACAAACGTGAGTGCATCTGCGATCTGCCGCATTGTTCCGCTTCCTGCCGCCTCAAGTCTCGTCTGTGTCTGTACTTCATTCAGACGAAACATCTCATACACCAGCGCATGCAGATAACTTGTGATCACCTGACGATAATACGGACTCTGCTTTTTTTCTTCCCGGATGATGGCGTTGACGATCTCTGCAATCTCCGGATACTCGCTTCCATGCAGCAAATGTGCCGATCTGCGTACCAGTTCAATGGCCTCATTTTTTTGTGCGATCCGGTCGCCATACAGTTCCTCCATGACATGGTTGACATCCACATATAAAAATTCCCAGGAATTCCGAACCATTCCATTACTGATCGTTGTATGTGGAATATTCGGAGGAATCAGAGTGACAGAATTTGTCCGGTAGGTATACGTGTGTTCATTTATAATAAGCTCCCCTTCGCCTTTTCTGCAAATTCCAATCTCCATAAGGTTATGGAAATGCAGATAAAAATTGTCATGTCCGTATACCCGGTTCCACTCCTCTCCCAACAAAGCAAGTACCGGTTCTCCCTGTGGAATTTCATAAAAACGCAGTTCCACGGTTTCTTTTTGTTTTCGTCCCATAGGCATATTATACTCCCTGAAAGTTATACCCTGATATTAAAAACGTGCGGCAGCTGCCGCACGTTCTTTTTAGTCGAAATCAAACTTGTCGAATCTCTTATGCATTGCCCCATAACGGAATCGAACCATCTCATTTTTCGCTAAAACGTCTTCCTCCGTACCTCTGTACTGGCAGCGGATACAACTGTAAATCTTTGTATCTTTATTGTAGAACATATCGATGTCGAGGTCTCTCATAAAGCAGGACGGACATCTGTAATTTAATTTGCCTTTTCCAAGTTGAGCCATGTTGCAAATACCTCCTTGTCTGTAATAGTCTTCTTATATCCAAGTTTAAACATTGGTGAGAATGCATATCCTTCCTCAATGTATCCTTCTGCGTCTGTAGAAGAAGCAGTCAGGGAAACTTTGGTGTCGATTGGAGGCACTACAGCGCTGACTGCGGTTGCTCCTGCCAGGACTTCACTGCGGCACTTGTATGCATAGTGAATGGTCTTTTCATCTGCACCTTCGCATTTTAATACGACAGATGTCATATCTTCCGGATACTCTGTGGTTCCGTAGCATGCTACCATGTACTCATCAATGGTAACCTCTGCATCCGGATCACTCATCTCGAGAATATTTCTTTCGATCTTGATCTTAGAAGAACCTTCCTCAAAATATTCCTTTGTCTGTAATTTTACTGTCAGTCCGTTAAACTCGATGGTTACCGGGTCCAGTGTCAGGATTCTGGTATTGCCTTCCTGTGAGAAATGTGCATGTGTCGGGCAGAGGCACAGATCTACTTCCTCACCCTTGTAGCAGAGCTTTGCACTTCTGACTGTTCCTTCTCCTGCGTAATGTGTAAAGTATCCGGCACGGTACTTCTCCTGAATCAGGAATGGATAAGAAGCATCCTGTACATGAGGTGTTCCGATACCAACCGGCCAGTTTAATTTTGCAACATATGGACGAAGGTCAACAATCGCACCACCCTGATCCATATTAACACAGGCTCTCATAAACGGATCGCAGTACCAGAACAGCTGCTTGTCAGATCCGTATAAAATATCTCTCCAAAGGGCACATTCCGGCTCTGTATAACGTTTCTCGTCGGTAATGCCTTTCTTCTTTCTGTAGTGATCTGCGAACTCGGACATGGTCATATCTACCAGCTTGCCCTCTTTCTTCAAATCTCCGTAATACTTACATCCGTCACTGTATGACTTTAACAGCAGATCATATGGAGCCTCCCAGCGGCCCATCTTGTTCATCCAGCCTGGTCCGACGAACATCATGTTGTAAGCATATCCATTGTTGTATTTTTCCAGATCACGATACTGATCGATCAGGTTATACAGATACGGATACTCCCAGGTCTTTGTATCATAAATCATACCGCGAAGCACGTTCTGTGGATGTGTACCGAAGTTTGATCCGTTTCCGTCATAACATGCAATCAGGTCACGGGAAAGGTGTGGGATAGCTACGATTCCACTGTCCTCTGCCTGATTTGCTGCCGGCGCATGTGTATTCTGCTTGGATGGAATCCATGGTGCCCATGGGCCGCCATCGAAAAGTGTATACCAGGAGTTGTTACAGGTATGATATGCTTTCGGGCCTTCCTCCCAGCAGGTAGCTACCGCACACTTCACAGACGGGTAAGCTTCCTTCACATAATTGATCAGTTCTGCGTCCATATAGTAGGAACCGGTTGACTCCGGGTAAAAGCCGAAACGATCATGGAATTTCTCGAACACATCATTAACGATTGCCTTCTTGTCTTCCATGGAAAACATCCAAATACAGAAATCTTTTGTCTTATATTTCTCACGGAACTCTTCGCAAGGCAGTCCCAAAAGGGAAAGTGCGATTTCGTCTCCATAGACTTCATGATCATGTTTTGCGATCTCAACCGCTTCATCGTTAAACAAAGAAGCATATGTCATCTGAATGGTAACTTTCAGGCCATTCTCATGTGCCAGTCTCTGCTGTGTCTTGAAAATATCGAGAGACTCTGTAAGTAAAGCCTTATCTCCGATATCCTCTTCCTTTCCCTGTCCGGTCACGGTTGCAGAATACTCTGGAACCATCTCCGGGCGATGGATGATGTTTACAATAAATTTGTCCATCTCGTTCTCCCTCCGCTAGATGTATTTTATATCTGGACTGCGCTTTTGCGCAATCGGTTGTTCTATGGTTCTAGTATAACAAGAGAGTCCCACAGTGTCAATGTATAATTTTGATATATTTCGCTTTCTTTTTTGCACACTTTTCACAATTCCAAGCATATTCTATTTTATTTGCGCAATCGGTTGTTTCGTGTAATTTTCAATATTTTTCGTATTTTTTAGTATATTTTTCATGCATATAGAACCCACATTTTGCGCAAATTCATTTATTTTTCATCATCCAAACACAAAAACAGCCATTTGGATATTTCCAAATGGCTGTTTTTGTGTTTGGATTTTAGAGTTTATGATCCTACGAACAGATTCCGCATGTCCGTATCCTGTCCCTTTGAAATTAGTGATGGAATAAACGGATTCCAGTAAAGCTCATAACCATACCGTATTTATTACATGTCTCGATCACATTGTCATCACGTACCGATCCGCCCGGCTCTGCCACATACTTTACGCCGCTTTTGTGTGCGCACTCAATATTGTCGCCAAATGGGAAGAATGCATCCGATCCCAATGCCACATCGGTATTTTTATCCAGCCATGCACGCTTCTCTTCTGCGGTAAATACCGCCGGTTTTACCTTAAAAATCTTCTCCCATGCACCATCTGCAAGGACATCCATATAATCCTCACCCATGTACAGATCAATGGCATTGTCACGGTCCGCACGCTTGATACCGTCAACAAACTGCAGTCCTAAAACCTGTGGAGACTGGCGCAGCCACCAGTTATCTGCCTTCGAACCAGCCAGACGGGTACAATGGATACGGGACTGCTGTCCTGCTCCGATACCGATTGCCTGTCCGCCCTTGACATAACATACAGAGTTAGACTGTGTATACTTTAAAGTGATCATGGAAATTGCCAGATCAATCTTTGCCTGCTCCGGCAGTTCTTTGTTTTCTGTCACGATGTTGTCAAAGAAATCATCTCCGATATGAAGTTCATTTCTTCCCTGCTCGAATGTGATACCAAATACATCCTTATGCTCGATCGGAGCCGGCTCGTATGCCGGATCAATCTCGATTACACAGTAATTGCCCTTCTTTTTCTGCTTTAAAATTTCCAAAGCTTCCTCAGTATATCCCGGAGCAATCACACCATCGGAAACCTCGCGCTTGATGACCTTTGCTGTTGCTGCATCACAGATGTCTGACAGGGAAATAAAATCTCCGAATGAAGACATACGGTCTGCACCTCTGGCACGGATATAAGCATTTGCAAGCGGTGTAAACTCAATATCCATATCATCAACCCAATAAATTTTCTTTTCCACGTCAGACAGCGGAAGTCCTACCGCTGCACCAGCCGGGGAAACATGTTTGAAAGAAGTTGCTGCCGGAAGTCCGGTTGCCTTCTTTAATTCCTTTACCAGCTGCCATCCATTAAAAGCATCCAGAAAATTGATATATCCGGCTCTTCCGCAGAGCACCTTAATCGGCAGATCTTTGCCATCTGCCATATAGATTCTGGCCGGTTTCTGATTTGGGTTACATCCGTATTTTAATTCATATTCCTGCATGATTTTCTCCTTTTTCAACAATCCGCTCTTATTTATTTTTATTTATTCTTGTTTACAATTCTTGACTCATAGTTTCCGGTCTCAATGTCAATAAAACGTACAAACAGGGAAACTTTATTATCCTCATTTAAATTCTCCCATACCATTTTCGTAAACGTATCGATATCTCCATCAATATCAACCCAGGTTGGTTCACCCTCGAAACTTGGCAGTGGATTTCCGTCTCCCATATAAGTATGGATAAAATGTCCCTCTCCGGCAACCGGGTTGCTGTATGCAAACGTGTAACGGTTGCATGCATCCGGATTTCCGTTGTTGCTCTTTAAGATAGACATCGCATAATTGAACTCACCCTTATCAATGTGCATGATACCGGAAATACGTGGAGTATAATTTGGTGCGTCCGGCTCAAATTCTCTGGTGCGCAGCGCCTGCTCAAATGTCTGCTGCTTATCCATCATCTCATAAATCGTATCGGTCTGATCTCCGTTTGTCACAATCGTTTTGTTGCCAAGTACTCGAACCGGTGCGTAAATGATCAGGCTCGGATCTTCCAGCTTTGACGGATCAAATGCCTGTGTACGGATACCTTCGCCATCCTCTACAAATACACGATTACGGCTGTTTGCGCTTCTTCCCATAATAAAATAAGCAGTTACCGCCTTCTTTCCATCCTTAGAACGTCCGATCACAATGCCACGTCCCGGATATGTTGTTGCGCCTAATTCTTTACTGAGTGCTACCTTCTGCATTTGTTTCTCCTTTCGCAAATACGCCTAAAATAAATAAAAACCGACACATCCGGGAACCCACATTTCAATCAAATACATATTTCATGTATTTCCCTGCAATGTGCGGTGCCCAGACGGTCGGCCCCTGCGGTGCTTCTCTGAAGCATCGCCTTATCTGCGGTACATCTGTGATGTATCGCCCTATCTGCGGTGCAATCTTTGGATCTGTCACCTTTATATCTCTTGTTATACTCCACGTGGTTCTTCCACTTATCCGTCAGTCATATAACTAAATTTATTTAAGCATGGAAAGTTCCTCTTGTCAAGGGATCTTCTGTTATTTCATCGTTACTATTCACTCACATGTTACTGTTCACAGGTTACCCTGCGAACAGTAACCTCACATTCAGCTGCATGCCCGTGCATATTCCTGTAATTTTTCTTTTGCAGTCTGCGACAAATGTGTCGGAACCTCTATCTGCACCTGGGCATATTCATCTCCGTGAACTGCCGGATTATTCATGGCTGCTACGCCCTTTCCTTTCAATCGGATTTTTGCCCCAGACTGTGTACCCGGTTTAATCTTACAGACAACATCTCCATACAACGTATGGATCTTTATCTCTCCTCCGAGCACAGCTGTTGTATACGGAATTTTCACCGTCGTATAAACATCCTGGCCTTTTCGCTCGTAACCAGATTTTTCTCCGACTTTGACTTTGATCAGCAGATCTCCATCCTTTCCATTGTACCCTTTCTGTCCTTTCCCTTTCAGACGCACAGACTGCCCGTTTGCAATGCCTGCCGGAATATGCACTTCAAAGTTCTGGCTCCTTCCGTCACTGGAAGAAAGCGTAAACCTTTTATCACAGCCAAATACCGCTTCTTCAAAGCTGATCGGTACTTCCGTCTCGATATTTTGCCCTCTTTCCTCATGTACTCCGCCAAAACCACTGCCAAATTCTCCAGTACTTCCAAATCCGCTTCTTCCGCCAAAACCTCCGGTTCCGTGGAATCCACCTTTTTTTCCAAACAATTTGTCAAGAATATCATCCATATCGGAAGAACCATCAAAATGGAACTCCTGATATCCGCTGCCCGGTTCTCCGGAAGAATACGACTGATAAAATCCTCCATTTCCAAATGGATTCCCGTACTGTGCCTGTTTCATCTTCTCCGGATCAAAACCTGCCTCCAGCGAAATCGGACCGTACTCATCATACAATTTCCGCTTCTTCGGATCTTCTAACACTTCGTAAGCTTCCGTTACTTCCTGAAAAATCTTTTCCGCATTTGGATTTCCTTTATTCATATCCGGATGATATTTTTTGGCAAGTTTTCGATATGCCTTTTTAATCGTTGCTTCGTCTGCATTTTTATCTATTCCCAAAACTTCGTAAAAATCTCTTTTTGCTGCCATAATTATCACCTCACCAATCACAAAAACAGGAACTGCTTTCTAAAATGCACTTCCTGTCATTCCATCTCAGTCAGAGCATTTTCCACTAAGACGTACTTATATCTTTGCTTCAGTTTTGTTATAGCATTGTTCTTAGCACTCGTCAAGCATGTTGGCTAACAATTTTCTTAATTTTTTCTAAATTGGTGATTCACGGCATGATCTGAGGCTTTTGATTTTTGCAAGAGGAACGGAACACGCAGCAAAACAACGACTTATATACCATAGATTTTTAAATCAACACGTCCATCGACAACTGCAATTCCATCCGCCTGCAATAGCCTTGCCTGCGCACCTTCTCCACCAAACGCAAATTCTCCAGCTAATTCTCCCTTTGCGTTCACCACACGATAACAGGGAATCTTCTCCGGATCCGGATTTTTATGCAATGCATTTCCCACGGCGCGTGCCATCTTTTTATTTCCGGCCATCTCCGCAACCTGTCCATATGTTGCCACTTTTCCGCGCGGAATTTTTTTAACCGCTTCATAAATCCGTCTGGTCGGACTGTCCGTAACCAGATCATAGCTTTCCGCAATCATACGCTGGATTTCCTGCTCCGGAACGGTACCATCCAGAATAATGGTATTCCAATGTTCTTTATTCTGATGCCATCCCGGAATGACAGATGCATAGGTACTTCTCCAGAAATCACGCCACTGCGGATCCGCTTTCACATTTAAATTAATGTATCCTTCCCTCTCATAGGTCCATAAAAACACCTTTTTGCTTCCTTCTACCCTCACAAGCTGCCAGTTATTATCATGAAACGGTGCCTCCTGATAGGTTTTCGGAAAAGACAATGCATATGCCAGCGCCTCTTCCCTTGTTTTCATACACTCCTCCTTACGGTTTTTCCGTCATATATCATATATTTTCTGTATATCTGCATGTCGGAAATCCCATACATCCCCAAAACTCTCCGAACCTTCCGTTCCTTTTTTTCAGTGGCTGCCCACACACCGGACAATTTTTTATTTCAATATTCCGCCCGGTAGTACCATCCAGCTCCTTTGCCAGCTTTTCAAAAATCTGCTGGTTCATTCGGCAATCGTTTAATGCACGGTGAGCCCCGGCTGTGGAAATCCCGTAATATTGTGCCAGATCCCCCAGACGATGATGCGAAAGTTCCGGCAGACAGAGCCGTGCCAGTTTCAGTGTGTCAATGTAATCGTTGGTTAGTGTCTGACCGAAATACCGTTCACAATCACGATACAAAAATTTCATATCAAAACGATTGATATTATGTCCTGCCAGCACATCATCTCCGATAAAAGCAAGAAATTGCTGCAATACGGAATCAAACATTGGTGCAAATGCCACCATATCATCCGTGATATGATTTACTGCACTTGCCGCGCTGGGAATCGGTCTGCCCGGATTCACAAGCTGACTGAACTCTTCTGTAACCACGCCGTTTTTTACTTTGACAGCCGAAATTTCAATAACCTCGTCATATTTACTCGAAGTACCGGTTGTCTCAAGATCATAGAGTACATAATCCGGCACATACTGATTAATCATTTTACCTTTTGTATTTCCTAACATCTTTTGTTCCTTTGCCTTTTTAGGATTGTTTCAGGAAAAAACGCAGACTTCCAATTCGAAGTACCGCTCCCTGGGAAGCCGCACTGTTTTCAAAGTTTCTTGCAATTGTTTCCTTTTCCACGCTTAATGTCTTTACAATGTAAAATTCCTTCTTTGCCGCCGTCGGTGCATTGTGCATAAACTGCATCACTTCCTGCAGGTTTCCAGATCCGGCATAATCCCCACCGAGCACCGTATGGGCATCCTTTTCCTGAAACACATGCGGAATGACCGAATCAATCGCTTTATCGTAATCCGCATTTCCCACATCAATCCGGATGCGCGCCAGACAGCTTCCGTCCCCCGGCTGTTCCACCTGATAATCCAAAAGTTGCAACTGCCCCCACTTCTGATTCACTGCCTCCTGCCATTTTGGAAGGAACTGACCTTTCTGCGCATTTAAAACACTGACAATCATGGAAATTTTTTGTTTATTTGGAAGCTTCATAAGCATACCCAGTCCCGGAATCTTCGGAAGCTTTACCTGATCAATATTTAATTCTGTAATATCTGCCACCAGTCGAAACATTTCTTCTCCTTCATCTTTGGTTATTTTCTATGCTATCATGCTATCACTTTTTTCGTAATTTTTCCACTAAAATAACACTCACGATATTATGCTATAATTTCATTTGGCACCGCCAAACCGGATTCACCAGAAAAGTCAGATCAATACCGTTTTGATGATGATATACAGGTATGTATTTATGATAATCTTGTAATCAATATCACGGAATTGTTAAAATAAAAAGGTGCTTATTTAAGCACCTTTTTTAGTGGACTAGACGGGAGTCGAACCCTCATACAAAAGTTATAGAACGGCTTATTTATTGGATTATTAATTTTCGTGTCATCTTTCGTGTCATCTAACTATAGCTTGTCCAAAAATTCTTTCTTCCACTTCTTATCATCTACCCAGTATGCCGGACAAGCTTTTCCAGTTACATCAAAGTGCCGGACAACGTGTGCCTTATCGATGTTATATTTCTTCATAAGTTTTTTCGTGAGTGTAACAGCATTCTGAATCGTTACTGCTGACGCTCCAGCTTTTCCGTCCTTTACAGTATCGCACAACTCGATGTTGATTGAGTTGGCATTTGTGCAAAGTCCATACTTTTTTCCACCGCCTGTCTTCCCACAGTTCGGATATTTTTTCCCACCAACGGACCAAGCAATGTTTTTAAGCGGCACCGACTTCGTGTAAGAATCATCATCGACGAAATAATGTGCGCTGGCTTTGACCACATTATTATGGAAGTATTTCGCATTTGCTTCATCTGTATCGCCGTCATTGGCAGTGTAATGGATAACGATGTACTTGATGGATTTTAAACTTCTCTTATTTCCATAGTTTTTCGGATTCGCAAACAACTGCTTTGCAATTGCTTTGATTGCTTTTGTAATTGCCATGCTATTCCTCCTTAACTTCCGGGATGCCGGCTACACTGGTGAGCAATGATACCACGCCTGATACAATTGCAGATGATACAACCAGTTTCCAATCCACGGACGATACTACAGCGGCGGTACCAATCACTGCAACAGCAGTTTGTGCCATTGTCTTAACGGCACGGATGCCGG
>ERZ773218.232-NODE-232-length-73787-cov-5.410229_pt1 | contig 73787 bp, 118 predicted proteins | sample MGYA00580527_ERZ773218 | MGnify/ENA primary metagenome ERZ773218 (study PRJEB29015, sample SAMEA2737763) | human gut metagenome | biome: human gut; feature: human-associated habitat; material: faeces | place: China | collected 2012 ...
AAAGGTGCCTCGGATGCCTGTAAAATACTGTGCTCCGCACTGGTAACATAATATTTAAAAGGTTGTCATTACGGAGCACCGCTTTCCGATCATAAGTTTTATGTACTTTTTCGGAAGTTTTCAGATAAAACTCAACACTGGCATAATCGGTATCTTGTGGTGTAATGACGATTTTATCGATCAATTCATCCACTATCTTGTTGTCCAGATCTTCCGATTTTACGCCAGAAAAATCATTCAGCAGCTTAGCCGCTTTGTCCAGTACGCTATTCGATTTTAGCTCTACTGGTGACTTAGAAGTGAAAGAATCTATTAGGGACTGAGCACGCTCGATCTTTCGATTCAGCAATTTGGTATTGGAAATGAACTCATCATCGGATAAAATGCCCTGGAGGTTGTAATCGAGAAGTTTCTGCTTCTTCGCCATGTTATTCTCGATCTCCTTATTCAGTTCTGCAATCTTAGCAGATTTATCTACAGATGAGTCGATACTTTTCCGCAACATTTCCAGATACATCTCGCAGTATTTCTGGATATCAGAAGGAGAAAGTGTGATAAGATCTACTACCATTGACCGTATTTCATCCTCTTTTATCGGGAATGATTTGCAGCTATCTGTTCCGTTTTTTAGCTTATCACTGCAATACCAGGTTGAATCATCTTTACCTCGTAAAACGCGATGTTTTAACCAGTATGGAGCGCCATCCGTCCCACAATATATCTTCCCAGTGAATGTATTTGGCGTTGTGCATACCTTCCTGCGAGCTTTGATCGCGTCACCTCGTTCAACGAAATATTTATTCGCCAGTTCCCAGGTTTCCTCGTCAATAATTGCCGGGACCCTTTCACCTGTCTCATCCTTATACATGATCCACTCGTCTTTCGGGATAAACTTCCGCTTTTTCGTGAACATATCAATGATTTTTACTTTTCCGCCGACGTAGTATCCCTTATATTTGGGATTTGTAATAATATGCCCGATTACTGTCCGGCTGATCTTTTCCCCATAATGATTTCGGTATCCAGATGCATATATTTCCCGTTCAAGCATAGGGGTTGTATACACTCCTGTTGCGTATTTCTCATAGATTGATCGGACCATTTCAGCTTCATAAGGATCAATAACAAGCTTGCCATGATCTTTGTTGTATCCATAAAGCATAGAGTTCCCCATTACTACTCCCCGTTTTATGGATTGGGCATGTCCCATTCGGACTCTTGTAGAGGTTTTTAAGCTTTCGTTCTGGGCGATACTGGACAATATCGCTAGGTGAAGCTCTGCGTCCTCATTGATCGTATTCACATTATCAGTATAGAACCAGACACCGATTCCACAATTTAAGAGCAATCGGGTGTACCGGATACTGTCCAGGGTATTTCTCGCAAAACGGGAGATTTCTTTTGTGAGGATTAAATCATACATTTGATTCTGTCCATCACTGATCATTCTCTGGAAATCTTCTCGCTTATCTGCCATAATTCCTGATGCACCATCGTCGATATATTTACCTACAAAAGTCCACGCCGGATGAGAGGCGATAAGCTCCTCAAAAAATGTGTCCTGGTTTACAGTTGAGTTTTTCTGTTCCTCCTTATCCGTGCTGACACGCACATAATAGACAACCCGTAGCGGGATGTCAAAGATACTTTGCCCTTTTAAAAGCTGCCTTACCTTATATATATCCATAATGTCCTCCTGCAAAAAATGCAGGGGCAAAATCAATTTGATTATATCCCCTGCATAATTGTTTTTCAATCAATTACTGACAATTTTCAACCTCTGAATGCGATTTTCTATCCGTTTCTTAGTATCCTCATCAATAATTCCGCTTCGAAGCATCCTATTGTTAATTGCTCTTAAGATGCATCGAGCCATGATTTCTTCATTTTTAGATTTTCCCATGTTTTGAAAGAAGCTAGGATATCCTTTATGCCGGCCGGCAGCATCCTGTTCCTTTCTTATTTTTTTGAGTGATCACGTCTAAACTCCACAAATCTTTCTATTGCGTCGAAACATGTAGAGCATACATCCATTTCATGACGGATTTTGATTTTACAGAACCCGCCGTTATAGCTGCGACCGTTCAGGACGCCATATTTACGTTTGCAGAGGTCGCATGTGTACTTTTTGTCACCATTCTCCATATACTCAATCATTTGTATCACCTCACTTTTACGGGAGTATCTGTTCTATATTTATGCTGACTTTAGCAATTTTATACTCATCGCCGCATCCTCTTCTTCGAAAATCAATCTTCGCGATTTCCGGATCACTGTAGGTAATCATCTGCTCACTGCTTTCACGCTGATAGAATGGCCACCCATTGGACTTATCGGTCCCATATACGAATTTCTTAGTTTTAGTATTTAATATCGCGTACATTTTTATTCCTTTACTCGAATCTTTTCTCTTTTAACTTCTTGATTTTGTTTTCTAGCCTAGTGATTTCTCTTTTCCGCATTTCTTTAGCACGTTTCACGGCATCTGTTTTTCTCTTGTACCAATCCCTACTGCCATATGCTTCATCCCAAGCGTTTCCATAAACAGTAGATCCATCTCTACTCGTACTTTTTACTTCCATCTCAAATATGCCACGTGTGAGGGCATATTTGGTAATCCATACTTTCATAAATCTTCCTCCATGATTATTGTTTTAAACTTAAGTAACACATAATTCCGCAATCCGGGAATATTTCTGCATTCATGTTGCCACGATTCGGGTCTAATTCATCGAGATAGACCGGCTTTCCTTTGCTATCTTTCAAAATTGCATATCCTACTTGCCTCTCCAATCTTGCTCGACTTTCAAAAACTTCTGGGAAGTCTCTTCGGATCTTATTCCAATAACCCATGCCTCCTTTTACGCAGCCACGGCAATTATTATTGGGATATCCCATGTCATACATGACCGGCCGCCGGAAAGAAAAGGTCCGTTCAAACAATCCATGAACTTCTTCCTTCGACAAATTCCGTTCAATTAGTGGGAACTCATGCTCAGCCTGATAATTCGCTTCTATGGTTCTATCTGCTCTATCTCGTTCTTTCAGATCAAATCCCCAGACATACGTCAAATCATATCCTTGATGTTCCAATTCCCATTCTTTTCGTACTCGCTTTTTCAGCCAGTTTGTACATGGTGAAAATCCGTTGGGGGCTCTAAATCCTCCAAATACTTTCACACAATCTTCAACGCAGCTATATTCCTTAGATCTCAGAATCTGTATCTCTTGTCCGATTGCCGCCTCACAATCCCGTATAAATCGTATGCTGTCTGGATGTTGATCGGCAATATCTATGTACAACCACTCATCCACATCACCTGCTAAATATCCAGCCATAAAGCTGCTTACTCCCGCACTGATCCAACACACTTTTTTCTTCGTCATAACACCACGCTACAAATGCTGTATCGTGGATAGGGCTTCACGCTTCCTATGCTACTTCAATATGGCTTTCACAAAATAGTTCCCACTCATATCTCCTTCACGCTACTGTCAGCCCTTTTGTTCTCGCCACTAATCACGCTTGGCGGTCAACCCGGTTTACCGGGCATTCGTTATTCCTTTCTTTTAATCCAAATCATGTTATTTTTACCTCTAGTATCAGAACTGAATTTTTAAGATGCCATTACCCTAGTCAGAAGACTCTCGTATAACTCTTTGTATATGTCGCACTGCACCCGCAATCTAATTGATTCTTCTGCTGACGCTACGACCGGCCCGTTTTCTGAAGTGTTTCTGAATTTCTCCTGCCGCGCCTGAACAATTTCTTCCTTAAGACCGTCAATTTCCTGCAACTGCTTTTGTATTGTGTCTTCGTACTGACTTACCGTTTTTGTATCTCCATTTAAGCCCAGAGAAATCATGAGCGCAATGTCAATATTTTTCATTTCCTGATCTGTAACTTGTCCGATGTAGTTATTTACTCGATCAGTAGATATAGACGATACCTGCTCACATAATGCAATAGAGGTTCTTCCAGTGCTACGAATAGTCACGTGTGTCGGAAGATCTGCTTTCGGCTGCGTTGTTATATATACAACTTCGATTACGCTTGAATGCTTATTGCATTCATTGTTGCTGACTATAATAGCCGGTCTATCTGCGTACTGCTCACTCCCTGTTACTGCCCCCCCGCGGGCAATGTAGAATATATCTCCTCTTTTCATAGTTTTTACCTCCTGTTCTCATTTTATAACTGTGCTTTCCTTATTCACTCGCCTTGAAATTGTATATAGGTTTTATGATTTTCACGACTTCTACGGTATCCGCAATATTGGTAATGATTTCTTCCATTGTCTTATAAGCCATCGGACTTTCGTCAATGGTAGAGCAATTGACGGAAGTGGTGAAGATACCCTTCATGGCATTTTCATACTCCTCAAGTGATACCAGTTCTTTTGCCTTGCTACGGCTCATTACTCGACCAGCACCGTGAGGAGCTGAACAGTTCCAATCCTCATTGCCTTTGCCAACGCCGATGATACAGCCATCACGCATATTTATAGGAATAAGAAGTTTTTCACCAGCTTTCGCAGAGATGGCTCCTTTACGAACCATGTTCGTTCCAAATTCAATGTAGTTGTGAACGGTCTCGAACATCGGTAAATCCCAATAGGAAATTTTGCCTCCGAATAAATTGCTGACGATTCGGTTTGCAATTTCACATCTGTTGTTCGTTGCAAAGCGCTGGCATTCTTTCATATCGTAAAGATAATCTTCCCTATGTTTCCCGGTAAGGTAGCACAGCTCTTTCGGAATTCTGAGAGGATTCGGGGAGAATTTTCTATGAATTTCGGAAATCGCTTTCTGAATCTCTGATTTGCGCCCCTGTGCCTTATAATCGGCGATCAGTTTCTCTTGCATAGCCATGAGTTCGTCCTTGCCTTGCATGGTCTCAATGGCAAGATTCTGATAATATTCGGCAACCTGTTTCCCCAAGTTACGGCTGCCAGTATGAATCACGAGATACTTCATACCCTCGGAATCGGCATCAATCTCAATGAAGTGATTTCCACCTCCGAGTGAACCGATAGAGCGAACCAATCGTTCAGGATCTTTGAGTACCTTATAACACCGAAGGTTTTTAAGTGTCTTGGCAGAGTAAATAGCGACCTCGTTCACCTCACGTCCGCTCGGTATGTTCTCCCGAATAGCCCTGTCGAGACAATCGAAATCAATGTCAATCTTCCCAAGCTCCACGGTTAGCATACCGCATCCAATGTCAACACCAACGATATTTGGGATAACCTTATCCCCTAAATCAGCCGTAAAGCCAATAACGCAACCAGTTCCAGCATGAACATCCGGCATGATACGAACCTTGCACTTTGCGAACGCTGGTTGTTTGATAAGGGTATAAATCTGATTCAGAGCCGTAGGCTCAATGTTATCGGTAAAAATCTTTAAGTTACTCACTACAACCCCTCCTTCAAATCTCAGAATCATCGGTATTCCTACCTCTATATTCTCCACGTCAAGCTCTACTGTTCGTCCTACTCTATGTATATATCTGCCGTCTTCACGGTCAGTCCAGCGTTCTCCACATGTGCCAGAATGCTGAATCCTTGCAATTTTATATTCCATTACTTTTCCTCAATTCGTCCAGCATATGCAGTTTCTAAATTCTTAAGTACCTGCGGGATGTTCATCTTTTTGATAGTTTCTTCCGCAAGGTTTGTCTTTAACGTATTTTCGAGACTCTTGACAATCTCTAATTCCGCATTCTTCTGAGCGTTCTTGACAACATCGGACACCTGCTTTTCAAGAATTTTTTTCAAATATTCCTGAATGGATTTTTCCGCCATTGAGTATATTTTATCTCCGTCATAGCGGGCGACACTGAAGTCACAATTATATCTTTTTGTATTGCAGAATTCATCGAATTTCTTTCCAATATACTCAGAGATTGGAGTCATTACCACTTCATCGCTCCAAGTGGACTTTTTCTCTGCGATTTTGAGCTTAGAAATATTGTCCGTGGTTATTACCTGGATATATTGGTCAATAGTTTTATCTACAACTTCCTGTGCCTGTACTAATTTTTTCCCAATCTCAGCATCAAGTTTTTTCTGGATCTCCATATTTGTTTTGTTTAACAATTATTCTCTTGCTCCATTGACGACCTCACCTCTAATCGCGTCATCAATACTTTCTTCATTGTCTAACCAGTCTAAGTCAACTGTAATAGTGAATTTTGCCATTACTTTCCCTCCTACGAAAGATCGATTTCATCGTTCATTTTCATAAAATAAGCACCACAAAATAAACAAATAAATAATGTTTACGATATTATCGCACTCTCTGTCAAACTGTAATTCTCCGAATTGCATCCACTCTGATGCATACCATATAGCTGTAACTGCCAGATTTACTGTAAGTGCTTTTACAAACGCTTTAATCATCTTTTCACCCTAAAAATTATTTTTGTATAACGATTTTTACCAACTCTTTATTCCATGCATGGTTATGATTTCTTTGATCTCGGCATTATCTTTGCAGAAAAAGAACTCATCATGTAACTTGTCAAAATCCTTATAATACTTCTCCCTAACGCTCTCTATAGTATCTGTTGGATTGATGCCATGAATGATATGCCGAAGATAATAAATCCCATCTATTTCGCACAAAACAACACAAGTCATAAATGCTCCTTATCTTAATTCAATTTTGTCAAAATCTCGGATCTTATGTGTTCAAAAATCTCAAATCACTCTGCGTAATAAAAGCAGTTTCCGTTGCATGTTTCGTATCCGAGTGGGCAATCATCCAAGTCCAGAGGGCTTCTGTGATTCTCATCGACCTCGCAACAAGCGCCATCCGGTAAGCAGTAAACTTCTATTCCACCTTGAATCATTAACATAGTTATTGGCTCCTTCAAATCTTAATTTCAGTTTAGTTTCTTAACCCAACGCTGCTTCTTTTCTCCGATTGGATATTTCTGCTTTTCCGGAAACAAACTCATCTGTGTTGCAATAACCTCTCTTGGCCTGCTCGGCACATTCCAATCAGATCCACCACACCCATCAGCTTCGAGGACCCATCCTGATGCTTTAAGGCTCGTTCCAGATTCTGATGAAAGAATATATGTTATGATTCTGCGATACCCCATTTCTTTTGCTATTCTTGCGGCTCTGGAATACAGGAAGCTGCATACATCCTTTGTGCCATTTGTGCATAATCTTAATACCTCGAGTGTTTTACCATCGTCCAGGACTCTTGATACTGGTCTTCCAACTTGCACAACTCCAACTATTTCATCATCTTGCATTGCTGCTATTCGGAATTTGTCTCTGTGTGCTGCCTGATGATGCCTGTGATATTTGTTTATATAGGACTGTGCATCTTTCAATTCGATAGGTACTGCTACCACGCAATCACTTCCTCCGTTAAATCTTAACAATTCTCTTTTGGTTGCCTATTATCTATTGCATCTCCCAGCGGACACCCGAAACATGTGCCATGCTTATTTCCATACGGGCATACATACAATGTATCCTTTTCGCAGATACAATCTCCACTCTTATCTCTCTTTAGCATCTATTCCACCTCCTCCAAATCTTAATCTTCTTGATAAATTGCCTGTCCACACATCGGGCAGAAGTGATAGCATATCTTCTTAAAATCTCCATTAAGGTTTTCTGCACCACATGCCGGGCAAACATATTCATCGACATGTATCTCATTTACCTTCATAGGGATCTGTTTGGACAGTGCGTTTAGTATCAAATGCGTTTCCTTTTTATCGATTGTAACTGTACAATCAATTTCTGCTTTTCTGCATGATCTTATATAGCGTACAACTCTGTAAATTTCGTCCACAATCTCTGCCTCCAAATCTTAATTCATGAACCAACTTTCGTTAATCCATCAACCGCATAGCAACCTCTAAATCCATCAAGCCATACAGATAAAGTTCCACACACCTCTGTAAGCTCTGTTGTTACGATAAATTCTTTTCCTTTATTTTTTTCCGACACATAATATTTGTCATTCATAATTACTCTGTCGCCTTTTTTTATCATCTTTCTACCTCACTAAATTTCAGTTTCACGCCGAAAAATCAAACGCCGAAGCCGGAACCTTTACATTCATTATTTTCTGATAAATGTCCACATACATCTCATCTTTATCTCTGTTGTAGGTGACTTCTGCATATTTGTTTCCCATCGGTGCTCCCCAAATGGTGCATTTCTTATACCCTAATTCATGAGCGAACCACACAAAATCAATGTCGGAAATCGTGAAGTTGATCCCACCTTTTGCAAATTCTTTTCTTACTGCATTCTTTGCAGCCTTTTCGAAATCATAGCTTGTCATATTCTTGCTCCTCCAAATCTTAATTGCTGTAATTTATAAAGATGGTTTGCATTTATCAGACCATTCTTTTTCCTGATGATTAGAGATGAATTTTTCACATTCATCCCATTTTTTTATATACGTGAAGAAATATTTTCCACAATCTGGACACTTTCTCTGAATCTCAAGGTATCTAATATCATTACCATTCGGCCCATGCGTCCAATGCCAACAAACAACTTCACTTTTCTTATGTCTGCAAAATATCTTTTTGCTTACAGTCTTAAACATCGCCATCACCTCTAAAATCTTAATTAAGCGATTTATTTTCTTAGCGGCGGAATCATCTTGGCGGGTGGTCCGCCGCTTTTGTCTATTTTCCTGTTTCGTCAAACATAGATAATTGTCCTTCAATATTTCTATCGTTCATCCACCACCGGAAAACATCATCTCCATTCTTCCAGTTATCAGTCTGTAACCCTTTTGATCTCCGGACCTGCAGCATCTTTTCAAAAGCTCGCTTATATGCCCGCTCGTATGTCGGGAAATCCGTAAACTCTTTCTTTCTTTCTTTCTTGCCAGCAAGAGGGCATCCGATACAGCCTACACGGGTATATCCTATCTGATAGAGTGGGTTATGGTGCTTGCACTCATGCCAATAAAAATCCCATATGTCAGAATCTTTCCAGTCTATGATCGGGTTGCATACGGTTTTTGCTTTCATCTCACATTTTTCAATTAGCCGTCTGCTCGTATCGTTATCGTTCGCAAGCATGACTTCCGTACTTGCGGCAATCCTTCCTGCTTTCGTTGACGCAAGATACTCAAATGCTTCTCTACCACGTCTTTGTACACTTTCCGCCCACCGGACTCCCGTTGCAATCATTCTGTTTGCTCCGTATCCCTCTTTAAGGCTTTTGCAGCAGTATCTGACGGTCCTGGTTGGCGGCATGAGCTTCTGTGGGATAATATTCCACATCGTGAGAAAATGCCCGTCCGGTTGTCTATGGTAGTCGATATCGCACGCAATACCGGCAAGCTCCAGATCTCTGAATGTATCTCTGATATGATATACTGTCGGCGGCGCATCTACCGTAGTATGGGAGTTGTGAACCTCGAATGGAACGCCGGAACGCTTGAAAAGTTCCAGCATCACATCGCTGTCTTTTCCGCCGGAGTAAGTATAGATCAATGGTTTCCCATAGTGGTGTAAGCTCATTTCTGATGCCATCTTGATTCTCTCAATGCTCTTCTGTTCGAGATCCATTGCTCATCACCTCCGGCTTCCAATCCTCGCATCTCAGCTCATCTCCTGCCTTGCTCCAGTAGCAGGCGTACTCATATAGGCAGTTATCACAGCGTTCTTTTTCCATGCTCTCTTCTCCATTTCAATATTGATTCATCCGTCCAGTCAATGTGCTGCCCACAAGCCATACAATAACCAGCTTTGTGGTCTATATAGCTATAATGCGCATGACATGTTGGGCACTCCCACATTTTTATGGGTCGTATCAGATCAGCAGGGTTATAATTGATAATAGGTCTTGTTGCTTTACTTTTCCTAATTGCAACAGATATTTCAGTGATTCTTGTATCGTCCTTTTTCTCCCATCTTTCCCAGAATCTTCTTCTCTTCTTATCCTGTTGATCCACATCGATGATTAAGTCAAGCTCTCCCGTGATCTGCGCTACATCGGTAAATTCTTCGATCACTTTAGCTCTCGCCGCTTCTTCTGTCAGCGGTGTAGGATTTTCTCCGCGCAATACCCGCGCTAGCTTCAATGCGGCTTTCCCAAGTTCGTTGCATTCCTCTGCTAACTGCTCATACATTGCAGGCTCTCCGATTGCGTCTACCATGTTAATCTCTGTCATACTGCTCTGCCTCCTTCACGCTCAGCCCCACGATCCCGGCGCTCTCTCCGCTATCAGTTGCCCGGAAGTGCGCTCCGACAATCGCCGGGTACATGTATTCAAACATGCAGTAGTTCGCAGCATCGCACAGGTACTCGGTGTTTCCGGTCTCCTTGTATTTCTGGATGCACTTCTGCATAGTGCCGAGGGCATCCACATAGTGCTGTCCGAAGTTCTCCGCCGCCGGCCCGTACTTGTAATAGCTCATTTCCACGCGGGCTTTGCGAAGCTCATCGAACTTATCGCTGTATTCTTTCTTAATGTCACAGATCATTTCTTTGCGCTCCCTATTTTTCTCTAACAAGTCAGTTACTTCAATTTCCATGGTGGAGTTTACATACTGTGCATTGTCACTATATGAGGACTTGATTGTTTTTGTAATGGCAAACAGTTCTTGACCATTAACGCTGTAAACGTCAGCAATGGGGAGCTGTTTTTTCGTAACATATCCTGAGTGTCGAATAAGCCATTCCTTATCATATCCATACCGTTCAAGTTCTTTAAAAACCACGTCATCATAGTGCTTAGCAAAATTTTCACCAACTTCATCGGTGAGATTTGAAATTATCGTTGTATAATCATGTGTGCTCGTGAATACCGTCCTCCACTCTTACTTACGAAACTGTAATTCCATTAACCTGAACGCCGTCTTCGAGTTCCACAACAAAGCATTTTCTTCCTTCAATAATCCGAATCGAGGTAATATCTTGGTCCTCATCCGCAATTTTTACGGTTCCAGCGCCTCCAGGAAACTTGATTTTTAAATCCTTTTCCAAAAGATTGTTCGCTAAAAGTGTTTCCTCGCCAACAAGGCAATCCCAAGCATCGGAAAACGCTTTGATCTGTTCATCGTCTCCGCAAGTAGAAACAATAACATCAGCCCTCTCTTTGGTTAGAATCACAGGCTCTCCAGAGTCTTCTCCACTCTCCATAGTATCTCTGATACACTGCCGTATGCTTTTTACAACCTCGAAGTTTAACGATGTGTTAAAAATGTTCTCTATCAGCCCCCAAAATGCTGAGTTCTGACTTCCGGCATCGAGTAAACAGCTACATCCCATAACATTTTCGCAAAACTGAGGATTATGTTCTTTCTTCGCATATGCCAGAATGCTGTGAATATCTGTGCTGCGATCATTGAATGCCGGGAACAGAAATCCTGTGTCTGGATCACCTACCATCCAGTTACGCTGACTTGCTTCAAACACTCGGCTCTTATCATTGTAGGAAATCCCCGACTTCGAGAGATCTACTGGGCAGATGCAGCACTGAACATATCTGTAAACCTCGTCGGAAGCATCGTACAGTGCGGTATTATCCGTAGCCTTGCCCGGAATGTCATAAGCGCCATACACGAGCAGAATCATGTAGTTACCTGAATGATCATAATTTGCGATCACATTTTCATAGAATTTGTCGAGAGATTCATCATCTTTCAACGCAGAATCTCTAAGCTTCATCAGCAGTTCTTGTGATCCACCAGGTTCTTCAGCCTCTCTCTTGATTTCTCTTGAAAGTAAGTTCTTCCCCAGTTTGCCAGACAGCCCTTTTCTGAGAATTTCCCAATATTTAAAGATTTCATCCTCCGGCAAAGAAAAGAATGCATCTCTATCCTTGAGGATAATGTTCTTCTCTGCATCTACGTAGCAGACACACATGCGACCAATAGTACATCCGTCAGAACTGAACTTATTTATTTTCTTGATTTCCGCAATTTCTCTTTTATTCATTAAGCGTCATCCCTCCGATTAACTTATCTAATTTTTCTCTGACATTTTTCGGCATTGGAACAGATTGTTTCAGCGCCTCTTCACGTTCATCAGAAATACTGAGCATTTGGCTACCTGCTCCGATTCTATATTCCGGCTTTTCTATCGGAAGATTTAAAGAAGCACGTTCTCTATCCCTCGCCGATATAGTCCGGTAAGATTTCAAGAAATTCGATTGTAATACTGTCAGCGCCGGACCATCCACCTGCATTTGAGCCCATTCTTTAAGCTGAGATGGTGATCCTATCGCCTTTTGTACTGTGGGTGGAAGTTTTGCAAACTCTTCTTCGGAATAATACGTAGACCGACGGATTGCTTTGGTAACAAGCCCCCATGCCGCCAGTTCACTCATGTCATCCTTCTGGAATATGAGATTCAATTTTTCAATCACCTGACCTATTCCTGGTGCGAATCCACTTTTATCAGATTTGATGTATGCCACAGTTGCAGCTTCAACCTGTTTGAGTGGATATTCTTTCAAAAGATTGTGCCAAGTATTTATCGTCACCGTTTTGTCTGGGACTGAAAATCTTGGATATGCTGCCTGGATCATCATGAGAATATTTATGGTTTCATCCCTAGTCATCAGGAATTCCTCCAATCGTTATATTCTTTAGAGGTTTTCATTTTCCCCAGCCGAGCCCATGTAATTCCTGCATAGTTATTCACTATAGAATCATCTACAACAGAAATGACCGAATCCATACCGTATTCCTGGCAATTCTTGATGAACTTGTTCAGCAACATCTTGATTCCTATTTCTGTGTCATAATGGTTCGACGCTTTCGGCTTTGCATCCTTGTAAGTCATCCAACGCTTAGCGCATTCTAAAATATTGGGATTATCATAGAAAAACATATACTCATCATATTTCTTCAAAATGATGTTTAGGTTTGTAAGGTTCGATGATCTTTTCGAGAACTCATTAGGGTTCGGCTCTGGCAACGCTCGAATTTCCTTCGGCTTCTCTTCAATCCGCTCCTGCTTTTTCTTTTCTCTATACCTCGATGCCCGTTCCCGGTTCTGCTGCCGGATTTTGTCTAATCCCTCCGCACTCTGGTACTCGCCCCATCCTGGAATTTCAAATTTTTCCTCATCTAACACGATCATGTCCATTTTTTCCAGAACGCTGAGCGCCAATACAATGACGCTTTCATCAAAATTCAGCTCATCGGCAAGTAGTTTTGGCGTATACGGAATGTTCTCCGTCAAATAGATCATTCCTCCAGCATTACACCTTCCGGCCATTGTCAATAACATCACCCAGATGAGGACGATGTTATTACCTTCCGGGAGTGTCCGGATATGCTTGATTTTGCGGTTCTCAAACATATCCGTAGTGAGTTTTATCCACTTCACTTCTCCCATACATTTATCACCCCATTTTCTTATCTTTGCGTAGATCTGTATGGAACATGGTACTTAGGTTTCATCACTGCTTTATCGTCAATGTAGACGTCAGCAGCAACCTTTCTCGGATCATTTCCCCATATTTCCATTAGCTCTGGGAGATTTTCATTTACAGCGTCAAATTCAAGCCCATGCTTACGGCAGAATTCAACTGCGTCAGTTAATTGCTGACCACACCGGCACGTCCACAGGATCACTTTATTTCCCTGACTACGACGTTTGATAAGGTGTAAAATCAATCCCATGTTCGGAGCACCGATACCTGGGTATATGCTCTCGCACAGTGTCCCTTCGAAATCCACGGCATATACTGTATAATTCCTACTCATCAGATTCTCCAGCACGTTTTTCTTCCCACATCTGCTTGAATCGTTCAGAAGCTGCCGCCGCCTGCTCTTCCGACACCTTTCTCGGTGGGCTGATCTTGATGAAATTAATCGGTACATGGCACACCATTGATCCGTCATTATTAACATGTACTTGGTTCACCTCGTCCGGTCTCTGTTCCGCCATTTTCAAAAGCTTTGACTTCAAAGCCGTTCCACTCGGAACCGTGACTTCGGCATAGTCTCCGCCTTTAATCCAGTTAATTGCAAACTCGTTCAATCTTTTTCTCCCTCCTTGCGTTGATTGATCTGTTAATCATTTTTTTATACTCAGCTCTGGCTTCAATACATTTAGGATGTTTCAATTTGTCCACGCACATTTGATAATGTTTTTCGCATACCTTATATCCAGATTTTACCGGGTTGCTACAGAAGCGACACATGTGTAATTTCTCACGCATTTCGAAACCGATATTATGACTTGTCTCTGCCTTCATTTTCCTGTTTTTATCAGCGCATATGCCACACGTGCTTCGCCCCCCCAAAAGAGCTTTCCGCTTTCCGCATCTTGTGCAGATTCCTTGTTCTTTCCTTTTGGCATACAAAATTCTTGAATACTCTCTGTGCTGCTCATTATAGTGCTCTCGGTCCTTGTTTCGACGTGCATTGACTTGTGCGCTAAATTTTGCATTGCATTCCGGGCAAGCTTTTTCGTCTCCCATAATCGGATGAATTCTGCACTCAGGGCAAACGCCACATTTTTGATACATTTTTCTCGTTTTTGCCTTTTCTTCGTTTCTCTTTTCCCTACATGCGTTACATCTATAAGCACCGTTCTCTGATGGTTTGCCGCATAGAACACATAGTCCCTGGCTCCGCCTGCGCTCTATGAAATTCTTCATGTTAGTCGATGTCATTGTAATCTTTTGTTAATTCTCCAATAATTCAATAATTTTCCCCGCAGATTCTTCCGGCTTGCAGAACATAAATTCTGTTCCATATTTCTCGTGCATGGTCCACATAATTTGTCTAAGTTGTGATGGCTTGCACGGAGGTTTTGGCGGATTTTTACCGACACGTTCCGCGCGTTTCTTCGCGATAAAATAGCTGCTCCACCGTTTTTCATTCTTCCATCGGTCAAGATTCTCTACAGAAGTAACGCCATCGGTGTTTTCTACAAGAATGATGAGACGGATTCCATTGTTGTGTGCAAGGAAACAGCTGTCAGAAAACCGCTTATGTCCCTGCATCAAGCACTGATACAGTTCTTCACAATCTCTCTTTGTATCTACCGAGGTCTTAATCAAACCGATTAGGTCCATCTTTTTCAGCTTGTCTCTCCGGCGATCAATGACTTCCTGTATCTCCGGCGTGATTTCGATATAATCTCCAACAGGCACCGGGAGAGGGACCAGTTCATGTCCCATCTCCGCCAGCATGCGATGCTTCAGCTCATGCTTGTTTGCCTGTTGCGCTTTGTCCTCTCCAATTCTCATTACTTGTCCTCCGGAGAATCTGTTTTCCATTCTGAGCAGTGCAGGTCATTCCCTGCTTTACTCCAATTGCATGTATATTCGAACATGCAGTTATCACAGTGTTCATCTTTATTCATTTTCTCTACTCCATTCTCATTTTCTTTGCCATCGCTTCAATTACGGAAACCGTCACACCATTGCCGGCTTCTTTATAAAGTTGACTATCCGAGTTAACAAACGCCGCTTTTTCAAAATAATCATCCGACCAACCTTGCAGCCGAAAACATTCTTTCGGTGTCAGTTTGCGAATTGCGATGTAACATTGATATTTTTCATACCATACTGCGTATACAATTAATTCATCGGAAATTTTCACAAATATGCCTTGATTGCAGCTTGTATCTAGGGTATTGGCAACTTCTTTTCCATATTCTGTGCGAACGCTACGCAACACTCCAATCGGATCAATTGCGATCCCGTGTCTATCCTGAGATGTTAATGTGAACATTGGCTCACCATCTTCTTTGAATCTCCGTCCATTCTGACGTTTTTCTGCACGATCTGGTGTCAATACTGGGATTGCAATCTTATTTCCCTCTCCTTTATTTGTTGTTAAAGTAGGGCTTAAACCAGTCGAATCGTACACATTTCCGTTCATTCCTTTTCCTGACGGATTCACATTGCATACTACTCCGACACTTCTAGGCTCTTTATAATCTCTGCTTGTTAGTGTCTGGCATACATTTTCGTATACTCTAGTTTTTTTATCTTGACCAATGTGACTTGTGTCAAATATTATGGATACTTTGGGTTCTGTGTTCCCTCCCGGCTTCGTGCTGATTGTTGGTGCTAATCCATCGCCACTATAAACTCTATCTCGCTGTGAATTTCTACCATTAAGACAACCAAAAAGATTTAACGAAACACTATTTTTTCCGTCTGTTCCTTCGATAGGAAATACTTTTGCGGTACTTCTCCCTCTAAGATGTCCGATAATAAAACATCTTTCCCGGTTTTGTGGCACTCCAAAATCTTTGGAGTTGAGCACCTGCCATTCTGCATCATACCCCCCCTGCTCCATTTCAATGAGCAGTCTGGCGAAATCCCATCCTCCATTAACACTAAGCAAATTCTTAACGTTCTCAATGAAAAGGTAAGTGGGTTTATTTTCTTCTTCGAGCTGTTCGACAAGGTACATAACTCTGAAAAACAGGCTTGAACGGATTCCTTGAAATCCGGCTTGCTTTCCTGCAACGGAGATATCTTGGCAATTGTGGACAATTGCTCCGTTTGCAACATATGAGTTGTCTTCTTCAACACTGATGTTATACACTGTTCCAAAATCATCAGATTCTGTTGGCTGATACAATTCTCTGCAAACATATCTTGCACGATAATGCCCTTTAACTGATTTACTAGAGATTCGGAATGTATATGTATCTCTTTGCCGGCATTCCCTTCCTTGGATAACACATTTTTCATCTCTTCTAGTGTAGTAAACAGCTGGAACAGATTTTCCAAGTCGCTGTGCAATAATGCACATGCCAAGAATGAGTGCTGCACTGGTTGATGTTGCTTCTTCTCGATCGTTTCTTCCATCCCCGGACATATATCCATCGAAGAAGTATTTTGCTTTCTCTCGTGGCAAACACAATGCTTCTCTTGGAATTCGTTTTCCATGTGCGTATTTTCCGAACTTTTCAAGGTATTCGTATAATTGGTTATTGCACACATGATACTTTCCGCAAGTTCGTTCTTTTGTGTAAGTTCCATGTAGTTTCGCTTCTCGCAATCGCTGTTCGAATTCTGCCCTCTTATCATCGCTGATTGCGAACACGATTCTTCCTCCACTTGGTCTGCCTTTTCGTTCAACTCTCCACCCATCAGCAAGATAACGTCCGATAATCCACCACATTTCCTTGCTATATCCATCGGATTGTGCATCAGGCAAAACCATTGTGGAATACCAACTGTCATCAAGTTGTTCCACTTTTTTGAATTCCATTGGCTGATCTGGCTTAGTGACATAATACGGATGCTCTGCCGTGGTTCTTGTTGGCAATATTCCGAATCCATTGACATCCCAGAGTCTTGCTCCGTCCCTGTGCATTGTTGCTGTAACTTTTCTCCATCTTCCTTTGTGCGTAAGGACTTTATCTCCGACAGATACATCTTCAATTGGGATATATCCTTTTTCTGTAAGAATATAAGTTCCTTTGGCAAAACAGGGGAATCCGAAACACCAGCAATCTGCTTTTGGTATGTCTCCGGCATACACTTTTCGAATGTCAGCTGCGTACCATTCTCCATTTCTATATTCCTCCTTTAAGATTTCTTTTTGCCTTTGCTTTTCTGGGAGGGTGGACAAATGTTCTCTTTGCTTATCTGTTAAAAGATGCATTGATGTATAACTCGCCACTGCAAACTTATCGAACTCGCAGAATCCAATGCACTCATGTCCCGCTAATTCCATTCCTCGCCGAAATCCACCAATACCCGCAAAAAAATCCAAAAATTTCATTATTCACCCCTAGTTAAACGGAAGTTCAGCATCTTCGATGCCGTCCGGAATATTCATAAATCCGTCTCCAATCTGAGGAGAATTTCTGGCACCGGCATCTCCACCAGTATTTCCACCACTACTCTTACTCTCGGCAAATTCCTGCTCCTCTACAAAGATGTCGGTTGTATAAACTTTCTTTCCTTCCTTATTGGTATAGGATCCCGTCTGAACTCTTCCGGATACAATAAGTTTCATGCCTTTTCTGAGATACTTTTCGGCCCATTCCGCAGACTTTCCAAATACCACGCAGGGGAGATAGTCCACGCTCTGTTGATCATCTTTCTTGATACGGCGATTCACGGCGAGCGTATAGCTTGCCATCGCTTTTTCCCCGGCATACCTTACTTCCGGATCTCGAGTCAGCCGACCACATAACATTACTTTATTCAAAATAGTTTCTCCTTTCGCTCTGTATTGCGAATTTCTTTTAAATAGTTAATGCATTTCCGATATACTTCCGGGTCAAACGGCTTCCTCTCATGCTCATATGAGCTGTACTCAGCAGGACTACATCCACCAATCCGTGACATTTGGTACATAGTCAGTCCTGCGTCCTGTCTTTTAGCCGCTACATATCCAGCTGATATCCCTCTTTGTGAGTCCATATCCTGGATCTCAAGTCTTTTCTGAATGTCTTCTGCTTCTGCTGCTCTCATCAGCTGATTAACTTCGCATAATTCATTTTTGCAATCATAGAGAACACCGTGTTTGCCTTTTTTACCATCGTAAAACCCTGTTACATATTTCGATGGTTCTTTACAGGTATCACACTTTAGGTTTATAAGCATCTATGAATTCCCTCCTCAAAACGGAAATAAGCTTATGTCTCGTTCTAATCCAGGCTCGGCCACATCAACTGTAACTGCATCTCCAGTAATCTCTTTGATTTCATGCCGCATCAGTTCCGAATTTCCCCACGTTTCTGATATATGGCACAGAATCACGTTTTTCATCAGTTCGGTTCGGTTTGCCCGGATGACATTCTTCACAACATCTAAGCTGCTATGCCCTTTTATGGAATGCTTATAATTCACAGCATCCTTTTCCGTGTCCTCATCCAGATGGTTACACTCGATAAGAAATGTGCTGATATGCATTCCTTTGAATGTTTTAGGAAGATACATAAAATCTGTCGCATACATCATCAGCTGACCGTCTGGGATTTTTATCAGATACATATAGTTCGGGACACCATCGTGCGGCACATATAGAGGAATTACCTTGAAGTTTCCGATAGATATCCATTGTCCTTCCGGAATCCCGACCATCCTCTCTCCGGCCACGACATTGAAATATTCCGCCGTCTCATCATTCGTATAAATTGGTATGCCAACTGTCATAAGATTTTTATAACATTTAGCGTGATCCATATGCTGATGAGTAAGCAGCGCACCGGAGACATTAGAGATTTTGAATTGTATTCCTTCCAGGATGTTTTCCCATTTGCAGCCAAAGTCCAGAAGTAAAAGCTCTCCATCATAATCCAGAACATAGCAGTTTCCTCTTCTACTGCCTGTATCAACTACTTTTAACTTTGTCATACGCTTTTTTCTGCTCTTCAATACGGTGGAGCTGCCGATCAAGTTTTCTCTTTACAACATCTTCAACTTCGAGTTCTGCATTCATCAGATATTCGATCTGTGAAATCATGATTTTTACGTCGGCAATCTCTTCAATGATATTGCAGCGTTCTTCTGAAACAGCTCCGTCATTGGGAATGTTAGTGCCATTTTTCCCAACCCATTTGCAGATTGCCATCATGAGTTCTGACATTTCCTCGAAGATTTTCCAGCTCTGAGAAATCCATCCATAATGCTTTGCAATGATTCTCGCCTTTGCTTTGTCAACCTTATTCATATTTCTCCTCTGTGGGTGACCGACTTTTGCCGATCACCCTTCATGCATTACATTGTTTCTGGCTTCATCCAGTCAGGAGTATCCTCGGATTTCTGATTCTCTACCGCCGGATCTACTGGCTTGTTACCTTTGCTTTCAGACTCCGGTGCCGTTTCGTTCGGCGGTGCAACGAATTCTTCTTTATTGGCGTTCTGGGCGAGATCACGTTTCACTTCATCTTCCAGATTGTAAACCTTGTACTCGTTATCAGCCATTTCATAAACTTCATCAGTTGTATAGAGGCCGTTGGAAAGTTCCGGGCAGTTCATTCTTGAGAAGAAGGATGCTGCTCTGTAACGAAGCATAACCTGCGGCATGGTGATCCACTTAGAACCGTTTTTCTTGGTCCACCCTTCTGCTTCAGCCATATCCATAGTTACCTCGATGCCGGTAACTTTTCTTCCGTCCTTTGTTGTCCAGCATGTGCATGAGTACGGCTTGCCGTTTTTGTCTCTTTTTTCCTCGAACTGAAGTTCGATGTCGTACTTCTTCGATCTGTTGATCATAGCGATTAAGAATGTTGCTCTCCACGCCGGGCGACCCTGGATAACGTCTAAATTTTGCATAACCATGAATGGGCTCGTTTTAAGCCGATTCGCGATATCCATAGCGACTAATCCGTTTGCAAAGTTACCCTGATATTCTTTTGGGACGATTGTAGAGCTTGCAAATGCTTTCGCCATTTGAGTTGCCATGAGGAAGTTATCTGATGAGCCAAAGATTCCAAGGCTGAAATCTGTGTTGTGTTTAACCGGTGCTGAAAAATCCTGTGTTCCCTGGGATTCCGCCTGCTGAACTGCTGTTGCATTTTCCATATTATTCATCTTCCTTTCCAAAAAAGAGTTTAAAAATTGATTCTGGAATTTTCTCCTTAATCATATCGTCGATTTCCTTTTCACTTTTTAACCCCAAATCTACCATATATTTGATTTCACTGGGGAGTGAAAATCCCATTCTCGACAAAATTATGAATAAGAATTGAAAGCTGTGCCATCAATTCAAACTTTCTCCCTTTAATGAAAGTATTTCCGTCATTTTTAACTTTAATCATCAAATATGCCTCCTAGTCTTCATAGTCAACTGTCAGCTGGCAATCATCTGCTTTGAGTAAAATAAGCTGACAATCTAAGTCTTTGATAAGTTCTGCTGTCTTGTCCGTGATTCTTTCAGCATTATCCACCCAGATCGGCAAGCTGACTTCATATGCTTTCTGGAAGGTTGCCGGGATGTCGATATCAATCAGCCCTTTAGCGCCATCGTTCAACCTCTTAGAATACATAGTTCCTTTAAATGTCGGTTCGCAAATCTCGCGATAGGATTCTCCATCCTGGTTAAATTCAAACAATTTCCACTGAGTGAACCGGAAAAGCTGATTTACTTTTTCCGTCAACATGTCGCATTTTGCCTTGTTGAACTTTTTAAGAAGTTTCAGCCGTGCCTGACAATCCGCAAGTGCCTGCGCGATTTCTGTTTTCTGCCGCTTAAGTTCTGTCACCCGATCACTCGCATCGTTTGATTGCTTAATATAAGCTTTGTATCTCTCGATATCAGCAACCAACTGATTCCGTTTTCCGCGATTGAGATTTCTCTGTTCTGCAACATTATCAGTTGAGGATAATTCATTCCTTTTCTGAGAAATCAATGCAGAAATTTTCTGATATTCATCACTGTTCGACATATCTGCTGACGCAGGCATTGCATGAAGCACATTTTTCTTTTCTGCGATTTCCATTGACAGTGACATTAAGTCCTGCTTGCATGTTGCAATGAGCTCCTCACTCTTTTCTTTTGTCGCCTGGGATGATTTCAGATTCGTGGCAGCCACATTGCCATCCTGGATGATTTCAGCTAAATTTTTCTGCTTGTTTTCTTCGAACTGGCTCTTCTGACGCACCTCGTCATCCAGACGTTTCTTTTTACCAGATTCCCACATGGATCTGATTTTGGTTTTCTGATCATTTGGAAGTTCCTGTTTGCATGTCGGGCAAATCAGCGTAGTATCGTTAAATTTCTCAGCTTCAATAGAAGAAATCTTACTGTCATCGTAGGAAGACTCTGTTACACGCTTATACTGCTCTCTTATCGCGTCTAATTCCGCCTGATTCCTCTGAATTGCCATGCTCGCATGTTTATAATCCAGTTCGGCGATTTTAAGCTGCGCTTCCAGTTCGACTTTTTTTGCTTCTAATGTGCTGATTTCACGCTGTTTTTCCTTTCGTTCTTCAATCAGCCCGGAGGATAACTGTGTTTCAAGATTCTGCCGTTTATTCTCTAACTCATTGATTTCTGCAAGCTTCAAATCATATGATTTCCCGATTTCATCCAACTGCTTATCGGCTTCATCGACCTCTGAAATCTGACGATTTAAAGTTTTGATTGCAAGTTCGCACTCTGCAACATCCTTAATACCTTTGCTCGCCTCATCAATTCTTGTTGGGATATCATCCAGCCGCCCTTTTAAGCCGCGGTCTCCTCGTCCTCTTCCGTTGATCTGGAAGTTCTCTCTGGAAATCAGTTCTTCAATACTTCCATCTTTCAACATTTTTTTAATAGGTAGAAACTCGTCACTTTTTGCGACCACATCATCATCCGTCAGCCCCGGAATCATGTCAAAAAGCTTCTGTCTGCGGGCCGCCGTATCAAGTTTTAAAAAAGCTGCGGAACTGGTACAGATTCTGAACACATCCTCTGGAACGATTTCAGCCATGAATTCTTTGAAGTCTTTTTCTTTCTTTTTAGGAATTCCGTTTACCAGATAAGTATTATTGTTTCCCTTGAATTCCCCAGTTTTCTTCACCCAATCCTGAGTCTGCGTTTTCTGGATTTCTACTGTTCTACCATCGATATCTAACATTACTGTCGCTACGACATCAATGTAATCGATATCCTTTCCAGATGCGTCATGCGGTCTGATTTTATCGGCCTGTGATCCATTCATAAGAGAATTGGTCATTGTCCAGGAATATGCATCTCCAATTGTGGTTTTCCCAGACTCATTTTCTCCGCAGATGGTGGTCCGCTTTCCAAACTGAATTTCTTTTGATTTAATGTTTCCAAAATTCTCGATTTTAAGCTGCTTTAATACTGCCTGTTTCATTATTCCCCTGCTTTCTGATTTACCAAGACTTTTTCCGAAGCATAATTATAGGAAGTAATCAGTTCCCTCCATTCCCGATCATTTCTGTAATTAACGACTGTTGATCCGATAGAGATAATGATTATTGCAGTCGCTAAACAAATGATTGCGAATGATTTTGCTTTGGACTCCCGGCGATTTCCTGCGATGATCTCACTTGCAAGAAACTTCGTTACCTTAGTCCATTCGCTATTTTCTTCTGGTTTTTTAACCATTTCCTTTTCTTCCATAGTAAATCCCCTCTTTATCTAATCTTCCGCTTCGATGATTTCACCATTCCGCATTGTATAGAAGGTATCTGGTTTGATCTCCTTTCCATCTACTTGTACCATTTTGGCTCCTTTGAGTTGCCATAAATTCTGATGCCAGTAATCATCTTCATCGCCTTCCCAATCAGCTAATACAAGGTACGAGCCCAGAACGCCTTTGGCTTTTCCGTGATATCCCCACGCTACAGCAACACTTTCTGGATCTCCTGCCGATGATGCTCCTTTGTAGCCGGTTGCCGATGATGCTCCGTAGTAGCCAGTTGCCGATGATGCTCCGTAGTTGCCGGTTGCCGATGATGCTCCACAGTAGCCGGTTGCCGATGATGCTCCGTAGTTGCCGGTTGCCGATGATGCTCCGTAGTTGCCGGTTGCCGATGATGCTCCTTGCCTCTCATCAGCTTTCGCTTCTGGATTCACACGCTTCATCGTGTATTCAATTGCAGCCTTGACAAGCCCTGCAATATTGATTTCGGCGCCGATTTTAATTTTTGTCGAAGCGACCTTCGTATCATCCGAATGTCTGCTTATTTCGCCACTCTGTTCCACAACGTGGTACACACTCTCGTTCGGTGAATAATAATCAAGGCAATCCAGAGGATATTCATAGGCATAAAACCCACGCTCGCACGCCTTGGCACTTGGCTCTTCGTAGCTTTCACCTTCTTTATACTGGAAGTCTCTACAAGTCATATCCTTGTTGAATCCCTTGTATGATGTAATCTTTTCCATCATGTTTCCCCTTTCTTTACCTTTTTGATTCCAAGTAATCCTCGAATCACGTTTGCCGGATATTTTACATTATTTCCAAATCGTTGTTCATTGATTTCCATTAACGCATTAAGGGCTTCGATTCTTCCTATTAAGATCGCATACTCTTCCTCAACCGTCTCCGGTTCGAAATCAATGCTATAACTTTTCTTTCCCATTCTTACCCCCTATGCTATTCCCTCCGCGTTCAGTATCTTCTTTCTTATTGCGTCAACGCCTTTCTGATACACCAATGTCTTTGTGGATACGCATTGTTCGCCGTTTTTGGAATATTTCTGTTCGATTACTCTAAACCAACCGCATTCGACATATCTCTGGTATGGTACATTCCACCTGTCCAGAATTCCAATGTTGCGTAAGAATTCAAACAAGTTATTTCTGCCGTATCCTTTGATTCCCAAAACTTTTGAAACCTCATTCATGGAAATGGCGGTCTTGCTGTCAGCCACAGCGTCGAAGAATTCTGCTTTTGGCTTCATCTGCTCAATCTGTTTATCTTTTTGCGAGATGATATTTTGGGCAACGATTAAGGCGTTCGCAACGATCTGCTCTGGTGTCAAGTTTTCCTGTCCGGAGATGTAGCCGCCATTCTTGCGAATGGAAGGGAGAACAGTATCGAACACCCAATGCTCAAACTTCTCGGCAGATGGGAGCTTGCTATGGGCAATCAACCGGTATACATCTCCTTCTGGGATGAAAGACATCTCAATCATTTTACTGGGAGACTGTGGATGGGGTACGTCACGTTTCGTTACGCACCGACAATGGTCAATAATTGCTTTCCGAGGATTGGAATACCCAAGCGCATTAGCGATGTCGCTTGCGGCAAAATATGTTTTTTCATCAATGTAAAGGGTACGGACTCTTCCAAATTCTTCGGAATTAAATACCTGTAATTCATTCATTAGTTTCCCCCTAAAATATCCGATATAGGCACGCTCAAACATTTTGCTACTTTTTGAACACTTTCAGCTGTTGGGGAATGCTTATTCCATTTACTAATGCAGCCTTGAGAAAATCCACATTCCATTTCTATTTTCCTAATCGGAATATTTCTTTTCTTCGCAAGTAACTTAATTTTGTCGTAAATCAAGTTCAAATCTCCTTTCCTTATTAATTTCTGAAAATATCACAACATTTATTGACATAGTTCTGAATATATTCTATAATCAAGCTACCACACAAGAATATAAAAAATAATCCATGGCATTTTTAATGTCCTTATTTTGTTGCGATATTTTCAGAGGTGATAGTTACATTATAAGCGATATTTTCAGAATGTCAAGTATTATTTTTGCGTTTTTTTCAGAAGTGAAAGGAATTCAAAAAATGACATTACGAGATAGAGTTAAGTTTCTCTGCGCAGAACAAGGAATTTCGCTTAATTCTTTAGAACTAGCATGCGGAGTTGCCAAAGGATATGTAAGCAAGCTGGATAAGAGTGCTCCTAATGCTGAAAAGTTGCGAAAAATCGCAACTTATCTTAATGTATCAGTAGATTATCTAATGACGGGAAAAGAAACTGGAGACTATTTCTCTGACGAGTCCGCACACCTCGTGGCGAAAATAAGAAAAGACACCGAACTGTCCAAAGCACTGCAAAAATACTTTGAACTGTCCGATGCCAAAAAGAAGCACGTTGTGGAGCTGATTAACTTGTTATCCGAATGAGGTGGAGTTATGAACGTTACAGAAGAAACTGTTCTTAAAGTATTGGTTGAATTAAGAGATTCATATGGAAAAACCGACTACGATATTGTAGCTAAGAAGCTCGGTATTGATTTTGTTACGCTCGGCAAGTATCTTGAGCCGCTCAGAAGAAAAGGTTATATTACCCAGGTATTTGAAGATGCCACTGTTACCGAAGCAGGATTACGCGAATACTATAGGGTTAATCCTTAAAACGAAATCTGCCGAATTTTTGCTGGCACAATTCTTCGGAAAATTCATCGTTTTTTACGGGATGTCCGCTTCCCGGCTCACAAAGCATTTCAGCCGGGAGCAACCCCAAAATTTTCAATACAATCATTGTGTTGAATATGGGTATCTTTTTTCTGTGTTCACTTCCTAATATAAGCATGTTTAAGGTGCATAAATCATTATACTGTTCTTCCGTCAGGCTTATTCCCACATGGCGGAATCCGTCTATAGTCGTGTCGATCTGTCTATCCTTCATTTTTCTTCTCTCCCTTCACGATATCATCCAATATAATATAAATGTATCGCAGAATTTTATCATCATTGATTTTTTCGACGAGTTGCACAATCTTTTCTTTGTAATTCCCCATGTTTCAAGCCCCCTTACTGCACAGGTTATGTTTTAATATTAGAACATATGTTCTGCATTGTCAATATGTTTCTATATTATGATCATATTCTGCTCGTGGGAATATTATGCTTGGATTCATGGGGATTCTAATAATTTGAGTCTCTTTTAAAATTGGAATTTTTAACTAGTTCCGTTTTTGCGTTATGTAAATCATATCCAAATTATTAATGTATAGCTTAAAATATAGGAATTTTCGGTTAGAAACGCCAGGCATTAAAGAAGGGCGGATGACCCGCCCTATAATTCGATAGCTCCGCGTCTGTTTGTATGAACCGTGAATGTTCCTTCTCTCATCGCTCCGTCACTTCCAAATGCAAATATTTCATTTTTAATTGCGAGCAACTTATCCGTCACCATTGTGCCGCTATCAGAAAGATAATACCATTTTCCTTTATACTGAACCCACTGATTTGCAAACATGGTCCCATCAGCACCGAACCAATACCACTTTCCATTATCGCAGTACCAGTCATTTTTCACTTTCTGACCATTTGATAAGTAGAATGACCATTTACCATTTTCATTTTTCCATCCGGTCTTTACCTCTGAAACCATAGGAGTTAAAAATAATGCCCGTTCAGCCTCACGACGTCTCGTCAATCCTGCGAAGACTTTTCCTCCAGCCTTATTGTATTGGAGAATCTTTTCTGCAATCATTGACCGGCTTCTGGTCCCGTTTGCGGTTAATTGGTCAATGGAACCGATATTATACGCAAAACTTACGAGAGCATCAAATTCATTCTGGTTCCACCCATATGCGGCATTGTATTTTTCTACCTTCGGTCCGTACTTTTTATCGACAGACTGTCTCAGCCATTCATCCGCTGTTTCCTGACTGATCTGTAGTCCTTGACAGATGGTTGCACCAGTGATTGCCTTATCTGCATTTGTAGTACCGTAACCGATGGTCCAGATTCCAACGCTGTCTTTATATGCCGTCAATCGGCATCCCTCGAAGCTTTTTATTAGATTTAGTCCATTTTCGCTAATCTTCATAAGCATATCTCCATGATAATCATCACCTGTTGGCTTTAGGCCGCCCGGATACCGCCGGACCCGGAGAGGTGGATCACCGCCTTCCTTATTTCTTTAGTGAAAGAATTTCATTTTCCTGCGCGAGTGTAATCCAACCTTTTAATACAGCTGAATCAAGCGCCGTTCTGCTAATTTTTCCCGCCAGATACATTTTCTTTAAGATATTATACATATTTTCACGCTCCTAACTGTCCTGCGACTAAAAATTCAACCGTTTCCTCGAGATCTTTATACTTCTGCTGAAGGTCCGGCTTAGATAAGGTCATAATCATCACTGTCCCGTTATGATTTACAGTTTCATAATCCGGCTCATCCTCCGTACCGTTATTTACGGTTTCGCTGGAGATTACATAATCAAGCTGTTTTGCCATTCCTTTGTACTGCGTATATCCCAGGATGGTTTTCATAGGCTCGCCGTCAGCGCCGAGGATATAGACTTTCTCAACATTTAATTCTACAGCAAAGTCTTTCTCGACCTGTTCAAATGTCTTTGTTCCCGGAAGAAAGACCAGCGTGAGCGTTTCATCGGATTCTCTCACGCCTCCGGCCACCAGGTCATAGACGTTTCCATTTGATAATTTTAACTGTTCCATAAAATCCTCCTTAAAATTTTATTGAATTTTTTGTTACATTTTGGAAAATATTCCGTTCATATTGATATAGGGCGTGACACATCCTACACCTTTTCCAAAAGCGGCTCCCGAAATCCCCAGGAAGTCGCTTTTTTGTTAAAGTTTTTCGAATTGAGTTTTCTATCCTCCGATTGATTTTTCGCCTCGAATGCTCTTCCCATGTTCCCGACATAAATGTCTGGATCCTCAAATAACAATTTGAGTAATGGCTCCGTTATTGCCAATTTCTCACCGATGGAGAGCAATGAAGCAAATTTTTGCAAAGGATACAATTACGATAATGGACGATTTATCTTTAATTTCAGGGGCGCAGTATCTAAAATATCTGATTATGTCTTTTCAGACGGACACCAAGAAATCATTGCAAAATTGTCCGAACTCGCCCTAAAGTCGGAAACTCTGATTTATCGCGGCGACTTTGCAGGAAATTTGAATGATGCAGCATCCTGGAAAATTCCTGCCGGAATCTATCAAATCAAGGACAAAGATACTATATCAAATGGTCCAGACAGCGCACAATGGGGTCTGTTTATTCAGTTCCCGGATAACTATCACACACAAGTTATATGTATTGGCGGAGACAATGGAGTTGTTACAAGGCGATACATTGGATCTCCTCAAGGCTGGACATCATGGACTTAAATCATGATTTAGAATATTGCGCCCAATCAATCCATGCTGCTGGATTTCCTGCAAATTTCCTAACAAAAAGTCCAGTAGTGCCAATAATCATCTGAGTGTGAAAGCTGTCGTAAAACTGAATAAAAGGACACCATGCTATGCCTTTTGGACCATTAGAAATTGTACTTGAATTTCCAACAGTATAATATCCAGGAGTTATTCCATTTTTTGAAGCCCTGTTTAAATCTCCAGTTATATCACCTCGATATATAAGCGCACTATTTAAATCCGACTTTTGTGCATATTCGCTCCATCCATAATCAGTGCCCTCACTGACATAATGTGCCCACATATTTCTGCCGCCTTTAAGCCAGGAAATAACCGTGTGCCAGCCAGACACTGATCCGAAGACAAGTGCAAATCCCTCCTGACCGTATGTAAGACCGGCTTTGTATGGAGTATTTGCGGTTTTGTAATTCCAGCGCACAAAAGTAGGCGATGAATAGTCGGCAAAAAGATCGGAACTAATAATCGCCTTACTCAAATTGTTATTTACTGAATTGATCCCAGCCGTTAAGTTATCAAATCCCCCCTCAAGCGCAGTACCCATTCCAATTCGTTCAACCAGAGAATGAATATATGCGCTACTCGGCACTTTGTTCCCATCATTTACATCAATCCCGGAAATCATATTCTTGAGCAAAGCATTTTCATCCAAGCTCATGGTTGCTGCAATGGCTTTGGACACCTTACCTAAAACAGACTTGATTGCTTCACCAGCAATAATATTTGCAAGTTCCGTGGCCTGTTCAAACGTAGTATTTACGGCCAGGGTACCGTCTTCACCCACGGTGATATCATCGCTGCCTTTGACAACTCCAAGTGCATTCTGTTGCGCAGTATTCACAGACAGTTTGCCGTCTTCTCCCACTGATGTAGTCGTTCCATCCGGCATTACGGTTCCAAGGCTGTCAGCGGTCGCTTTTTTCGTTCCCGCTGCCGATACCTGCCAATAAGATGTATCTGTTGGAAGTGTTCCAACCGGCGGCTGCACTTTTGCCACATAACTGCTTCCGTCATATGATACTAAGTTGTTTACTTTATACTGTGTCTCGACGTTCCATTCGCCTTTAGGCACAATCGCTACCTGTCCATAGTTTACAGCCATTACGCCGTTACCTCCATTTCTTCTGATCCGACTTCTCCATAGAACGCTCCATCCTCGAGCCAGAATCTCATTCCTTGTGCTTTCTTATCGCTCATAAGAGCACCGGTTTCCAGGTCAATAAAAAACTGCGGCACTACCAAGCTTGCCGCAGCATCGATCTGATTCTTTAATATTTGAGATTGTTCATAGTAATATTTTGCATTATCTTGTGCGTCTTCCGCAACAACGCCACCGACCGCATACCTCTTAGCATCGTTAGCACTGTCTAATGCATCAGCTGCTTTTGTGGTCGCTGTCCGCTCACTACTCGCCGCCTCCTGTGCTTTCTGAGATGCTAACGTAGCTTGTGAAGTTGCCGTGGATGCCTTCTCTGATGCTGTTTGCGCATCCGCCGCCGCACTGTTTGCTGACGCCGCTGCATTAGTCGCCTTAGAAGTTGCAATTGCTGCCTGTGACGTTGCTGTCTCTGCGTCCCGTGCTGCTGCCGCTGCATTAGTTACCGTAGTTTCAGCCGCCTGCTTCGTACCCTCATAGTAATATTTCGCATTATCAGTTTCGCTACCCTCAAACTCAGAATCTCCAATAGTGTACCTTTTTGCAAACTTTTGATACTGAAGCGCTGCATCTCTGGCATTCTGCGATTCAATCATGTACTGGCGAAACTCTGATTGAATGGTGGGGTCGAGCTTATCCATAGTTACTGAACCGTCTATTATCCGGGCTGTAACTTCTCGATCCGTCATACCGAATGCGATTGTGGCAGAACTTTTAAAGGTATTGATGAATTTGGCGATATCCACACTCTTTTCAGTTCCATCAGCAAGTGTTAGAATAATGACACCTTCGTCCGTGACGTCGAAGTTTGTAACAACACGCTCGATATCCAAATCATACGTTTCAATAGCGCCATTCAGTTTTGTAACAGTGATAACACCTGTCTTTGCATCTACATTTACAGATTTTACAAGTGTATTAGCAATCTCCATGGACAATTTTGAAGCATCCAGTTGGACGATCCTAATGTCCGCCTCTTTAACACCGTTTTCAAGGTGTAGAAGGTTAGTTCGATTCAGCGCCGTCTTCTGCGACGGAAGGTTTTGCCAGTCTGTAATTACATAGAAGGTCTGATATGCCATTAGGATTCACCCTCTTTCTTCCTTGGCCCGTCATCTGGACCACCTTTTTTGTGTTTTATGATTGCTTCATCATTCTCCTCGACAAAATGTCCGGAATCCAAGATGTTAGCAAGTTCAGCAAGTGCACGGATATTTTCAACGCCTTTAACTGTAATCGAATTAAGGAGCGCCCCGGCACGTTTCATGAGCTCATAATCATATTCAAGTGTTCTCTTTTCTTCCATTCAACATATTCTCCTTAACTCTTATAATGCCTTTCAAGGTATACATATAGATAATCCATTCCTTCATAATCTGGATAATCATTGATATTCGGCTTGTTTTTTGGGTAGATTTCGAGCCAATCTGATCCCCATGATCCATCGAGGTCGTATCCTACTTTTAATGATGACACACTACCAGAAATGCTTGACGATCCACCTGAGATGCTTGTCCCGTTCAGATACAAATTACCGCTTATGTGCAGTGATCCACGGATGTGAGTTTCCTTGTCAGCATTAACAACAAAGGCATAATCGCTTTTGCCACGATATCCAGCCCACAAATACAAGCCTTTAGAGTTCGACGGATTTCCAGACATTCCGGTCATCTCATCGGATGATTGAAAAATACTCCTACCGTACTCATCCGAACACACAAAATCACCAATCCTAACAATAGCGGATGAGTTTCCATAACCATCTTCCACATTGAGGATTCCATCAGCAACATTCATTGTAGATCCTTCAATGTGTCCACCACTAATTGTCGCACTGCGATCTGATCCATCATCACCAACAAGGCCGTTATCATCTATGGTCCAGTTTCCGATTCTTCCGGACTGCGCTGTGATTTTTCCACTTGCCTCAAGATCACCTTGCTCTGTTACTTTAAGATTCTTTGAGTTGATAACGAAATGTCCCGTTGTCATCTCGATCTTATTTCCAGTGATTTTCAACTCTGAGTTAAGATTTTCGGTTACTTCACCTTTCGTAACCTTTTTATTAACCTCAAGAGTAATTGCATCCGCCGTCTGGGTAATTTTCGTCGACAGCTCTCCCTCAGCTTTTGTAGCACGAGAGACCTCAGATGTAATGGCTTCTGCCGTCACCTTAAACTGGGCTTCTGTATATTCTTTAAGATCTGTAACCCGAACAGAAACCTCGTCCACATCTTTCTTTAATATTGCGGCTTTTCCCTCTAATTGGATAATTTTCGATGCAGTGCCGAAATTCTGTTCAAGATTCATCCCGCCGGACGACTCAAAAACATCGCTCATCCCCTGCATTCCAGAGAATGTACGCTTAAAGCAGTATGTTTCAATAACGTCATCCGTGGTATAACATACAAGTCCATCTCCGGGTTCTACCCACGGCAATCCCGGGCATGTGATTTTTGACGGTCTGTAACTGATTTTCGAAATAATATCATATACAGTTCGGGCAATTTCCGTCAGCTCCTCATTGTTCTTTCCGTAAGCAAGGAAGTTTCCCTGGATAATATAGGTATTTTCTCCGCCGTAATCTGTGGGATATAAAGCGCCCACATCGCCCTCTTCCTGCCGGATCTGAACACGGTCAACTGAATTGACTACATAATCCTCATACGTCGTATCTGATTGCTTATATCTCGTAAGCATTTCTGTGTTCTCAGCTGAAGACAAGTCACTAGGAAAGAGTTCTTCGTCTGGAAACAATGCTTCGTCTGGAAAGAGTCCGGCTCCTTCAAGGAACGTATATTTTACTCGGCCGGTATTATCTACCCGTCCAAAGCATCCATTGAGCTCACATATTGCTTTAAGGGTCTCAATTCCGCTCAACTGCTGCGGATCGATTGTTTTTGTTACAGGCATATTATCAAGCGGAAGGCCCACGTCTACCTGCTCGACACCAACATATTCGCAAAGTGAAGTTCGAAACTCTTTCAGTGATAACGGGAACTTAAGACTCTGATACCATTCCGCAACATCGACCTGGAATTTCTCCATTCGATTATATGCAGTGATTTTCTTTTTCCTTCGGTCTGCTTGCCGGACAAAGCTTTTTACAATATACACGCCAAGCATCAGTTCATATCCGCCCACCTCGACGGTAGCAACAAACTCTAACCCGGTTAAATCCTGCAAAACATCAGCAACCGTAATCTCCAGCTGAGCCGCATTACACTCGCCGAACGTCAGGCCGTCACTTTCGCAAAGGCTTTCTGTAATTGTCAGAGACTCCGACACGATCTGTGCATTATCAATTACATATATCGGCTCCTGGTCTATTGGGAACAAATCATCAGACGGGAACAGTAAATCGTCCGGATAAATCATCTGGAATTTTTCGCCGTAAAACCGAAGCTTTATATCACGCTTCTTACTCAGCTTATTATTATTCTCTCGGAAAAGGTTTTTGATTTCTTCTGGAATTTTTAACAAATCTTATCCCCTCTCCTCTCCATACTCAATGAATGCGACTCGGAACGGATTATAGAGAATATCATTTATATTTTTGTAAACCATATATGGTTCAAAAGAAATGTCTGGAATATATGCATCTCCTGTCTGATAACGATTTCTTCTCGGATTCCAATACTCGATCTGAATCATGTTGTCTTCGTCATCATTTGGAAAGATTTCCAGAAACTCCTGCATCTGCGCAAGTCTGAGCGGCTTCACGTCAAACTCTATCTTTGTCGCTTTTGCTGGCAGCACATTTCTGTTGAACCGGCCATTTCCGTCCGTATAATCATCGAGGTCCGTTTCCTGATCCGGCGTGATTTTATATGTCCCGGCATGGATGAATTTGTTCGGCAGGATAGTACCGTTGATTTTTAATAGCCATCCTTCAAATCCATACATTCTACATTCCTCAAAGTATTCACGAAAAAAGCCACCGGATGATTACTCCGATGGCTTTCACAATTTCTACGAGTTTATTATAACATGTTCCTTCCCTACTTTATAGCTGACGTTCTGAGACATTTGGTGACATTAGTCAACGCCAGCCCAGCCGGTACGGAAGGTCCGTTGTTGAAATTTCTGCTGTCCGCGGCGAGTCGCATTAAAAACAGCATCATCTCCAATTTTCAGTTCCTTATTATTGATGGCCGTGATGATCCGTTCCAGAACATCGAGCTGCTGTTTCTGCTGATATTCGTTCTCCGCCATACTAGCATCCAACTCAAATCTCATGACTCCGGCTGCCTCTGATAAACTGCTGTAATCCGGCTGATAATCCACGGTTGGAACAGAATAATCGAGTTTCGGAATGCTGATCTGTGTTGCGGCGATCCGGCTGGTAAACTGGTCGATATCATCATAGATGTCACCGAATTTATCTACGATACCATTTCCAAGGCCGATTGTGAAGTAATCACCGATCTGAAACGCCACCTTAGACGGGGAATGCTCATCAAACCCTTTTTTGAATCCATCTATAACGCCATTTACAAAACCAGAAATCTTATCGCCGATCCAGCTGACCATGTTATTCATTCCTTCCCACAGTCCTTTAATAACGTTCTCGCCTACACCTTTTATCTCTTCCGGAAGCTTTCCGAAGAATCCAACCACGTTAGAGATAATAGTAGGAACTGTATTTTTAAAGAACGAAATGGTCTGCGTTCCCCACTGTGTGATCTTATCTTTGATTTTTATGATTTCATCATATGCTTTTCCTGGAAGTGCAGAAAACCAGGTTGCTACACTGCTGATTACGTTAGATACATAGCTATTGAACGTAGAGATCGTCTGATCCTTCCAGCTTGTAAGCTTCCCTAACCACTCATTAAAGGTTGCCGCAAATCCTTCTGCAATTCCAAGTAGGATATATTGTCCTATCGGCTTAGTCTCTTCAGCCGGTGAATGAATTCCAAACAACTCTTTTAACTTTGATAGCGTATAATCGAAAAGATCTGTTAATGGTTCAAATAAGAAAACCAATGCCGCTGTGATTCCGGTTCCAATTCCCTTTACGACATTTCCCGCTAGTTCGCTCAAACTGTCTGCTGTAAACGCCGCATTCCAATAACCTTTAAATTCTTCCCATATTGCTTTTGCATCATCGAAATTAAAGATCTTATCGGAAATCTTTCCCCAGACATCCCCAGACCAATCAACTGTCGCAATAGCATCTACTATTAGTCCTGCGAGTCCGCCTACCACCGCACCAATTGGTCCTGCAAATACCGCGCCAATCCCAGCGCCGGTCACAATCGTCAGGCTATTTGCCATTGCATTCAGTACAGTTTCGCCAAAGTAAGTGGAAATAAATTGAGAGATTGCATCATCAATCTGCCTTCCTATTTCCATGACAAATGGGGAATTTAACAGCGACGATATTCCACCAACCGCTGAAAGTGCATCAACTATATTAAAACCTGCAAATTGGACTTTTAGAACAAGACCTGTAAATGCTGTACTAAACCATCCAGATATCTTCGTTTTAATATTGTCAACAAATTTTTTCTTAGTATCTGTAAATTTTTTGATAATCTTATCAGCTATTAGTTTTCCTATCCCTGTAAATTCCAAGATTTTAACAGCCGAAAAGATGGCCGTTTCAACCGGTGCAGCATCAAAGGACGCCCCCCATATTTTCATTCCAGCATCAATAGCTTTCCAAAGCAGTTCTCCAACCTTATGCCCGATCTCCTCAAAGTCCAGTTCTGCCAGGAACGTTCCAATGTCTGTACCGATCTGTGTCCAATCAATGTTATCGATTGCCGTAATCGCTGTATCCAGAATTCCCTTCGCCCACACATTTAATGTCTGCGCGAGACTTGCGAAATCGAATGTTGAGAAGAAACGGTTCACTCCGGCAGCGATGGACTCACCGAAGTTTGTCCAATCAAACGTGGTTCCAAATGCAAGTGCGGCATATACAGCTGTATTCAGTGCGCTGGCAATTGTCTCACCGACAGCTCCGAACAGGTTAGGGGAAATCAGACCGTTGAGGAACTGAGCCAGCCCGGTGCCGAACCCTCGTGCTTTCTCATAGATCGCATCCCAGTTGATATCATTCATGGCGCTTGCAAGTGTCACGCCGATATACTGGCCGAGACCTTGGAGGGAATCAATATTACTTTTGTACTGATCGAAGATGGAATCCATCTGAACCAGTTGCGCTCTGGCAGCCTCTAACGCCCCAGTATCAATCCCACCGGCTCCACCGCTACCCTTTTTCTTTGAGTCATCAGTAGTCATATTGTTGACTTCTTGCCAGCCCGCAATATACTTGCTGAGTTTCTTCGCATTGTCGGCAGCATCACCAGTTCCGTCCGCCATCTCATCCGCTCCGGCTCCAGCGTTCTCAAAATCATTTGCAATTCCGCCTGAGTCGATTTCAATGGTCCATCCAAAAATTGCGCCAAGCGCATTCGCTACCGTCTTAGCGAACTGGATCACTTTTTCCATCACGCTGTTCAGCATAGTAATAAGCGGCTTAAATGCGCTGATGAGAGTTCCACCGACTACTGATCCAAGTTCTTCAAATTGCTGTGCCAGAATTCTGGTCTGATTCGCCCATGTCACATAATGTTATCGCAAAGGCTTTTTATCCTCTGCTTCTTATAGTTTCCTATAAGGTCGGCGTACATATTCAGCCCATAGGGCTGTCGGTTACTCTTGGGGATGTTTTATTCTATACTCTTTTCAAATAAAAAGAGCATAGGTTCAATCCCTACGCTCTACAATGTACTATATCTTTTACTATATAGTCTTATCTCGGTATTAACTTATTGACTTATCCATTTAAAACCATATGCAGTTCTATCCGGTTTGTTAATCACTTTATATATGGGTTTGTGATTTACTCCAAGCCTCCTACCTGCCTCTGCAACGTTTTTAAATGTATTCAAAACCTTGCCACTTTCTATATCTATCTGGGAAACTTTTATTCCCTTTTGTCCTTGTCTGTATAAATCCAAGTCTTTTATCGGATAATCTTCTTCATAAACAAAAATATATCCCTTAGCTAATTTATACGTATTGGTCAAAACACCTGAAATTGTTGTCCTATTCGCACCAGTCTTCAAAGCAGCTTCAGACACGCTTTTATATTTTGCAATAAATTTTCCATCTGCACTGCATTGTATAACAGGTCGATTGCATGCCGATTCTGGCTTTTGATATCTTTTTGTTTCACCATTTAAATAATCTGATTCGAACATGAATAAATGGTTTTTGCACGTTAGTGCTAAATTTTTACAACACAGCAAAACTGTTGAATTGGTAAATCCGTCTTGGTGTTCTGCATCCATCGCACTATCATAACGTTTTACAAAATTTCCATCTTTATCCAGGCATACAACAGGCCTTGCATTGTGCCCTCCAACTCCACCTTTATTTTCATTATATCCATTTCTATAGGTATCATACAATTCGATATAATGTTTTTCTAATTCAAGCGCCTGTTTTCTATTATTGCAAGTTTCCAACAATTCCCATTCGAAATTATCAATCCCATATTCTTTAATCGCATCGTGGAACAGACAATCTTCCTTTTCATAACATCTCATATGTTGCCATATGCGAGATCTCCAATTATTAGTCTGCCCTACATATGCTTTCCCATTAACTTTATTCGTGGCTTTATAAATATAATATGTTCGCATCAAATCACCTCAAACATATTATATCTCTTTTAATATAAATAAGTCAACTTAGTCTTCACCGATTTTAACCGATTTTTTCATAACACATTACTGTGTTAGGCGGCACACATTCTACCGCTTGTTCTGGCGAAGTCATTTTGTGCTGCTGTGGTATTTGACATTACATATGCATACCGCAACATTGTCTTCTGTGCTTGAGACATCGACGTAATATTAGCGTCTATGCCCTGTTTCATCGCCCACTCTTTCAGAGTAGCATTAGTCAGATCCAAACCATATTTTCTTAGAGGCTCTGTCTCACCGGTAAATACAGATTGTAAGCTCTTCGCAACGTCATTCTGTTCCACATTGTAGAATGATGCCATATCTCCGGTAAGCTTCGTCAGCTCAAGAGACATGTCGGACATCTTTTCCTGCGAGATTCCCATCGCCGTTCCCATTGCCTGGAAACGTCCCGCAACCTGTTTTACGGTCAGCTCTGACATGCCGAAATCCTTAATGGAATGGCTTGCCAGTTCATCTACCTTGTCCGCCATTTTTCCGAAGGTCACATCAACAACGTTCTGTACCTCGGTCAAGTCACTGGAAAGATCGATGGATTTCTTAAATTGTCCAAGTGCCCGAATTGCAAGCCAGTATGTGGCATAGAATTTTCCGATGGCACCCGCCAATCCGCTGAAACTTCCTTTTGCTTTTGATGTAGTCTTTGGTAAAAGGCTAAAATTCGATATCAGCGATTTGGTCGCCGTTCCGGCCCTTCCGCCGGTAGATGCCAGTTGTGCCAATGCCTGGGTCATCTGAATGAGGTTCGCACTGACTTTCGGCGCTGTAGACAGCGTCTGCATCATCTGTTTTAAGGCATTTCCCAGAGCAACGATATTCCCCTGTGCTGCTCTACCGGCCGCCGCTCCTCCGAGTTTACTTATCGACCCAGTAAGTTGTTCAAGCGCTGAGTAATCAAATCCACCAAAGTCAATTTTCGCAAGCCCTGCCGCAAGATTTTGCAGTGCTGATGTGAGTGCCGGGATATTCTCTTTTGCCTGGGTTACTGTTTTTCTTCCGAGCTGGGCTATCGCATTTGCAATATTTGCTATTCCCTGGGAATCAAATACAAGAGAACTCATCCCGGAAATGCTTGTCGCCAATGTTTTAATCGCATTTGCTGCAGCCGTGACGCCCTGAACATCAACGCTAGAAATCTTTCCTAATCCGTTTGCAATTCTCGTGAAGTCAGCTGTTTTTGTGGTGGCTGAGAATACGCTCATGGCAGATGTCATTTGTCGTATTCCGGCTGACAAATTCGAGAACTTTGTAACGTTTACCCCGTTAAGTGATGTTGCCAGATTCGCAATGGTGGTCGCTAACTTTCCGAGAGCCTTTTCAGCTTTACTGGTATCCGCTGATATTTCCAAATTTAAGCTGTCAATTGTATTATCAGCCATCGCATCCTCCATTCCCTACTAAAAAAGGGGCGACAAGGTTTTATCCCTGCCGCCCTTTCATTGCATTTTTTGCCATGAGATCGAGCTGCAACAGCATCTTTTCATGGCGGTCCGCAAGCTCATTTTCGTCCATTGATTCAACATCGATCGGATCTTCCGTTTTCATAGGATTCTTAGGATATTTAATCTTGGTTGAAAAATTCACTCCGACCGAGTACATTGTGTAGTACCCTGTCACCCATGCCTGATATTCTGCTCGTTCCCAATCATTTTTTCTGCGATCCCAAAATCCCTCAATCGTAGACCGAACAATTTTAGGAGTCATATGCATGAATTCCTTATAGGTAATTCCACATTTCAGTGCTTCTGGAAGAAGTTCATTTAAAATTACTTCCCGGAAGCTTTTTTGTTTGCTCTTCTTTGGGCCCGATTCGGTGTTACGCTGGATTCTTCCGTTTTCTGCGCCCCGCTGAATACTTTTTCCAGGCCCGTCCGTTTGAAAAAACCATCTTCACCCATTTGCTCAAGGCAGAGATTAATTAAATCAACAGGTGTATCAGTTCCATCTTCTGCGTGATCGATGTAATACTGTTTAGCAAGACGCTTCGCATCTACAAATGATGTGACAGTACCGTCTCCATCTTCTCCATGATGCTCAAGAAGTCCCATATAAAATAAGGTGATGGCGGTTCGCGGGATATTCGTAATAGTGCTCTTAAGCTTGTTCATAATAGCTCCAACAGCTTCTTTTTTATCCACGGTGTTCATCCCGTCGGTCACCTTATCCATGTTTACTGCCCCGGCGGTATTTCCGAGGAAGTCAAGCAGAGATTCAATTCCCTGGTCATAAAGAGATGCTTCAAGAGAATACTCGAACTTATACTCTTTATTCCCGATTTTCAAAACCTTATACATCAATTATTCCTCCCGTAAAAATTGATTATTCTCCCTCGGTTGTCGGTTTGATCGCTGTCATCAGTCCCTTGTACTCATCGATGGCAAGAGAAAGTTCTGCAACAAGCAGCGCGTTCTGATCAATAGACGGCATAGGAATATGTCCGCCCGGCTGTGCCACGATGAAGAATGCTTTCTCGAGATACGGAGACCATACGGTAAACCATGTTCTCTTATTCTCTGCGAGTCCTGCTGCCGCATCATCAAGCATTTTCTGATAAACCGGCTCTGTTTCGTTTGTAAGGTTGAAGGAGAATGTCCATTCTCCACCGGTGTCCTGTCTGCCCGCGATGGAACGGGTGATTTCATCCTCGATTGCGGATGCATCGATAGTCTCTGTACTTAAGTCGATACTTCCGATTGAGTTTGCACGCTGAAGCCATGTATACGCCGTCGGCGGTGTACCCGCGATAGTTTCAACAGCATAACCCAGACGCATCTTAAGGGTACTAATGCCCGGTACATTTGCTACTGCCATATAAAACTCCTTTCAAATAAAAGAATCACCCATCAGGGGTGATTCTCTGTTTCTTATTTTTTACTTTGCTTTACGCACTGGTTAACGCCTACCGCCGCCAGCCCGGATACTGCTCCGACCGCCGCCGCCGTGATCACATCCTGTGCTGGAAAGTCCGGCATGACAAATAACCCGACAATTCCAAGAATAACTCCGGCGGTTCCGCAAATCTCTGGAATGTATTTATCGTTGATTTTCTCAAAATCTTTGCACCAACCTCCGGCCAAATAGCAGAGCACTGTGATTGCTGCAATTCCCGCGATTCCAAAATCCATACTCCGATCTCCTTTCTGCATTTTTTGCATAAAAATAGCGCCCATTTCTGGACGCTGATACATGAGTTCACTTATTCCATTTAATTTTAGCATATACAGCTGAGTTATTTAAGCTGACATTTGCAGACATTTTGTGATATTTAGAGTTCGCCACAATACAGCCTGTTATATCTACTCATCAAACGCTTAATGCTGTTATCCGCATTTTTTTGTAATTCCGGTCCGTAGGTCCGTTGGAATCCCATATTCACCATCGCTTTGTGGGATGCATTGTCAATCTCATATACCTTTGTAAGTGCTTTGCTTCCACTTGCGAAACTATCAACCTGGAATGCAACCCGGATTCCGCACTCATCTCCTTCGAGATCTCCATTGACTCTCGGTGCTCCCATCAAAAGAAGTCTCGCATAGGTTTTCTTTCCCGACACAATGGTCTCACTAGGCTCCATGGAATAATTCCCTTTACCCACAATAGGCTGAATTTCTTTTCCCCAATTTTCAAAAACTTCCGCTACAGGAACTTTTAATGCATCCATTTCCCTTATCCTCCAAACACTTCTTTTGCGACTTCTCTGACTTGTATCATGATCGCTTCCTCGGCATGATACATCGGCATATACGCCCGGTTACCATAAGAGTGGTGCTTCTCTCCGTTTTCATCAATCCACCACCATCCGTACGGAGAATCCCAATGTCCTTTACCTGGGTATGTTCCCATTCCATATCCATTTCCACTGGGGAGTGGATAATCCTTTGTTCCGTAGGTTATACCGGCTGAGAACTCCAGAAACAGCACCTTATCCCCAGAAAGTCGTATTGCTGCTCCAATAATATCTCCGTTACTTGCATTTATGACTTCTGTATGATATGAACCTTTTTCTTCACTGGGAATGCTTTCCATTGTCTGTCTCACCACGTCGAGACCCAGCTTACTGAGCTTGCTTACAAGTATTTGACATTTTCTTTGCAAGTCATTGCTATATGCCAGGATTTGATTCCTCATCTCTTCAAGCCCACTTGCTGATAATGTGCATTTAATCTTCCTCGCCATCGTGCCCTCCAATTTTAACGATTCCATATCGGGCAATTGCGCCCTTCTTTGTATCAATTATCTTATCCAGCCTGTAATCTGGAAGAACTGTCGGAAGTCCATTATCATCGAGCAGAAGATCTCCGTCCTCGTTCAGTTCCGGGGCTACGTCAATCCACAGTACCCATCCCTCTTTTGGCTTGAATTTATTCCACCTGGATTTCCAGAATATCAAATAGCGATCATATGTCGGCACGATTCCGGCTGATATCTCTTCCGGGGTTCCAGATGTGGAAGAAACCGTCATGCGTTGGATCACTGGTTTAGTATATTCTTGTACCGTGTCTATCTCGTCAAGTGTTTCTTTGATTTCGGAAAAGTACACATCTTGTCTTTGTCTTGAGTTGCTTCTCATTAAGCTACCAACCTTTCTATGATTCCCGGCATATAAAATATTGCTTTCCCGCCTAAAAGCCTGTACGTCTCAAAAAATATATGCTGTGCATAGTCTGCTACCACATTACATATAAGTTCTTCCATTTCTATCGAGTATTCGGGTTTGCTGTACAGTTTTATCGAGTCAAGAATACGATATTCCCACAACGTGACATGTGTCATCTCGTGAAGGAGCACCCTCAATAATAAGTTTCCAGACAATTCATCCGATAAAAATACAGTATTTTGCGAAGGATCCGTTACACCAAGTGTCCAGCTTCCAGTTCGGTCAATCAATATGGGGTTCTCCGGCGATACCCATTTTACAAACCACTCATTTCCATTTATCTCAAATTTCCTTATCAGATGGATCACTCCTTTGAAAAAAGCCCATGCTATTTTATAGCACAGGCTTTCTATTTACTCACTGCATTTTCTGAACGAGCTGGGTCATTTTGGCGCGGTACTGAGTCTTCTGCTCAGGTGTCATATCTTTCCATACGTCCTGAACCATGCTTTCCATATCGTCGAACACGTCCTTTATAGAATCCTCCATACGCTTCTTTGTGGCAGCGTCTCCGGACTCATGATAAAATCTCCGGTTCTCGTCAAAACGATCATAGGATCTTCCATGTCTGGAATCCATTTTTCCTCTTTCTGTATATCCCGGTTTCATGAAATCTGGATTATGGGTATATTCATTCAGCCAATCGTCCTCTCCCATGTACAGATACGGGCGATATCCCATGCGATGTCCGCGGCCTTTTGGCGCAAATCTTCCATCTGCATACCGATACCGGTCATATCCCATTCTTCCATACGAATCTTCTTGCTCCTCATCCATAGCTTCGATAACCCGCATGTTCTTATCGTATTCTGTTAGATCCTTCGCAATATCGATCCACTGTCCGATTTCGTTGAGATCTGCAAGGCTTACGTTGTCAATTCCGACCGCTTCTACTTTCGCCTTAACACATTCCGCAATTTTTTCCGCAAATCTATGCATTACACTGCCCCCTTCCTAGTAGCCGCCGCTTTCTGGGTCACTAAGGTCCCATCACCGTTGATTGCCCGAAGATTATTGGTCGGGACGCAGCACGGATCTCCTAAGAGACGGAAAGTTCCTGTATCTGCTGTGGTGTGTACACGCATAGCGTACTTCGTTCTATTTCTTACTCCACATGCAGTAAGCGGAGTACAGTTCCGTCTTGTCACCTGATAAAGTACCGGGCCGGTACCGATCTGGATCACAACAGGGGCATTGATCGTCACAGTATCTGGGATGGTTTGTGCAATCACAATGCAATACCTTTCTCCGTTGTTATAGCTTCCTGCCGGAATGGTTACAACGAGGTTTCCGTCCGTAAACGCTACTGCTGTGGAGATGACAAGTCTATTGCAGAGTTTACAAATATTTTTACAAGCCATAGTTTTAACCTCTCACTCAAATAAGAGGTGAGCCGAAACCCACCTCTTAGAATTAGTCAACCACTAAGGGTGAGTTTCTAGCAGCAACCCGTGTTGTAGGTTCCGCATCCACCATATGCATACGGTGCCGGCACCTGGAACGCCGGAATCGGCGCCGGATTGATTGCATTGATAAGCTGCTGAGTCTGTGCAGACATTGCGGTTGTGAGCAGTGCGCTCTGACGATCCTGAGATGCAGCATATCTGAGATCGTTATTTTCAGCCTGGAGAGAAGCGATCTTCTCGTTGCACAGGTAGTCGAGGATAGCTCTTGTACCGGCGTTCTGGCTGTCGATAATATCTCTGGTGTTGTTGTTCATCGTATTCTGAAGAGCACATGTGTTGGTAGCCATGTTGTAGTTTACACCCTGAATCGCTTCACGGGTTTCGCAGCAACAATTAGCTAACTGTGCCTGTAATGCATTTGTATTCTGCATGTTGGCGATGGTATCAGCGTTAATAGCCTGCTGAATTCCGAATCCAGTCTGCATGACGTTTGTATTAATGCCGTTGAAGCCGGTAAGCATACCGTTATTTACAGCATAGAAACCATCACAAAGGCCGTCAGTGATTCCATCAAGTTTGCTGATAACTGCCTGGTTATCGAAGCCGCGCTGGATGTCTGCCTGTGTAGCCGCTGTCGCTACATAGCCGCCGCCGTTATTTCCGCCAAAGCCGCCGAAGCCGTTTCCGCCCCAACCAAATAAAAGCGCAAATACTACGATGATCCAAAGCCAGCCGCCTTCACCGCCCCAGCCAAAACCGTCGGAACGGTTATTGGAGCCGCTTAATAAAGCAACATCACTCGCTGAGAGACCAGTATTCATCATAGCCTCTACCTCCTTATGATTTTATATATACAAAAATCAAAAGGCCGCGGTCCTTTCAATTAATGCAATCAAAATGATTATTTCATCCCAAACTGGGTCTTTATCTGAGAAAGTACATCGTCTGGGTTCAAATTCTTTTCTTTGCAAAGGTTCCGGGCAAGCTGTTCAACGCCTGCGCTGTCACCTTTTTCCATCATCTGTATTGCATTGTTCATTACTGGATTATTTCCCGCTTGTCTCTTCATCATAGTAATAAGAGCTTGTTGGGGATTTCCGCCGGATCTCATCATTTGCATCAGCTGCATCGGATTCATCATTTCTGATTGCCTCCCTTCTGCTGTTGCTGTGGAGCTTCTGTCTGGGTAGGTAATAATTTCTTGATCTCTGAAATTTCTGTGCAGACATCGGTACGAAGTTGATTAAACAAACCAACGATATCTACCTGCTGATTCGGTTCTGAAGGTGCCTGACCTTCAGTATTTACAAGTCGATACACAAATATTTGACTTCTGCCGTCTGCCTGTAACTGTTTTCGGTATATCTCTGAGCCGTCGGTCTTCGGATAAAAAACGGGCGCTCCAGACATATTAACATCTTTTGCTTTCACCGATTCAATACTGTCAACCATCTGTCCAGGCAAAAACTGATTTGTCTGCGGCTGTGTTGGAACTTGAACCGGCGCTTGATTGTAAGGGGTCATTTGTTGGAAATTATTTTGAGGCTGATACAGCCTTTCAGAATATGGCTGTGATGTTTGGTACTGTGGGTACATTCCTGCATTCCAGATCGGATAAGGCTGCATATCAATTCCTCCCTTGTCTTGATGTCTTTATTTTAACTCTCAGACAAGTATTTTCCCACGCCAGTGTTTCGACTTGTTCCCGCCGCAAACACGCCACTTTACCGCCATTGTAAAGAAATGCCCCGATAGTACATCGGGGCAGCATTGATTATCTTTCGTTTCATTTTTCTGTTTATGCGATCAATAGTTCTCGAACTATATCCCATAAGTTCAGCAGCTTCCCATAGGGTCTTTTCTTCATAGACCCGAAGCTTAAATAAGCACTCTTCCCGCGAGTCGAATCCTGCTTCATGCAAATAAAACAAGCGTTCATCTTCTGTAAAGTCTTTGACAAAATCTCTTGTTTTGAAGTCTTCCATTCCACTGTCCTCCCTTAGTGGCTGGAATAATTACATCGGCAGTGTTCCACCTTTTAACAGGTATCCCAATACCGCACAAACAATTCCGGTGATAATATTCATTACAATAGTATCATATCTCTTTCCCGGCACTGCCATGAGAGCTTTAACATTTGTGCATGTCTCATCAACTGTAGTCTTTATGTGCTTTAAATCATTTTCCGCTATTGCACTATGTCTTTCCAAGTCCTCAATCCTGTTATAGAATTTCTCATGATCCTTGGAATTCTTTTCTCGAAGTTCACGCAGTTCTTCTTCCAGTGTTCGTAAGCGGTGTGCATTTACGCAATCTGATTCACATCCCATAAATTGGCACCTCTTATCTCCCTATCAACGTATGCTTCTCCCCACCACCGCACGAAACATCCCTGCAACAAGACGGGAGGGTTCTTGTTACGCACCGTCAACTATAAGATCCGCGCAACCGGAATAATTCCTCTGAAATAACTGGATGGGGTTCCAGCTCCATCATATGAAACCGAGGTCCCGCTTTCAGAGTATCCAGTTATGCCCTCTTTTCCTTGTTTATCATAATGGAATTGTGCGATTTTTCGTATCTTGCTTCCATATCTCTTAATGGCATATTCCCGCGCTTTCGCCGTTTCCTCATCGCTGGTAAATCCATATGGGTACAAAATTTCGCACACTTCGTCTGCCGCATCCTCCAGGAGCATCAGCAAAAAAGGATTCTGCTCTTCTGTATAATCGTCTCCAATGTATTCAATTAAGCCTTTAAGCAGTTCTCCCATAAGCAATCTCCTTTATTTGTTTCTGGATGGTCGGCCACGCTTCTGGCTCGGTTTGATTATCTCTTCAGAAATATCAGAAAAGGGAAGCTCTGTATTAGCTTCCCTCTCCTCGTTCTCTGGAACATCCTGTCCTGCCCGATAATAGATACCATTATGATTTACAATGTGATCGTATTTCATCGGGATTCCCCCTTATTTTACTTTGATAACGTATACGCCATCCATACCCTCGTAGGACGGAAGAGCAAGCATGGATGCGGTTGTGGAATACTGTACCGGCGGTCCATAAATTGTTTGTGTGGCAATCGCAATGCCGCTTTCAAGAACAGAAACGTCTACGCTGGAATCGTCACGGAGGGTTCTTTCCTCTGGGGTTACGCCCGCCCATGTGTTTCCAAGTGTACCGGCACCGATGATTGTTACATAATCATCCGGGTAGAACTTCTTTTCAGTTCCATCATAGTCTGTGTACATCTTGTCGTAAAGAACAACTGTAAGACCTGTGTTGAGCTGGAAGATCTCACGAGCCTTTGCCTTGGACATGAATCCTACACTTAAGCCTGTTGAAGTAATGAACGCATTCTTCATCTGATTGTTCTCGATCAGATAGGTGAATGTTTTGCTGTTCATAAGGGCATAAGTCGGTGCCATACCGATACTGGAGAGATACTCTGTGCCGACCTGGATGTCGTTTAACGGTTTTGCCGTATCCGCCTTATCCCATGTAGCAGTACCAGAAAGTTCCGCATAGTGTTTATTCTTCCAGCTGGAATCCGGATCATAGTCGTATGCATAGACCGTATTATCCGCAGTGCCGATAGAAATCAGCATTTCTCCGCCTACCGGAGCAAGTAACTGCATTCTCATCTTCTCGGCAGATACTCTTGCACCTTCTACCAGTTCAGAAGCATCGTCATAGATGGAATTCAGAACATCATCCAGATACGGATCGTTGGAGTCCTGTGCCCTCTGGATCTCCATGAGGTCATGCTCTTTAATCATCATGCTCTCACGGAAGAACGGCATCTCCTCTTTTACGATCTCGAATCCTTTACGGGTTCTGATTGTTGCAAGGCTGTCAAGGGCTGACGGCTTTAACGCAACAGAAAGTCCCTTATGAGATTTGATCCATTTCAGATCAATGCCGTTTTTCTTTCTTACCGGGAACCATGTAGTTCCGAGATACGGCATATTATTACTTGCTTCGTTTGTAACACGATATGCGACCGCTTGTGCGGTAAAAACGTCTGTAAATTTCATTCTTTCTCCTTTCCGCTTTAAGCGTTCGCTGCCGGCATTGTTCCCACGATGATCGGCTCTTCAAAAGCAATTCGGCATCCTGCATTTACCATTGCCGCTACTAATGCCGCATCATATGTGAGACCGCTGTTCGCCTGCGCTCTAGTTACATGAATGTATGCGCTCTTCAGAACCTGTTGCTGCGGTCTGCTCTCATATGCGTCATGAAGCAGAATTCCAACAGCGCCGGTCCACGGTGTTGCAGAAACTACTTTTCCATCCTTATTGAGCGGTGTTCCCGCTTTTACGATTTTTTCTCCATTGTCAGCAGTTGCTGATACTCCGGTAAAATCTACCGTCATTGGAACCGCCTGGAACTCTTTTCTGTTTAAGATTTCCGCTTCCATAGCAACTGTATTTTTTGTTATTTTCATGTCACCTCGTGCCATTTGTGTTCCTCCTTACACGTAGTGTTTTAAAACATCCTGGTTCACCTCACCGGATCGTGAAGATGTCATTTTCTTGGCTTTCTCTAATGCGAGAGATGTTTTCTCTCCGCCATTTCCGCCTCGAATGTCATCACGACCGGCATAGAACTCTTGTTCCCATGCTGTTTTCTTCGCTTTGATATGATTGCCAAGAGCCTTGAACGCCTTTTCGACATCATTTCCGGCTAAAGCCTCCGCAAACTCTTTAGCGGTTACTTTATCCATTCCGATATCTGCATCCATACAGCGTTCTGTATAATCCCGAATCTGAATCTTTGATTCCAGTTCCTTAATGCGAGCATCTTTCTGTGCGTCTGCCTCTGCTTTGGCTGCCGCTGCCTGGTCCTCCGCAGACATTTTCGCCCTGAGCTGTTTCTTATAGTTGGCGGCCTCCGTTGACGCTGTGTTCTTTTCGTTCTGAAGCTGAGCGTTCCTAGCTCTCTCTTCTGAAAGCTGAACCAGAAGTTCATCTACTGACGGCTGTTTGCCCTGTGGGTCTTGATCTCCACCGCTTCCATTAGCGTTTCCACCGTCTGCCGGATCTCCACCTTCAGCTCCGCCATCCGCAAAGAGCTGTAAATTCATCGGTACATTAAATGTTCCTCGTTCAAATTCAAGATTTCTTTTTCTCATATCAAACCTGCCTTTCCGCGATTTAAGCCTTCTCTGGCTATGTTTTGCTCTTTTACACATTTCTCTTGTGCCGGGTCTTACGCTTTCCCGGAAGCGTTCGCTCCGTTTAACGTCACTTCTCCTGACGTATTAAAAAAGCACCCGGTTTCCCGAATGCTGTTTTTTAAATGTATTTAATTGTGCATCGGCAATTGACAATTTGATTGGCATTTGCCCCATATGATGTGTCTTTGGGATAGTCCATAATGGAATCACCTACCAGGAACGGTTCTGTAATCGTTTTAATCGTCCCGCCTACTTTTCTGTGATCCGGTCTTTCGCGGTCATCCCTGATGTCTACCCATTTTTTTCTGGTTTTTCCTGCTGCTATCGCATCCACAAAATCTTGATGATTCAGCGATGTATTTGCTTCATTTTCAGCCAAATATCTAGCCCTGTCTGGAGATACGTAAAAAGGATCATCTGGATTATTCTGAACCGACTCGATTATTTGGTATGATATATTTTGAATATAGTTATCCATATATTCATCCAGCGTTACGAATCCGGATATCGCAGTGCGATATTGATATACAAATTGCGTCCTTGCAAGTTCATAATTTGTACCATCGTACTGCTGCACAGAAAACAGAATTGCCATAACTACTAGGAAGCACTCTTCCATTTTCTTTGCAAGTGCAATTCTTTTTTCTTTATCTTTCTCCGGCAGATCCATATCTCCAAAATATTCCTGGAAATCGACACTTCTCTTATTTTTTACATAGTTGTTAACCTCGTCGAAATTTCTGATCGCAAGCATAGGCATTCCTCACTATGTTTGAACTTTGTTTTGTTCAGTGTTCATTCCATCAAGAATCGGGCTATTCTCTGTCTGATCGGAATTATCCGCCGATATTCTGGTATCCGCAGGCTCTTCAGCTGGTTCAGAAGGAAGCGCTGATTTTTGGATTGCTTCAATCATCTCTTTGCTGTCAAGCCATACCTGCTCAGCGTCTGGGAAGATCTCCGCCTCTTTCAGTACATGCCGTCCATTTAATCCCTTCGCAAGCATTTGAGAAACGAAGTTTGCCTTGTTGACAAGATCGTAGTTCCTTCTTCTCGTAAAGTGGAAATCAATATCTGTGCTATGCAGTTGCCGAACTGGGCTGTCCATTGGAAGAATATTTTCCGGCACTTTATCCACGGCCGCAAGAATCAGCATCAGCTCTTCACGCTTGCCGCGTTCTGTCATCTGCTGTTCTTTTAATGCGTCAAGCTCTGCGGCACTCCATCCAGAGGACATATCCGTTGCAACTCCGGTAGATCCTCCACCGGCGCTGTCGTATTGAATTGGAACCTTGCAGTCCTGGAATATCTCAGACCTAGTTGACTGTATAGCGTTCAGCGTGCTGGATCCGTCAAACGTGCTGGATAACGGCTGTATTTTCGCAACTTTTCCATCATCACTGTATGTTAAAATCCACTGTCCGCTTCTCGGATGCTTGATCTCTCCTGTTTTTTCATCGCGTTGGAAATCAACATTATCTCCCCACCAAATTTCCTGCGTCCTCTGGGCCACATCGTTGGTAAAGTCAGAGATAAGAATATTCAGCGCATCCATTCTCGATATCTGACGTTCAAAGCAGCCGGTCCGGTCAAACGATCTCTCATATTCAACGATTGGTATCCTGCCGAGAGGGTTTTTCGAAACTGTGACCTTATCTCCGACAACTTCAAACCGTAACTTCGGCGTAAAGCATGTATACTCGGTCTGATCTCCGTTTTCTGAGAATGTTACGCCCAAAACTTTCTTCCTTCCCGGAGCGTTTCTGTAAACACAGAAAGCATATTGAGAATCCAGCGTATACAGTTCAAACAAAGCGCCGTCTTCCCACTCAGACGTTTTCACATCAATCATCCGGTGACCAATTCCGCAGACCTCGATAGATTCCGCAAGGCATTGATCTTCGTATCCTATATTTGAGCCGTTCTTCAAGGCTTCATTTAATGCCGCAATACCCTTATCGTCCTTTTCCGGGTCTGTATCATGGATTTCATTGTCCCCACGCTGAATCAGCATGATGGGGTTGCTCCAGTTGTATCCGACCTTAAATTCCTTAATGTCGTTAGCAATATTGCTGTGTACCCGGATGTCTATTTCTGGTCGAATCGTTTTTGTTCTTTGCAAATCCTGCTTGCCGCGCTCGTACTCAATGAGGAATTGCATCTCTTTGACATTGAAATCATGGATTGCTCTTGCATGACTCAGCACGTCCAGAATATTGTCCCGAGTTATTTCTTTTTCATTTGTATAGATTCTCCGTCTTCCAAGTAAATCGTAATCTCTCACTGCATACCTTCTTTTGGGCATAAAAAAAGCACCTGGTTTTTATCCAGATGCTTAGATTTATATTTTGACAGGTTCATTATAACACACTCTGTTTTTCATTTATAGCTGACGTTCTGTGACATTTGGAGACATTTTAAATATTCTTCCTGGAATTTCCTTTTTCCCTGGGCGTATAAGCGGTAAATATGGCGCTCAGTGCGACCGGTCTCCTCTGATAACTGTTTTACAGTCTTATTAGAGATATCTATTCCGAAGAGTATGTCATAATACTTTTCATCAAGTCGTTCTAATATCTTTACCGAATTTTCACGCGCCTCCATATACTTCTGAATGCTTTCTTCCAGCTTTTCTTCTTTGCTCTCTATCTTCACATACATAGTCCCCATCGGATCATTGTTTCTGGAAGTCTGCACTCTGCAAGTGTTCTGGCATGCCTTGATACTCCGAGACATCTCCTTGAGCTGATCAATCTCCATTCTCAGTCTCCGGGATTTTCTATAATAAAACTTTACTTCATCCAAATATGTCATTTCGTTTTCCATGAGCATTACCTCCTAGTATGGGCTGTCAACACATTCCGCCGGTTTCCGTTCCGGTACAGATACATATTCTGCCAGCATCGCCAAAGAATCGATTCCATCATCGTGCGGCATTTTTGCTTTTGTGGTATACGTCGTTACATTCCCCATAAATAACCCGTAGTCTGATTTCGGCTTGTAAAGCGCCGGCTCTAAGAACAGGCAGTGTTTCTTTATCCAATCAGAGTTCACGAGAATCTTGGTTTCCTTATTAGCCGTCGTGTATTTTGTCTCGATTATCGTGCGGCATTTACCCTTAATCATTTTTTCTATATTGTCAGCAATTCTTCCGCCGGCCTGGTTCGACTCGAAGCGTACCTTGTGCGGCTGATGCCGTATAAGAATATCAGCAGTCTTACGGTCTAGTGTTGCATAGTCCGTATTGTCATCGAAAACGACGTCCGGAATATAGAAATCCTCTCCAAACTGATATGCAATCGGCAGTGACTCATAGTCCGTACCTTTGTCTTTGGTATCACATACTCCCCAGATTGCATCCGGGTCCCTGCTCGGCATAATTGTGAATTCATTCTGTTTCTCCGGCACTTGATCCTTATTGAGATAAAATCTTCGAAGCTCATCCGGTGGGAGCAGCAATCCTTCTCTCTCGACCGGCTTTTGTTGAAACAGACAGTTGAATGAGATCTCGTCCATAGTCTCTTTCATATCTAAGAAATACTTAGTCGAGAAACCATTCACCGCAAACTGGAAGTTGCTCTCTCCATCCTCATTCAGCGCCGGGATTGCAATAAATCTTGCCCTCGGGTTCCCGGCATACAGCTGTTGAAGCTTTCCAATCGGATCGTGAACTGACCATCTCGTAGCAATATAGAATTCCTTGCATCCGTCCAACCGTCGGGACCGTAGGTCATTTGTTACCTTAGTCCATAGCGTTTCAAGTCTCGCTTTATTCAGCGCTTCTTCGATACCGGAAACAAGGTCATCAGCCGTTAGAAACCGATTACAACGTGTCGCACCTGTCAAGGATCCATCAATAGATCTGAACGTCCACGTTTTAAAACGACCATTTCTCTCCAGATTAACTGTCGTTTCTTTAGCATTGGTGCCTTGAACCTTTATAGTCGGAAACAATTCATGCCATGCATACTCAACCGGATCGTTAATAATTTCCAAAACTCCATCATAAAGCGACCGAGTCAAAATACTACTGTGCGCAGATGACAGGTTGAAGTCATTCGGATACCATCCGCCCACCAGAGAAAGGAAGAAATCCTCAAGAGTGGAATTATGTGTAGGAATCATTGCCTTTCCGGCACAGTATATTCCACCTTCAACCTGGATACAGTTTCCTCTTTTCGGTTTTACTCGTTCTATGGATGCAATAAAAATCTGCTTTTTGACGGAAACGTCAATCTGTTCTCCCTCTATTGGCTGTCGTTCCGGAAGCTTAAATCTATATTGATCACAGTCTCGAAGCATTTCACTCATGAGTTCCTTTGTCTCCATGATATATTCTCTATGAAGATGTCTGTCATAGACTACCCACTCATGATCTTCATGACATTGTATCTGCTCACCGTTCGTAAATGTTACAAGACAATCATCCTCACTTTTAGGGAACACATGGAGCACTTTCTTAGGCTTGCCATCCATTCCATAAACCATATCGCCAACAATCAAATCACCATGATTTTTCCACCCATTAGTTGTTAAAATCGGAGTGTCATCAGCGAGTTGTTTTCCACAACCCGGCGGAACGCTCAGGCAGAAGATGTCCAATTCATCATCCATCATGTCTTGCAGTGATTGAATGATATTGTGCTTAAGGAATACTTCACGCCGCGGCTCATAGAATCTTTCTTTCGGTATTCTGTACCTCTCAAGATATAAAAGCCCGCTGTCCACCTGTTGATTCTTTGCTTCGAACATCAGTGCTTTATAATACATGTCGTTAAAAGCTCCGCTGCCCGTTTTTCCAGCCATATAGTCCGCCATTTGATGTGTGTATTTGCTGACTTTCATGGCGTATTTTTTCACCTGCTTATCATCAAAAGACAGATCTTTCTTCATATTCAGCAACAGATCTAAGCTGTCCTTTTGGTTCTGAAGCAACGTCATATCTGACTTCAGCAGGTTTCCAAATGTTTCCTTGTACCATTCAAAATTTTTCCGTCCCATAAAAAAAGAGCCACACCTCCTTTATCGGAAGTCATGGCTCTCATATGGCACTCTTGACTTTACTTATTTAACCAATCATTCTCTAAATAACAGAATCCATAGACCGAAGCACCGATTAAAACCATCCACCCGATCCAGAATATCCAAGTTCCTGATGCCGTCATTCTTTTTACCGCCGTTTCAATATCCGAATCATCAAAAAACTTCGACTCATCAGATATGGTCCCATCTCGCAGATCCGTATAAATAGTCCCCACCGACTCAACTGGGGTTCCATAGTAATTAAACCTTACGTGAGAAGATTCTTTTATTGTATCTATATACTTTCCATCTGGAATTTGAATTTTCTTATAATCCATCTCAATTCCGAGAAATCTAATTCGGTCACTATGAATGCTTTCGCTCCCAACATGGTCCCATGTCCAATAAGTTTCCGTTCTAGTGTGCGTATTTCCTTTGCTATCAGTTTTTGTCACAGTTCTGGTGTGTGGATTATAATGCTCCTCATCTTTTTCTACATACAGATATGACCCACCGATTTCTGGATATGTCACCGGATCTACCGCTTCCAAGGTTCCATATACGAATGCATTTCCAACAGAGGTGTCCATTCCATACTGAAACTGTTCAGCATCTGTGATTTGCAATGCTGAATAATACTCAGAATTTTTTTGCACTTGATAGGCGTCAATCCTACCGACGATTACAAATCCTATAAGAATCATGATTGCGATAATCGTAACGCTTGCCAAAATCTCACGTTTGGTTATTTCCATAAGCTACCCTAAATATCTCCAATGTGTTGGTTCATAATAAACATACATACTGCCATCTGGTACAAACCATAATTTCCCTTGTCGGAAAAGTATTTGAACATTACGGTCGCCTAATCTATCATGAATTTTCGTTTCCAAAGGCACATTTTCAGGTGGAGTTTGAAATTTCGTTGTCATCCATTCCATATGTTTCTCCTTCACTTATCAAATAAATTAGTCGGTGCGTCTACCGGAGCGCCATAATCAAGCCGCTCATACTCATGCATCTCATATCCGGTCCAACTAAGAAAAACTCTGGCTGGAAAACCCTTCACATATTGCTTGTACGCTCCGACCTGCTTGTTATATGCAGATCGATACTGGGCAATTAGATTTTCTGTTGTTGCCAGTTCGGTCATCAACTGTTTGTAATTTTCATTACTCTTCAGTTCTGGATACGCTTCCGCAACCGCCGTAATCGCCGTTGTTACGTTCTCAATATCGGAAGTATTGCTTCGTCCATCCACAATCGCTTGTAACACTTCCGCCTCGTGCTTATCATATTGTTTCACGGTGTCAACAAGGTTCGGCAGTAAGTCAATTCGGCGCTTTTCCTGCACCCGAATATCTGATTCAGCCGTTTCTACCGCCTGTTCCAATGTAATGGCTTTGTTCCTGCTGCTCTGAACCATAAACACTGCCATAATCCCTAAAACAAGTATTCCTACCACCACAAGCACAATATTTTTCCAATTATTCTTCATTTTCAATCTTTACTCTCCTTATCTAATCAAAAGTGTGATTCATAATGTAATTTCGCGAATTCTCATTATAAATTAATCGTGCAGTTTCCATGAATTTCTGGATGCCAATCCCATAGTCACTCATTGGATTATTTAACAACTTGAAAATCTTATCAGTATCCATTTCTTCTGTATGTCTTTTTATCGCAGGACTTCCGAGACCATTTTTTGTGCAAAATCCTTTTACATGTTCACCGCCGTTTAAGTCCAAAATTGTTAAGCATTTTCCGAGTCCTGGATATATTTGATTTATTACAACCGTTATTGTTTTACCTCTATACGGGACATTGACATCTCCACATAAAACTTTTCCCTTTATGTCAATTCTCACATTTCCAATCCATGTTTTATAAATATCATAATCGCCGCATATTCTCCAAATCCATTCGTCACTCAAACATATTCTTTGTATGTGTTCATCTTTTAATGATTCCCACTGTTCGTGTTCTTTTTGTCCATAATGTCTTTCCGGAACATCCGCATACCATATTGCAACTAAATTCTTTCCATTGAAAAACACTGGATATTTCTGCAAAATATCTTCTCTTGTTTCCCGCATTTCACATTCTATTAAATAATCGAGTGCCTTGTGAAATTCTCTCGATTAGCACTCGATTATAAACTCCTTCTTGCAGTTACTTCCCTTGCACTTATAGGGCATATGCTGAATTTTCGTGTCTGGAAGAACTCGTACTGCTTTCTTTCCACACCACGGGCAAACAGCCCACCGGCTTCCGTCTGCGAACGTCTTCACAGCAGCAATGCCGTCAAATCCCTCTTCCGGTTGATTCATACAGCGCCGGAACGCATCAAACTCTATACTGTTTATCACCTGGGACATCTTCATTTCGATACTCCTTCATTAGAATTGCAGTAAATCAAGAGATGTTCTGCAATCTGACGCAACTTTTCTTTGCTACGCATGTTAATTAATGTATCCCTTATTGCATCGTGACTGCCAGTGGCCTTATCTTTTCTTGCTGCCCTATTTAATGTCGATTTCCGAACCATTTCAATAAGCCACACCGCAATTTTTATCGGCTCTTCTGGCATTACATCCTTAGGATCTGCGATTTCTGCATTTCAAGGAACACACTTCAAATTCTCCCACATATGACGGTCAAATAATTCAAGCGCTTCGCCCGTTGTATTCTTCTTTAGTTCTTCTAAGCCTTTTATAATATCAACTTCTATCATTTTTAATGAATCACCACTCATCCAATATAATATATCCTAGGCAAAATCCTATCAGGAAAAGTGCTATGTGCAAAGAAACTACCATTGATCCATACTCCCTTCCCTAAACTCAACCGTCACTCCGGTCTCCTCTTCGCACTGTTTAACCATACCATCCACATCGCCATCATACGCCTGCCATATCTTCTGCGATTCCAGAAATGCCCGGTTGATCCGTTCATACCCAAAACCATATGTCCGATGTAGAGCAATTGCCATCGCTGCATAGATCTGTGGAGTTATCCGGTCTGCTGCCTTGTTGAGGTTGTCGACCTGGTTCTTTTTCGCAAGTAACTTAACCGAATTTATTAGCCTGTTATTCTTTCCCATATTAACCCTTTATTTCTGTGAAAGTAGTCATGTCGTAGCTTTCTCTGATGTGATCCACGCATTCCTGCATTCGCTCCCGGATATATTCGTCCTTCATGATGTTTGGATGACTGTACCAGTCACAGCTGCCCTTCGCCCCGTTCTTCTTATACTTCTGATAATCGAAGAACATAACAAATAACGGAATTCGCGTAAAATTCTTTGTTTTATATCTGAGCCACATGTTCCATATTTTGAGCATTTTCTATCCCCTCCCATTCCTCACATGTGTCATCTAAGCATGTAAAATCTGCCCGATGCTCAGAGTCTCCATTAAAACAAACTCCATTAAACGTTTCATACCATTTACATGTGCTGCAATATTTTTTCATAATTCCGGCGTGCGGAGTCGAACCACCAAGCTTTACCTGTTAAAGCGCCGGACCCATCGTCAATTTAATTATAAAGAGAAGGAAAACCAACCGGTCACGGCAAGTAACCGGCAAAACCATGCGGCAGATTCGCTCTGCCTTAATAGCAAACAGCTACATGGTGAAAGGATGTCACATGAATCATGCTACACCATGGACCATCAGGGACTTGAACCCCGGGCCTCCCCGTTATGAGCGGGGTGCTCTAACCAACTGAGCTAATGGTCCTGAGTAAAAGGGACAGCTTGCAGCCTATCCCTCATACTGTTGCAGTTCTTAACCACCAGCTGCAACAAAGGCTCTCTGCGTTTATCTGCCGACCGCAGGGAATGAGGATGATGGGTCTCGAACCCACACTCTCACGATTAAAAGTCGTGTGCTTTTCCAATTAAACTACATCCCCGTAGGAACAGGCAGTTAAATCTGATAAATTGTAATGCCTGCCATGAAAAACGTGGAAGCAGAGGTTATGCAACAGTTAGTCGGCACCTATGAATAGGGACAAGCGTTATGATTTTCTGTTGTTTATCGGCAGGATTGCGCCCAGATGTTTACCCGACTTGTACTTCAATACGCAATCTTGTTCCGCTACCGCCTCTTACGCTCTATTTTTACTTCCGCATTATTTCAAACATGATTAGGGCTTCCCCTTATCCATCGCCGATGCAATCATATTCAGCCAATGTGACGACAAGTCTGAGCTTTCGGGAGCGACCCTGGGCTTCTTGCCGCGGTCAAAGCACATGCAGGATTTCACCTGCAAATTTCACGGTTCTTTCAGATGTTTTAAAAACTCAATACTCTATTGAGGAAACTTTTTGTTTGCTGCCATACCGCTACTTTAACGAATTTCTTGTGTTATACCCCGATTTCTCAGGTTCAAGGCAAATCGACTTCTTTGAGAGTTCCATTTAGTCCGTAGTCTCTCACACTGCCGACATCAATGGATTATTCCTGCACCGCAGGCGTCTTTTCTACGCCGACCACAAGGATTCTGCTTTTGATTTTCTCTATGATGATACACTGCACAGCATTGTTGACGGTTTCCATCTTCTCCACAGGATCACTCTCTGAGGAAAGCATCAATAAATCCAGTATCCCGAATTTATCTATCTCGTTACTGCACATCTCGGCAAGGCTGAAAAACCTCTCTACACCGAGGTAATCATGTTTAAACTGGCATAGCCGGATTCGAACCGGCGACATCTTGCTTAACAGGCAAGCGTTCTGACCGCTGGACTATATGCCAATGAATTGCAGGAGTGGGATTTGAACCCACGATCTTCGGGGAATGAACCCGACAAACTGCCAACTGCTCTATCCCGCTTTGTGCGCATCCCATTCGATGATTTCTTGAATCTTCGTAAGCACCTGTGCACTATCAGCGCCGACTATCAAGTATTTTCTCATGGACATTGTCAATCTCTCTGAGGCGTTGCGCGTACCTCAGTTCATCTGGGCGCTACCCAGCCTGCATCGGAATGGAAGGATTCGAACCTCCGTCCACTCGGGATCTGTCCCGAATACTCGCGCCTACGAGCAGCATTCCGATAATGTTCCGGACGAACCGGGGCATCGTACGTAAGAAAAGGAGTCTAAAAACATGTCCAAAATAGTGAATGGCGGAATACCGAGGAATGGAATCGAACCATTGACCTGTCAGCTGTATTATCGCGCGCTTCTGACCGCTCTACCTCTGAGCTACCTCGATTTAACCGGCATCGGCCGGTTAGCAATAGTTTTGTTCGTGCCATGCCCTGCACTATGCGGTTCTTAAGAATCATATCGTTTTACCGCCAATCTACACGCCGCTCTTTTGCCCTCAAGCAGTAGTCGGGATTACATGGGCGAGGATTTGCACCTCGCTGCTGAAGGGGAAACAGCCCGACCTATTTGTCGCCATGTAAATGGGGTTACATTATGGTAAGGAAAAGACGTGGCGGTCTTCCCGCCAATGCCACCCGAAGTTTCTGACGCTTCTTTAATCAGCTCTCGCTAGGTGGCGGAGGCTCTAATCGCATGATATTAGAAGCCGACTAGGCTACCGGGAATCGAACCCGGGATACAGGAGTCAAAGTCCCGTGCCTTGCCGCTTGGCTATAGCCCAAAATTTATACAGGAATCGTCCGTATGTTTTTTACAAACGCCTTGGGGATCATTATATAAGATCCCGAAGCCCCATCAATGCAAAAAGTATCAGCGGACTTATCGAAGGTATATCCAAACAATGTTTCAATATCTTCTGTGGTCCCATCTATATACTCAACATGTACCATGGTGTCAATCTACCTCCCCAGATTGCTATCAGCGCTAATGCATATGTGCATTCCATAAACCAGAAGAAAAACAGTGACGCTTTATTGTCTGTGAAATCTGCGGTTCGCATATAACAGAAAATTATCACCATGAATGCGATAACAAACACGGTTGCTGTGATTCTAATTGCTTCCATTCTCGTCTCCTACAACTCGATTTGTGATGCGCTCAGCGATTTCTTGAACTGATAAATCGACTCCATCCGAGATCTCATACAATGCAGAAGCAACGCTACCGCAAAACGCCTCCCGGATGAGCTTGTCAGACTTTAATATCTCACTCAGATCTGCGATCTTATCTTTGTTGCTTTTTGGGGCAGAATCCATCGTGATCAGTTCCGAATACGGAAGGGATTCAATCCACTCCCGGAACTGCCGCCACTCATCAAGCTTATGTCCGGCGCGGGCATGATAGATGTTCCGAAGTACTGCATAATTCAGCATAACTGTTCGCTTCTGATTGTATGACGTAGGGAGAAGTTGGATCATCTGCCACCAGAAAGACTTTTCTTTCGTCGCATTGAAATAATTCCTTTGAGCATTAAGCACTCCAATAAGTGCATTAAGAATTTGTACGTTTTCTTCTTCAAGATGCTCATAGCTAAAATCATTCAGCGTAAACTCTTTCGCATGGATCTTATGCATCTTTGAGCATGAATTCGCAACCGTGCCAACCTTATATGTGTCGTATTCAGACCACCAATACAGCGGCGCTGTGACATCGACCATGACCGGAAGAAAACGCATGAACTTTGAATGATCCGTTCCAGCCTTGACCAGACGTTTCATGAGATCCAGATCGTTCTCACCGATTCTCATATGCCCCGGCCAGAACTGGCTATCGCTCTTCCCCCAACTGTTCATTGGATTCCGGGTGCAGCGGATTGTCGCTTTCCACTGTTCTGGTGACGGTGTGACGGTATTTTCAAGTTTAATCATGTTAATTACCTTCCTTGCCTGCGGCATATGATTTCAAGCCAAAAATGACAGTGTCTAAAATCAGCGATGCAATAATCATTGCTTTGCACCAACTCGAAAATTGAAGTTGGCAAAGCATATATAAAACAATGGCATTCGTAAGCATTTAACATTCAACTCCCTTAGCATATTTCAGTTTATCTTCCTCTCGGACGAGTGCACAATATTTCCAGCGGGAAGTAGATTGCCCGTTTCCATAAGCTGTCCAACTGGTCATTCCAGCTTCAAAATTCGTGTACCTCTTTTTTATTTTTGAAAAATTTTGAATCAGGTATCCTTATCCCAACACCTCTTAAAATGCTCCGTTGAGAATGTGTGGGAAAAGGCTTTTTTATTTTTGGGGGAATTTTTGACGCCCTATTATTGCCTCATGTCCTTTTTTATCAGTTCCCTAATGTACTCAGATATCGTCACGGAACTCCGATTCGCTTTTGTCTCTACATGTCTGCGCATATCTTCGTTAAGCCGAAGCTTTAATGTTGTTGTTTTAGGATCAACCGATGTTCTCATGTTCTTCCTTCTTTCTTGGTCTTCCATCTGTTTCTTTAGGTGCTTTCAAATGTGTTCATATAACTCCTTCTGTTCCCGTTAGTGTGGTACAAATTGAATCATTTTCGGCTGGTCGGACGAGCAACCCCGCCCTAACCCTGTGCACCTTCCAGACCCCTACCCGGCAGCTCTCACGCCGTCAGATCTGGGAATCCTGGAAGGAATCCATTAAATCACCGCCATAATACCCACTGATGAATTGTGTCCCTATTGTTTATCTAACTATTCGTGAAATGACTGTTTGACGAATAGTTGAAATCAATATGTGGTATGGCTCTATGTGCATATACATCATATTGTGGTTTTATAGCTATAATTGTCAGAATCTTTTTTATTCGTCAAGGTTAGGCAGCTGTGGGGCCTGTGTACTGCCTGGAAGGGCATGCCTTGAAGCAATATCTGCCGCTGTCTGCTCTGCCACTAGAGCGCCTTGTGGGGCTTCTGTGGGCTGCCCCATGTTCCAGCCATGTCGACGGTTGAGCGCTCCCAGGATTGCGACCGGTGCTCTTTTACCTCCAGAGATTAACATACCACTAAGAGTCTCCTCGTTATTATCTGATAACTTTTTATACAATTCAAGCCCCGCCGGGCCTGCCTCCTGGATCCCCTCGGCATATCCTCCATTGCCTTTTCCTCCCCAAAATAACAGTAGATCTCTGGATATTGTGGTGAGGAAGCTAAAACCATTTAAAGATACCTCTTTATCATAATCATAACAAAGAGAAATATAATAATCTGCCACCCTATGAAGTTTATTTAAATCATAAGAGCCATTATTGGAGATACCGCCGTTCATCAGATTTCCGCTGTCGTACGGTTCGCGTTTTAATTTTTGCGTATTTTTGAACACGTTTTGGCCGATAAATCGAAGCGCTGCTGACCACTTATTTTGACCGGCTTTTTCCATGTCCTCAACGCCACGATCCCGGATAAACTCATCCAAGCATTCGTGGATCTCGCTTAAATACACTTCCATCCCGTCCTCGGTACGCTCTGTCAATGCGCTCATTCTCTCAGCTCCTTCCTGACTTGCCTAAAATTTGTCTAAATCTCGCAGCGATCCGCCTTGCGGCAGTAGTCGCAATCTTGCCAGCTGGTGCAGTCCTCCTGGATACATTCGCCGCCGCTTTCGGCACATTTGCCGGATTTATTATAAATACACATGAATTTGCACTCATCCATTCCCTATCACGCCCTTTTGTAAAAATAAAAAAAGAGCTATACACAGCTCCTTGTGTCTGGGTCTTTTACGAGGTGACCTCAACCAGGGGAAGGGCTGTTATAGCTCTACATCATGCGATTAACGATATTCGGTTTTTGTCTGTGCCACTACGATATCACAGCCACCATGATTTTGTCAACACCATTTTTTTTAAACTCTTGTGGTTGTGGTTTTTAAAAAATACTAAAGGCTGATAGTTACTAGCTCCCCGATAGGTATTAAATGCCACCAGGTTAAAAGACTAAAAGAATAAAAGAATACAGAGAAGAGAAAGACACCCTAACGGGTGTCCAAAGAGACCGTGACGCGAACGTGACGGTAACGTGATGCGTCACGTGACGCATTTTGAGGGTTGAGAAATTCCAGAAAACCCTTGTAAAATAAGGCTTTGTTAAAATCACTAACAGGATTGTATACAATTTTTGAACCCTTTTCGGGACCTTCCAGTACCCTAAAATCACCCCATAGCGCAGAAACAACAATTCACTGTCAATTTTGTGTTGATTAACAAAAACATTTTGTTGTTGACTTTCCCGGAGACCGTCAAAAATGCCCAATTTTGGTATTGACATTCTGCGACATACCCGCCCATTTTGTGACAATAGCAAAATGCCCGGAGAGATTCCCCAGGCACAAAGTTTATAAAATTTTAATAGAAAATTTATGAAATCTTTCGCCATCGTAACACTCAAAAACAGCTTTTCAGTCGGGAATATTGATGTCACACGTGGACATGTTGTAATAAATATTGACTAATCCTCCCATACCTTTAAAGTGATATACCGCACCCCGTCACTGTCCCATGTCCGGAACTGTGGTTCTTTGTCTCCTGCTAATACCTCGTTAATGTCGTATTGCATACCCCACGGGGACTCGACAGCCAAGCCGCCCGCGGCGGTTTCATAGACTTCCCAGCCTTTGCTCTTCTCTGGGAGCGATACAATCAGCTCATCAGAAGCAACCGCAGTTGCTGCCTCGGTGCCATAGGTATATTTCACTCGCTTTTCTGCTGACAGACAACCATAATTTCTATAAATCTTAAATTTCTTCATGTTCAAATCCCCTCCCCTTAAAATCTGTCGTTGATATTAACTGATGGCCATCTTCCGCCGCATTCCATGCCGCTTTCCAGCTCGTAGAAGCCTACAAGCCCGGTTCCGCGATCATATACACGTTTGATCTTTACAAGTTCGCCCGTGCGCTTACATCCAATTTCCCGGGTCACTCGGTAACCGTCAAGCATTGGATCCTCTGACAGCCATTTCACGGCATCCATGAACGCCTCGACGCTGACGCCGGTATTTTCGTGCCAGTTCTGGAAGATCTTACTTTCTCCCGCCCGGACACGCTTCTCTATTTTTTCATACTTCCATGCCATTTCACTCATGCTGTTTTCCTCCTGTCGTGTTATCTTCTTGACAGTTATTATTATACATTATTAAACTATGCTTGTCAATACTTTATTAAACTATTCTTTACTAATTTTTTCTAGTTCTTTTTTTGTACAATACAGAACAAACTCAGACAAGCTCATGCTTTTTAATGTTGCTGCTGCTTTTATTTTCTCTTTGGTCCCTTTGGGAGCCATAACGGTGATACGATCATAATTATCTTTTTGATACTGTGCAATATACGAAAGTTCTTTTTCTTTCTCCTTAAAAGCCATATTAAACACTCTCTTTCTATTTTATAGTTTAATCCAATATTATCATATTAAACTATGCTTGTCAATTATCAATACAGTGCTAGTGTTTTGCCGCATTGATTATTTTATAAATTATTAAACTATGCTATTGACATGTTTATTAAACTATGCTATTATGAAGTCATCAAAACGACACGGAAGGAGAAATACAAATGAAAGAAATAGAACAAGTTATATCTTCTTTGGAGGTTTCCGAAATGGTAGGAAAGACACATGCAAATCTTTTAAAAGATATAAGAAGATATTCAAAACAGTTAGATGAAGTGAAAATTAACTTTATCGATTTTTGGAAGGAAAGCAACTATACAGATGAAAGCAACCGCTCAAAGCCATGCTATGACATCACCAAAAAAGGTTGTGAATTCATCGCCCATAAGCTGACCGGAACGAAGGGGACCGAATTCACGGCACGATATATAAACCGCTTCCACGAGATGGAAGAAGCCATAAAAGCCAAAGAACGCGCCACTATCCCGGAGTCACCGACCCCGGCAGCAGGCAAGCGGAAAATTCCCATGACAAAGTGGTTCTTTTCCAATAACTGGAAGTGTGACGCGATCATGGCAAATTTCGGCTGGAGCCGGAAATACCTTTACCACAAGATTCTGGTGGAGCTCTCGGATCTGTACAATCTCCGAGATGTGGAACTTGCCTATAAAGAGTTCCACGGGTATCGGCCGGAATACAAGCTGGATCTGCTGGATTTTGACGAACGCCTGGCGAACACGGCAACACACTATTTAAATTATTTATTAGTTGAGGAGGCATAGAATTATGAACGAATTTGCAAAGATGATTTATGAAAAATGGGCCGAGGATCACGCAGAAAGCGCCTTATATTTCGACACCGGCGCGGAGCTGGTGAAGCGGATTGAGGGGACGCTATCGCTTGATCTCGCAGACGAATTTTATACCCTGTTCTGCGACAGTTGTAAAGAGGTCGAGTCGAACGCATTCCGGGAGGGCTTCGAGTACGCTTGTAAATGCCTGTCTAATGGCAAAATTGAGTTTAGCAAATAACAACGTCCGCCGGAGCTGATCCGGCGGCACCACCAGAAAGAAGGAAAGATTATGAAAAAAGCATTATTAGGATTTTTAGCAGGAATGGCACTCACAGCGGCAGTGTTCGTCACATACGCCCATTTTAACATGGTAAACATGCCCCAGGTTGTGGATATCCAGACCACCGACAGCGGCGCTATGATCGTGATGGAGGACGGCTCCGGGTATTACTGGGAGCGATAAAGAAAAAGACGGGGATCATCTCCCCGCCTCTCGCTCCATGCGTTCCGCTATGGCCCGTTTTATGTATCCATTAATAGTTTCCCCGGTTTGTTCCGCTATTCCTTTTAGCGCCTCATAATCCGATAACTGCATGTCAAGCGGAACACGCTTAATCTTTTTAGCTTTATATTCCTTTACCGCTTTTTTGTGCGCCTCTGTGGCTACCATATAAAAGCCCCCTTTCCCACTATGCAAAAGTATATCATACTTTGCAATATGTGTACATGTATAATATTGCACGAAAATATAGCGGTATGTGTACACATATTTTAGTTATTATGTCAATTGCTATATGTGTACACATATAGTATAATAACATCATCAGAAAGAGATAAACAATCAACACAGAAAAGGAGATAGAAACCATGACGAAGGAAAGATTTATAGAACTGGAAGACCTGCTAAACAGGGAGTGTTTCAAATATGACAAGGACTGTAATACTTGCCCGTATCACGGTAAGGAGTGCAAGGAATATGAAGAGGAACACGAATACAGCCAATATAACGAGATCTGCTATCACTGCAAAAAATGGCTAAATGGCTGTGAAGGAACCACTAACAAGGCTTGGACCGGCTGCGTATACCGGGAGATCTAAATAGTCGAAACCGCCGCCCGGCGGTCTGTAGGAACTGCCCCACCTGCACCGATGAGACAGGGCAAAACGAAAGGAGAACGGAACCATGACAAAGAACGAAATGCTGAAAGAACTTGATAGACTGGAGAAAGAAAAAGGCATTGACCTGGACGGAATCGGCCAGAACAGCAATAAAAGCACTATCCAGAACGCTATAAACTGCCTGTTATGCCCAGATGATCTGTTAGAAAAGTATTTGACCGTTTTAACGCTCAAATACCCAAATACAGGCGCAAAAATCTCAGAAAATGGAGACTTTAAAAAGCACCGTTTCAATCGGTTATATGTTTTCAATACTGCCAGAATGATTTTAGCAGATTAAGCCGAAACGCCCTTGTGGGCGTCCACCGCGGGACGGTCTCCCGGTGCTGATGAGGCAGACCAGAAAGGGAAAACCATGAAACGAGATTATTTATCAGATATGAGAATTGCCCTTGTCTATATGATCGACCGGGCAACACAGGACGATAACAAAAGTAAACTTGTAGTTGAGGCGTTGTTTTCAAACCAGGTACAGGCCGAGGATAATTATAAAATCCAGAACCCGGAGAAAAAGCGTTATTTGCTCTCTGTTGATGATTTAGAGCTGTTCGAACGCTTCTACAACGATGTCCAGGATCTCAATGAACAGTATGGAGACCACGCAATTTTCCACATTGACGAGATAACGCCCGGGTGCGACCTTGAAACAAGGTTTAGAACGATTTTAGAAATCTGGACAAATACAGAGCTTTAGACCGTTTGGAGTTTCCCGGGGTTCGACTCCCCGGGGCGGCTTTTCCAGAAAGAAAGAAGGATTTAACATGATGAATTTTATAGCTATTATGTGTGTATTTGTGGGCGGCTATGGTGTCCGCTGGCTTTGTGAAATAATGCAGGAGGAAAAATAATATGGAAAAGTATGATTTTGATTCTATGGGCGCTCTGTGGGCCGATCAGGCGCGAAAAATCGTGGAAAACGGCGTTTTTGTCGCAAATAGCGGCGGCTGGGATCTGTGGGCGTATGACGGGACCGTTTACAGTATCCCGGTTAATGGGTCCGGCGGTTCTGCGTCGTATTGGTGCGCACTCTCTCAGCTACGTGCACATCTTTTCCGGCTTCGGACCATTTGCCGTTATAATGCGCTTATCCCGGACGGCTGGAAAAACATTAACCGCGAGTTTTTAGCGGCTTATGGCATTGCATAGATATTTATCGGTAGCGCTTTAGGCGTGGGCGGTTCAGTCCGCCGACGGTATTTCTGGGTGTTTTCCGTTTTCCTTCCAGGATCCCCGCATGGGGGCATAGAAAAACGGCGTTGACTGGGAGCCGATAAAGCCAGGACAAGCCCGGAGGCGGAAAAAGTGCAGTTTCTCGCCGTTACTGATAACAGGCGCGGCAGGAGTGCAGGCCGTCACAGCTCCATCACGCTGGAGCCGGGGCCGTTCCAGATCACAACAAAAAGCCCCCGCAAGCGCACGAGACGTGCAAAATATTATTCCTGGAGGTGATCCGATGACAGAAAAAGATATTTTTATGGTCCGCTGCGAGGTGGAAGGGATACGCTCAAACCTGGAAAAATTGAGTATGACACGCGAGCCGGTAGAATATTGGTTTTTACGTGGGCGCCTTGAGGGGATCGCAAGCGCTTTTATGATAATGCCCTGGCATTTTAAGACGTGGAAAGATCTATACAGCGGTATTATAAAGTATCTGGATGATGCAGACAAGCAAAATAAGCCGGCATAATGCGTTCTTTTCCGGGGCGCTATTGCCTTATGTGGCGCTTGACATCCTCCGCCGTGAGTGGTACGCTACAAATGATTACAAGCTTTTAAAAGGCTTTTGCGGCGGTTTACTGCGTGCGGGTGGAAAGATCTACACGCAACACATCAAAATCGTTTTGCGTGGCGTTTAAGGCTTGTATGTAAATGATCGCATGATAACGCAGTGACTCCGGCGCGGTGATGCGGACCGTATCGGGTCTATTAAGAGCACCCTGGGATTTAGGAGAAATTTGAGGAAAATTTGAGAATGAGAATTTTTCGAATCGTGAAAATGGAATTTCGGCTCAAAAATCGGGACCCCGGGGGGTATCAAAAATTTTCCGATTGGTCGCTGCGGAAGAAAAAATTTTAAAGTTGAGGAAAAACGCATGATAGAAAGCTTCAATCACTACACATTGAATACTGGCGATTCCCGCCGGTCGCATCCTAGCGAAGTTAATAAAAACATGTACCTTGTTCTTAAGGGCTTTATCCGGGATTCTCAGAAAAAAGAGTTCGTGGATCTATTCGATGGTGTCCAGTTCAAGCTTACCATGACGGAGCGCCGCTCTTATGTGTGTACTCTCTTCAAAACGATAAAAGGGGAGCATACTCCGTTTCTGATCACATTCGGATGCTGTGATAAGGAAGATTATTCCTATATGCTCGAACAGCTCCAGAATTTTTATGAGCGGTTCAATCACGAAAAACCGAAGGTTATTCCGAGTTTGCCGTTTGTTGCTGACGTGATTATGCCGGCCGCATTATTCTGCATGAAAGAGCTTGAGTGGACTGGGGACTTCTGCCGGTGTATGGGCTGGGCGGTACTCAGCCCGGAGAGCATCCGACCGTAACCGGATCTGTGAGAAATCTGGTTCGGATTTTCGTCAAGGGATTTTTAGAAACTGGAAAACGGATTTTCACCTGTAAAACAGGCACCCCCGGGGGTATCGAATTTTTTCCGATTTGTTTCCAGGTGGTTTCAGCGTTGACGTTTATTTAATTATATGATACCATAATTACATACCTTTCGAATTTTTTTATCTGGTTTTTCGGATGCACGCAGGGGTGATCCGAATTCCTTCAATAATGAATGTGGATTTTATTATCGAGACTATTTCCCCTGCAAACGCAGACGCAAGACAAACAGATATGAGAAAAGCCTCCGCATTATGCGGAGGCTTTTCTCATTGAACAAATTATTCTACACTGTCGATGTCTAATGAATATCCCAGGACTTCACCAACATCTTTGCATTTTCCTTTTACGATGATGGTGTCACCAATACTCTTTGCCTTGATCGCATCCTTCTGTTCATCGGACTTGATATAACACTGAACGCCAAGAACAGCAAATGGATCATCCGGCGTAATGCTGATGTACTTGCCATTACTATCAATCACGCTCAGCTTTCCGGTAATTTCCAGATACTGTCCTTTATACTTATCGGAAGCATTCATAGCGTTGCTCTTCAAGTCATTCATCATATCAGTAACGTTGCACGCTGTATACTCGATAGCCGCCGTAGTTTCTGCGGCCTGTTCAGTCTTGGTGCCAGATGTACTCGATGAACTTCCAGAATTGCCACCCATAGCCATGCCCGCGATTCCCAGAACGACTACCGCTCCAACAACGATTAAGCATCCATGTCCGCCTTGTTTCTTTTTGCATACCGGGCAAACCTTTGCTTTCTTTGGAATGTCGCTCTGACAGTATTTACACTTCTTAGTTTCTTCTCCTGTGTCTTTCATAGTGCCTCTCCTTTTACTTGTACATTTTTAACAATTGTAGCATATTAGGTCTGAAAATTCTACCTAAAACGCAAAAAAACAGAGATTTTTCTCTGCCATGTTGTCTGAATAATCAGAACTGTTTTAAACTTGATTTTGCCCCTGCTCCCCTTATTTACTTAGATAACTAAGCGATAATCATAGCGAATTTCCGTCTCATGCCCGTAAAGGTGCCTCGGATGCCTGTAAAATACTGTGCTCCGCACTGGTAACATAATATTGACCATATAGCCGCCGACGCTGCCGTTCTGGTAAGAAGTCAGATTGCCGTTGTAGCCGTTTGTGAGCGGTACTCCGAGCTCATCCGCGATCTCCATTTTGAATTTGTCCATCGCTTCCTTTGCTTCCGGAACTACTACACGGTTAGAAGAACTGCTTGTGTTAGACATAAGATACGCCTCCTTTTAGTGTAATGCCTTTTACTGCTTTCGCATCGGGCATGTTTGATGGTACGTTCCTAGTATGATCGTCCTGAAAAATAATACACTGGAAGGTTTTGTGTGAAATGTCGTTTTCTTGCAATTCAACCACTTCGTGCTGTCGTCAGCTCTGCCTGCAATTCAATATCAGCGGCTTCGAGACTTTTTATCTCTCTTTAAGTGCAAGAAACGCGCAGAGATTCCCTCGTTTCTCCCCCATCGCCCTGTGGGAAAACAGCTTATCCGGGTTGCACTTTGTGCAGATATCTGTGACGGAAATATTCTTTGACGGCACTCCGGCTTCCATCAGGATCCGGCGATTTGCCTCCCAGAGATCCAGCTGACGCTTCCCGATCACGCCGCTCTTAGACGGGAAGACAATGTGTTCACAATCCTCTTTCGAAAATGCATCACGGAAGCTGTCCGCCACATCTTCCCCGACCTCATAACAGTCGCTGCAGATACTCGGTCCCACGCAGCAGATCAGGTCTTCCGGGGCAGTTCCGTATTCCTGCTTCATCGCATGTATCATCTTTTCCCCCATGCGGTTCACGGTTCCTCGCCAGCCGGAATGTGCGAGACCAATGGCATGGTGTTTCGGATCTACAAAATATAACGGGACACAGTCCGCAAAAAATGTCACAAGCGTCACGCCCGGCATGTTCGTCAGAAGTCCGTCGATATCCCGGTAGTCCCGGTCCTTCACAACGCCTTTTCCGAGATCATCCGCGGAGACGACTCGGATATTTGTCGTGTGGGTCTGCCAGGTTAAGACCATTTTTTCCCGGTCTACACCGAGAGCCGCCGCCATCCTGCTGTAATTCTCCAGCACATGTTCCCGGTTATCACCGCGGGTAAAGGAAAAATTCATGGTCGAATACCAGCCCTCGCTGACACCGCCCATTCTCGTGGAGAACGCGTGAGTAACGATTCCCGTGGCATCAAGTACCGGAAATGTCAGATATGTGACACCGCTCTTTGTCACTTCTCTCATATGATCCGCCGCATCTGTTTTTCTGATCCACTGATTCATAAATTTTCCCCTTTCCGAGATATCTCATGCAAAAAACATAAGACTATTTCATTAAAAAGCGTTTCTGATATATGTGATCTCTTCCCCATCGATCCCCGCCGCATCAAACCGGCACGGAGTCTCCTCCGGAAATTGATGGGAAAACAGATAATACACCGCTGCATTCCGGATCCGCATGGCCTTCCTGTGGTCGATGGCTTCCAGTGAAAAACCAGCCGAGCCGCTGGCGCGGAATTTCACCTCGATAAACACGAAATATTTTCCATCCTTCGCGATAATATCGATCTCGCCCTGCTTGCAGCGGTAATTCCTCTCCAGGATCATAAATCCGTTCTGTTTTAAAAAGGCAGCGATCTTTTCTTCATAGATGCTGCCTGTTGCCCGATTATTCTTTGTCACGCTCATCCCCCGATTTATGACAATGCAGTCATACAGCTCATCTCCTGCAGCCGCATAAACATTTTTATTCTCTCTTTACACCTGATCCTCGAGCCTGCCAATTTATACGAATTTGGTAATAAACGTCCGTCTGTGGATCGGTGTCGGACCAAACTCCTTGAGCGCCGTGATATGCGCCGGAGTTCCGTATCCTTTATGCTTCGCGAAACCATACTCCGGATAATCTTTATCGTACTCCTCCATCATATGGTCCCTGGTCACCTTTGCGAGGATGCTGGCTGCCGCGATAGAAACGCTCTTCGCGTCGCCCTTGATGATCGGCACCTGGGGAATCGCAACGCCCGGGATCGTCACCGCGTCGTTTAAGAGGACCTGCGGCACCGGATCGAGCTTCGAGATGGCCTGTCGCATCGCCTCGTAGGTTGCCTGCAAGATGTTGATCTCATCAATCCGCTCCGGACCCACGATCCCCACCGACCAGGCGATGGCTTTCTCCTTGATCTCCAGGAATAGTTCCTCCCGTCGGCTCTCAGAGAGCTTCTTTGAGTCATTCAGATAAAGGATCTGGCAATCCTTCGGCAGAATCGCCGCACCGGCTGCTACAGGACCCGCAAGAGGTCCACGGCCTGCCTCATCGATTCCACAGATGAATGCGCAGTCCTCATACTGTCTCTCGAATTCCCGCATAAGAGAGAGACGTTCCAGTTCCTTCTCAAGTTTTTCTCCCGTCAGCACCCGTCTTGCCATATTCTGCCCAGCTCCTTATCCTCACATAATTTCTCTGCCTGCATGCGCAGCTTCTCCCCTTTCATTTCATCAAAACAGTCATCATCTGAATATTTCCGGGAAATATCTGCACACCTCTGCATTTTCAGAGTTTTATATTATTCCGCTTCTTCCTTCTTTTCCGGCATCTCCAGCGTAATCCTTCCAAGCTTTCCACCCCGGAATTCATCGAGCAGCAGTCTCGCAGCCTTCGTGAGATCATTCACCCCGCCTTTCGTCAGGCATGCGCGGGCTGCCGCGATCTCATCGAGAAGCTCATACGGCTTCTTTCCGTCCTCCTCGATTCCATAGCGCTCTTTTAAGAGTCCCGGAGTGATATTCCTAAGATAGTCCGCAAGCTCGGATGCCAGCTCATCTTTTTCCAGGATCTCGTCGTTGATGGAACCTAAAAATGCCAGTAAAAGTCCCACTCTCTGGTCCTCAAATTTCGGCCATAAGATCCCTGGGGTGTCAAGAAGCTCCACCTGCTTGTTTAAGCGGATCCACTGGTTTCCTTTTGTGACGCCAGGCTTATTTCCGGTCTTCGCAGCCGCCTTTCCGGCAAAGCTGTTGATGAAGGTGGATTTTCCCACGTTCGGGATCCCCACCACCATGGCGCGCACCGGGCGGTTTAAGATTCCGCGTCTTCTGTCGCGCTCGATCTTCTCCTTACATGCCTCCTGGATCAGGGCATTCAATTGCTTTAAGGTTGCCTTCGCCCTCGCGTCGATCTTCATGACCTGGAAACCCTGACTCTCAAAGTAAGTGATCCACACCGCGTTTGCCTTCTCAGAAGCGAGATCTGCCTTGTTTAAAAGGATCACACGGCCTTTTCCAGCTGCGAGACTGTCAATATCCGGGTTGCGGCTGGCTAACGGCGCGCGCGCGTCCACGAGCTCGATCACGAGGTCTACAAGCTTCACGTCCTCTTTCATGGCGCGTTTCGCCTTTGTCATATGGCCTGGATACCACTGTATATTCATAGTAATTGTCTCCGTCCTTTCCTGCTATCGGACGAAACCAAGTCTGGAAAATGGCTGAAACCGCAGCCAGACGCGTCCGATGAGATTTTCCCGTTTTATATTTCCAATGCCGGAAAACCGGCTGTCTTCACTTGATTCCCGGTTGTCTCCCAGGAGAAAATATTCATCCTCCCCAAGCTCCACCGGATATTCGGCTGCCCCGGCGATCGTGGCCTCACCAAGACCGTCCTGCGCCTTTAAGAGTTCCCCATTGATATAGATGGACCCGTTTTTGATCTGGACCGTTTCCCCCGGAAGTCCGATGATCCGCTTGATTCCAGGCTGCTGCCCTTCCCGCTCAAACACAACGACATCAAGCCGGTTCGGTTTCCCGATATCGTAGGACAGGCGGTTCATCAATACCACATCTCCGGATTCCAGCACGGGCTTCATGGAACTTCCATTCATCTCAATCCTGCTTCCAAAACAAAACACAAGATAACACGCAAGGGCAACCATGACTGCGCAGTCGACCGCCCATTCCGTAAGCCGGTGAAGTCTGTTCGATTCCTTTTCCTCAAAAAATTCCATGGCGAGACCCCCTCTCTGAAAGGCAATTGTTCCGTGACTAAGTCACTCCCACAATTGCCGCCAAAATTCGTAATCCGGGCTATCGCCCTGCTTACTTATATCGGCTTGGCTGTCAAATGTCTGCCCATCCTTGCGCGCAAGTACGCAGTCTGGTCATCCGCTTAACAACACTTTCATATAAAAAGAATGTGCCTTGGCACATTCTCGCGCCTCGCGCGGTCGCTTGCGACAATC